>Ga0268262_10002411_pt1 | contig 21667 bp, 17 predicted proteins | sample TergutNc150P3_FD_190354 | JGI IMG/M metagenome (GOLD analysis project Ga0268262, IMG submission 190354) | Nasutitermes corniger P3 segment gut microbial community from laboratory colony in Florida, USA - Nc150 P3 (SPAdes) (version 2) | ecosystem: Host-associated > Arthropoda: Insects >... | reverse complement strand
CCATAATCGTTCACCAGGAGCGCACATGGCACAGACGAAGGAACGCCAAAAACCTTCCCTAATACAAGAGTACTGTAAAGGATGCGGCCGCTGCATCAGCGTTTGCTCAAAAGACTGCATCACTTTCAGCAAAGAGATCAACCACTTGACCGGAATCGCCCCCGTCTTGCTTGACCTCGAAAAGTGCAACGCCTGCGGCCTCTGCATTGATGCCTGTCCCGAGCCGTACGGCCTTCTAGCCTTGGAGCCAGACGAAAGCTTCCAGCTGTACGGCCCTGCCAAACTGCATGGTCAAAATCATGATGCGCCCGAGCCTGCGAAGGACGTGCCGGCCCAAAGAATCCCGTTGCCCAAAACCGAGCCTATGGTCATTAAGGGGAACTATGCTGCGGCCATAGGCGCGATGCTGGCAGGCTGCAGGCACATGTATGGCTACCCAATAACGCCTTCGTCCGAAGGCGCCGAGCTGATGGCGAAGCTCCTGCCAAAACTCAAAGGATGGTTCCTTCAAGCCGTGTCTGAGGTCGCAACGATAAACCACATGTATGGCACCGCCGGCGCTGGGCTACCAACAATGACCTTTACGTCGAGCCCGGGCTTCTCCCTAATGCTGGAGGGCATCAGTTACATGATCGGAGCCGAACTCCCCGCAGTAATAATCAATGTCATGCGGGGTGGGCCAGGCCTTGGCAACATCGCGCCGGAGCAAGCCGACATCAAGCTCGCCTGCCGCGGTCTGGGACACGGGAACACGCACGCGATTTGTCTAGCCCCGAGTACGCCGCAGGAAGTCCTCGACCTCACTATGGACGCATTTGAGCTGGCCCATAAGTACCGCAACCCCGTCATCGTCTTGGTGGACGGATATTTGGGGCAGATGACTGGCAAGGTCAATCTGCCGAGCCACCTAGAAAAGCCTGGAATCCCTGGGTGGGCGGTGTTCGGCGATGGAGTCCACCGGCGGAACCTCATTAGCTCAATCGACCTAGCCGAAGTGGACCTTGAGAAACGCAACGAAAGGCTTTGCGCCAAATACGATTCGATGAAGGCGGAGGCAAAAGCGGAAAGCTTCATGACAGAGGATGCCGAAGTGCTGCTCGTGGCCTGCAACACTCCGGCGCGCATCTCGAAGGGCGCGGTGCAAGATTTGAGGGAGGCCGGCATAAAGGCGGGGCTTTTCCGGCCAGTCACACTATGGCCTTTCCCCGTTGAACAAATCAAAGGCATCCTGTCCCACGTGAAATCGCTCGTATTAGTCGAAGCGAGTGCTGGCCAGTTGGAGAATGAACTCCGCCTAGAGCTAAGCCTCGCCGGAATCGAAAAGCTCCCGAAGGTCAGCCACGTCAGGCGCATGGGGGGGATGTTGCCGCAGCAGGCGGACGTTGTGGCTCACGTCAAGTCAATCGCCAAATAAGGAGCGCCAAATATGTCACCAGCTTTTTACAGCAAATTTGATCGCCACTCAAACGGCGAAGGACTCAAGGGCAACGCCACCCACTACTGTCCTGGGTGCGGCCACGGCTTGGTCCACAAGTTCTTGGCCGAAGCCATTGCAGAGCTTGGCATCGAGGACGACACCGTACTCGTCAGCCCGGTCGGCTGTTCTGTTTTCGCCTACTATTACATTGACGTTGGCAACACGCAGGCGGCCCACGGGCGTGCGGCAGCGGTCGCCATAGGTCATAAACTGGCGAACCCAAATGCAACGGTGATAGCCTACCAAGGCGACGGAGACCTTGCGTCCATTGGGCTGGCGGAGACCATTGCCGCCGCCCAGCTCGGTACGCCGATCACAATAATTTTTATCAATAATGCGATCTATGGGATGACCGGAGGCCAGATGGCCCCCACCACTCTGATGGGACAGCCGACTTCGACAAGCCCAGACGGCAGAAAGCAGATCAACGGCCAGCCGATAAAGATGGCCGAGCAGATCGCACTTCTGGATGGGGCTGTTTATGTCGAAAGAGTGGCGCTGTTCAGCCCAGCCGAAAGAAACAGGGCAAAAAAAGCGATCAAAAAGGCAATCCAGCTTCAGAAAGAGGGGCGCGGCTACACCTTTGTCGAAGTGCTCGCCGAATGCCCGACCCACTTAAAAATGGATTCTGCGGAATCCGAAAAATGGGTCAAAGAAAACATGGTGCCCGTGTTCCCGCTTGGAGCCAAAAAAGACTCGGCCCCTGATACTTGGTGGAAAATTGAGCAGCCCGTGTTCGATGGCAATAAATTTGTTGAGATCGTAGGCGGGACTACAGACAAAACCGAGAGGCACTGCAAAGGATTCCCTGGCCACCTGCACCCATCCGACGTCGCCCTAAAGCTTGCAGGGTCTGGCGGCGACGGTGCCCAGACAGCCGCAATTCTGATAGCCACGGCTGGCATAAACGAAGGCTTCGATGGGACACACATTCCAGCTTATGGGCCGGAGAGCAGGGGCGGCACGTCTTATGCCGACGTTCACATTGCTAAGGACGAAGTGTTGAACCCGGCTAGTCCGACTCCCCACATACTCATTGCCTACAATGCGCCGAGCCTCACCAAGTTCGGCCCCACCGTTGCCAAGGGCGGCTTTGTCATTTTCGATTCCTCCGTAGCCGGCGAAATAGCTCCGCCCGCTGAAGGCGTCAGGGTCATTGGCGTGCCTTTCGCGGAAATAGCCGCTGACCTTGGCAAGATGGTCGTCAAAAACATCGTCAGCCTTGGGGCCTTGGCGGCGGCAACTGACATATTCCCCAGAGAAACATTCCTGGCCGCAGTGAAGCAAGCACTGAAAGACAAATCGAAGCTGATCCCGCTCAACGAGCAAGCTTTTGACCGTGGCTTCAAGGCTGCCAAAGAATGCATGAAGGCAAAGGGATATTAGCTGGACGGAAACAATATAGCAATTCAACTTTTTGTAGTTGAACCGCTATGCTAGGATTTGCTTTCAAACTGCAGCTTCACCAAGTTGGCGTAGGTGCCGTTTCTTTGCAGCAGTTCGGCGTGGTTGCCCTTCTCGACAATTTTCCCATGCTCCATGACCCATATTTCGTCTGCGTCCTGGATCGTTGACAAGCGGTGCGCGATAGTGAACGTCGTCAGGTGCCGGCTCACCCGCGCAAAAACATTTTGAATAGATTGCTCTGTCTCGCTGTCAATGTTGGCCGTGGCTTCGTCCAATAGCAGAATGGCGGGTTCTCCGTACAGCATCCTGGCAAAGGCCAATAATTGGCGTTCCCCAGCGGACAGCCGCTGGCCTCTCTCACCTACTTCGGTTTTTAGGCCCATGGGCAGTTTCTCTACGACTGAGGCGAGCTGGCTCTGCTCTAGGACGGAGACCAAGCGCCTTGCGTCTTTGGGTCGCCCGAGCAGGATGTTTTCTTCGAGCGTGCCGCTGAAGATGAACACGTCCTGGAGGACCAATCCGAAGAGTCCTCTGTATTTTGCAACGTCCAGTTCTTTTATGTCGATTCCGTCCAATGTGACCAAGCCATCGGAGGGATCGTAGAACCGCATCAAAATATTGATGAGCGTACTCTTGCCAGCTCCTGTGTGTCCGACAACCGCTATTCTTTTCCCCTTGGGAATCGAGCCTTGAAGCGCGCTGAGTACGCGCCGCCCTCCAGGCTCATAGGCGAATGATATCCCTTCGAATCGGATTGCCCTTTCAAAACAAGGCGTTTTGGCATCTCGCATTTCTGAAATTTCGTCATCGTTGTCCAGCAGCCAGAAAATCCTCTCGCTGGACGCCATGGCCGTCTGCATGACGTTGTATCGCTCAGCCAGTTCCCTGATTGGCCTAAAAAATCTGCCCGATTGCTGCACAAACGCCAGCAGCAGGCCCAACGTCACAGTCCCCATTTCGACCTTGTATCCCGCATAAAAGATGATCGCGGCGAGCGTGAGGGAAGTCAGCAATTCAACAACGGGGAAAAATACGGAATAGGCCAGCACAGACCTGAGGAAAGCGTCCAAATAGCTCCGATTGAGGCCGCCGAAGGAAGCCCTGCTTGAACCCTCGTTGGAATTGAGCTGTACAAGGCTCATGTTTGAAAGCCGCTCTTGAAGGTACGCCTGGATAGCGGCATAGCGCCCTTGGGTCTCGCGGAACGCCTCGCCAGCCTTCCGCCTAAAGATGTCCGTCGCCAATACAAGAAACGGCAATATGATTAGCGCGATCGTGGCCATCACAGGGTGCAGGGCGTACATCCATGCGACAATCGCCACCAACGACAGGGCGTCCCCCACTATTGCGACAAAGCCAGAGCTAAACATTTCGTTCAAGTTCTGAACATCCGTCGTCACTCTTGTCATCAGGCGGCCCACCGGGTTGTGCTGGAAGAAGGACGTCGAGCGGCGCATCAAGTGCCTAAAAAGCTCCAGCCTCAAATCCAGCATCGCTTTCTGGCCTATCCAGCCAAGGAGAGCAGACCTTGAAAGCTGCACGGCGAATGACAAAAACACTGTGGCGATGAACGCCCCCAGCAAAGGGGCAGCTCCCCTAAGATTGCCCTCTGCCAAATGGTGGTCGATCAGCCTCCTGATGAATTCGGAGGGCATAATTTCAAGCGCCGCACCGCACCCCATAAGAAACAGCAGGGACAGCAAGTGCCACCAATATGGCTTCAAGTATTTGAGCAGCCTCAGGATCAATACATGGCGCAGCGGCTTCTGGTCAACTTGGTCGCTTTGAAAAAAGGAGGAATTTCCCGAAAATGACATATACTGTTATTCTAATGTCACGTCTGGATCGAAATTCAAAAGACTTGGCATGGTTATATTCTATAGGAAGTCCCATCGCGCTGTTTTTTCAAGAAAGGCAAAAATGACGAAGTGCGCAGTATTCATTGACGGGAATAATGTTTTTCATTCAGCGCGGCAGCTGGGTTTCGAGGTGGATTACTCGAAAATGTTAGAAATGCTGAAGGGCAAAGACCGAGTGCTGCTCCGCGCCTTTTTCTATACCGGCGTGGACGAAAGCGCAGACCGCCAGCGCGGCTTCCTCCATTGGATGAGGCGCAACGGCTTCAGGGTAGTGCAAAAGCAAGTCAAGCTGGACCGTGATGGAGTGCGCCGGGCGCACCTAGAAGTTGAGATAGCAACGGACATGATGGCCTTTTCGAACAAGGTTGACACCATCATCTTGGTGTCCGGCGACGAAGACTTTGCCTACCCGCTGTCAGTGCTGGCCCAGCGCGGGCTTAGGATAGAAGTTGCCGGATTCAGGAGCGCCATGTCCAGCAAAGTCCTGGACTGCGCGGATCACCACATAGACCTAGACTCTCTGCTAGACAAATTTAGAAAAGACAGCCCCTACGATGACGAGGACTCGGACGATTTTCGCGAAAGACTGTGACCGTTTGAAGGACATAGCTCAAAGGATGCCAGGTGGGTCCTCACTATTTTCAAAAAGACATTTCTGCAGCTAGCAAAAAATCCCAGCGACGACCATGCGGTAAGGGCGGCGATAAAATTGCCGTAAAGTGGGTCAGGGACGGGCAAGAACACCAAGCCGAAGCCATTCTGGGGGAGCGATAATATTGCGCCTGGACGTTCCCAGCGGCTTTGCCACGCAAGTTGTCCTTCTTGAAGCCCCATCGGCAGAGTGCCTGCCACAGTCGCCGTGGCTGCTGCTGGGCGATGCAAATGTGAAGCCAATCTGGCAATCATTCGAGATGCCAGAGCCTCCATTGGCCATCTGGGCAGAGGCAGGCGAGAACACAAAAAGAATGGAATTTCTTGTCTCGACACTGGAACATTGGGCCTCGCATAATGTGGACAGGGACTGCACCCTAGTAGTCCTTGGCGGCGGGACTTTGATCGACGTGGGGGGCCTGGCGGCAAGTCTGTACATGCGAGGAATACAATGGCATGCTTGGCCGACCACCCTCTTGGCGCAGATAGATGCCGCGATTGGCGGCAAGACCGCCATAAACCTTGATTCTGGAAAAAACTTGGCGGGGACGTTCCATAGCCCCAAAAGGGTTGTGGCCGCTGCAAAATTTTTGGATTATCTTCCAGACAGGCACCAAAAGTCTGGCAAGTGGGAAATGATAAAAATGGCACTGATAGCCGGCGACGACGCATGGGCGGAATCATTGCTGGATCGCCAAATTCCGAGCGCAGCGGATATGGAGCGCGCACTCAAGTCGAAAATAAGCATTGTCCATCAGGATTTTAAAGAAGAAGGTGCTAGGCGCACATTAAACCTAGGACACACACTTGGACACGCATATGAAGCCGCCTCCAGCTATGAGTTGCTACATGGGGAAGCCGTCGGCCTCGGGTCGCTGGCCGCCTGCCTGTTTTCCGAAAGCCTTTCCACAGCATCTTTCCCTGCAAGGCTCATCAACAAAATGGCCTTCCATCTCTCCCATCTTTCGCACCTCATGCCTCCTTGGGAAAGATGCCTGCCCTATCTGCTGCGGGACAAAAAATCAGCTGACGGAAAAATCAATTACATAGCCCCTGTCCAGGGTTCCACTCCACTTCAGAGGGAAATCCAGCCGGACGCATTGGAGTCAGTTCATGCAAAACTATTATTGAGAATAGCCAATTGCGAGGTATTCAAGTGAAAAAATTGCCTGTACCGATGAACGCAGCCCTTGCGCTGTCTTGCATGGCACTAGTCGCCCAAGAAAGCCCAAAGCAGCTTTTTTTGCGGGCAAGGGAATTGCAACAAGTCAATGGCGGCAGCGATCCGACTGGAGCAGCGGCCCTCTACAGAAAAGTCATCGCCGCGATGCCAGACAGTGCCGAAGCCCAATTGCGCCTCTCAGAAGCACTGCTGGAAACCCGAGACATTGACGGGGCTCTCGATGCGGCAAAAAAAGCGGCTCAACTGGCACCAAAAAATGCGGAGGCAGCAGCGAACCTAGCCATCATCGAGTTCACCATCGCAAGGACGCGGAGGCAAGGCTCTAACGACGCCAAGACCGCCCTGCTGAATGCGACAAAATTGTTGCCTACTGACGCTGAACTATGGTTTCGCTTGGCGGACATCTGCGAGTCCAACCAAGACAGGCCTGGGGCCCTAAACGCTTGGCTCCACTTCGGAAGGCTGAGACCGCCAATGACTCTGGGGGATCAGCCGGCTTTTGAAGTGGCATACGAGCAAGCGGCCTACCATGCATTCGCGCTCAACGACTACAGCGGACGCAGAGAGGCTTGCATGGCCCTCGCAAAAGAAGACGGAGCTCCAGAAAAGTACATGCAGTGGCTTGAAGAGCTGGCCCATCTGCAAGTAGAGCGCGGCTATTTGGGCCATGCGGAAGAATCTTTCACCCTGCTTGCAAAAAAATTCCCTGGAGAATCCTCTGTATGGCAAAACATAGCAATTGTGCAGATACAGTCAGAACACTTTGATGAAGCGGCGCAAAACCTGAAAAGAGCACTAGCTATCGCCCCCGACCCAGCAATCACGACCCAATTGGCGTACTGCCTAATGAATGTTGGAAAATTGCAGGAAGCATGTGACCTGCTGCAAGAACTGCTTGGCAGCAAGGGCAAGCCAGAAAGCGGCGGCCAATTGGATCAGACAAAAGGTTTGTTGGGTTCATGCCTTTTGATGCTGAATCGCCCTAACGACCTGCTGCATTGGATGAACTCGTTTGGGAAAGCATCTGGAAGCGCACTATTGATGGGCCAACAAGCCCATGCGCTGATACAGACTAAGGATATAAAATCCACCAATGCTTTGATAAAAAAGGGAATGCGGCTTTTCCCCGATGCACTCTTTTTCAATTTGGCCGCCACCATCCCAAGCGAATTATTTGATGACGGCAGGAAATGGGAAAGCGAGAGTGCCAAAGCGTTTCGCCTACTTAACCTCAAAGCAATGGCCTACCTGTGGGCAGAGTTCAGGCAATGGGACAAATGCCTGCAGGCCATTTTGGAGGCCAACGGGGTATCCCAAATAAACGATGTCGAACTGTTGCTGCTCCAATCAAACGCATTGGCGTCGCTAAACCAAAAACCCCAAGCACTGGAAGCACTCCGCGCTTGCCATAGATTGGCTCCCAACCATCCAGTGGTCCAAAACAACCTTGGCTATCACCTGCTAGAGAATGGAGGGGAAATCCAAGAGGCCGCAGCCCTCATAAAAGCAGCCTTGGACCAAGAGCCAGACAATGCCTCCTACATGGACAGTTGGGGTTGGACGTTGTTCAAGCAAGGCAAATATGGGGAAGCAGAAGCGACGCTCAAGAAGGCCATCGAAGCCGACCCACTGAACCCGGAAATCCTATCGCACCTTGGAGAAGTGTTCATAAGCCTCGGCCGCCCAAGCGACGCGCTGGAGCAGTGGGAAAAGGCACTGGCCTTTGCGTTTCCGGACAGGGCGGCATTAAATACAAAGGCAAACCTGCTGAGGACAGAACTGGCAAAAAAAGCTCTAAAAGAAAATGCCGAAGGCCCAGATTTGGCCCACAGCGATGACGACGACGATGACAACAATGGAGGATGGAGACCATGATCATTTTTCCACCCGCATTCATCGAACACGAGCAAATGAAACCACCGCAGGCATTCAGGGCGATGTACGACTGGGGCTTCGCTTCACCATCCGGCGAAGGTAAAGGTACATTGGCTGTACTTGTGGATCAATCGAATGGCAAAACTGTCATAGAGCTTCACGCGCTGAGTGAAAGGCTGGTGCTCCTGGAAGGCGACAGTGACAGCGGGTACAGAATCCAGATACCGAGAAACAAAATTGACGAGCGCGCAGCATCCCTTGGCTCTCTGCCCATACCCTTCCTGCCGGAGCTAAAAGACGCTGACGGCCTTGCAAAACTGCTGACAGAAGGCACCGGCCCTGGCGTCAAAGCCAGCCGCAAGGACGCAAACGGCCCAAGGCAACTGCGATGGGACGGCAAAGACGAAAGGGGCGAATCCTGCACAGTCTGGCTGAAGAGGACGCGCTTCGAAGCGATGGCGGTAGCTGAAAAATAAGGCCGGTTCCAAATAATTCCTTTTAATTATCCGCCCACATTTCGCACTGGCCGATGACAGTAGCTATTGCATGATCCCTGCCTTTCGGCGGGTAATCGTACTTGGCCAGCAGTTTCTTGACCATGCGGCGCATACCGGCGCGGGCAGATTCTTTTTTCTGCCAGTCTATCGTGCGATTCCGATTAAGCATGTCCGTAAGCTCGCGCGTCATTTCCACAAGCACTTCGACCTTATAGACATCCTTGATGCCCTCAAAGCATGTCAGCGCATCGTAAAAGGCCGACTCCTTTTCATTTAGCCCCATCGCCTCGCCTTGGGCCTTTGCGCTGGCCATTTCCTGCGCCATCTTCATCAGTTCGGCTATGACCTCTTCGTTGAGAATCTGGCCATTGATGTAAGCTTTCATGCACTTGGCCATCCTTTCCGAGAATATTTCCGATTTGACCAAGTTGGTGCGCTTGTAAATAGATACCTGTTCGGCCAGCAGCTTTCTCAGTATCTCCACGGCAAGGTTCTTTTCTTTCATTTTGGAGATTTCTTCAATGAATTTGTCATCGAATAGCGAAAAGCCCACTTTCACATCGGAAAAAAGGTTTATCACGCCCTCGCTCTTTATGCTGGCCTTCAATAGCTCGTTGATATGGTCGTTTATCTCTTTTAGGGACAGCGGCTTCCCTTCGCCCATGAAACGTGTCAGCAGAGTCCTCACCGCCTCGAAGTAGGCCGCCTCAAACCTTTGGGCTGCGTCGAGCAGCGAGCGGCAAAGCGATAGGGCCTGGCGCAGCAGCATCGCCTCTTTGATGAACGATTCGCGCTGCTTGCCCTTGGCGGTGTCCGACAGAAAATTTGCGCCCCCGCCTATTGCTTTGGCGCGTACAAAGTCGGACGCCTTTTCATCCATAAAGCCAGAATAGTCAAACCCATGTATCAGGCTGCGGCAGACCTCCAGTTTTTCTATGAACTTCGGCAGGGCCGTCTTGGCGACATCCGTATCCCCAAAATTTTTCCTGTCCCTTCTGGTGTAATCATTCATCGCCTGTTTAAGGGCCCGAGCGATGCCCACGTAATCCACCACCAGGCCGCCCTCTTTGTCTTTGAACACGCGGTTGACCCGCGCTATCGCCTGCATCAGGACATGCCCCGCCATCTGCTTATATACATACATGGTGGCAAGCGACGGCAAGTCAAAGCCAGCCAGCCACATGTCAACCACTATGGCAATCTTTAGGGGGTCGCCGTCGTCCTTGAATTTGCCCGCCATCTTTTCTTTGTGGTGCTTGTTTCCAACTATTTCCCGCCAGTCTTCGGGGTCGCTGTTGTCGCTGGTCATCACCACGCCCAATTTATCTTGCCAGCCTGGGCGCATCTCCAGCAGCTTGCGGTAGATTTTCATCGCGATTGGGCGGGAATAGGCAACTATCATCGCCTTGCCGGTCAATTCAAACTGGCGGTTCTCCTCATAGTGTTTCACTATGTCCGCGCACAGCGATTGGATAGTCTCCTCTGCTCCAAGGATGGATTCCATTCGGCCTAGTTCTTTCTTGCTCTTCTCGATGACATAAGGCTCCGCCCTCTCTGCCACCCTGTCGTATTCTGCGTCAATTTGCCCCAAAATGTCCTCTTCTAGCTTGAGGTGTATCACGCGGCTTTCGTAGAAGATGGGCCTCGTCGCGCCGTCCTCGACTGCCTGGGTCATGTCGTAGATGTCAATATAGTCGCCAAACACTTCTATGGTGCTGCGGTCTTTGCTGGATATCGGCGTTCCAGTGAACCCAATGTAGGTGGCTTTCGGCAGGCTGTCGCGTATTTTGCGGGCGGTTCCAACTATCACCCTGCCTGTGTCGGCATCCACCTTTTCTTCAAAGCCATATTGCCCGCGATGGGCCTCGTCCGCCATAACTATTATGTTGGTGCGGCTGGAGAGCGCCTCTTGCGATTCCTCAAACTTTTGCATCGTTGTGAAAATGATGCCATTGGCCTGCCGCCCTTCCAGCAGTTCCCGCAGATGGACCCGGCTCCCGGCCTGCTGTGGCGTTTGCCTCAGGAAGTCTGCACATTCGGCAAATTGCCCAAATAGTTGGTCGTCAAGGTCGTTGCGATCTGTCAGCATCACGATTGTAGGCGATTGAAGCACGTCTTGCAGCAGGTGGGCATAAAATACCATTGACAGCGACTTGCCGCTGCCCTGCGTGTGCCAGAACACGCCCCCCTTTCCATCAGTTTCTGTGGCTTTCAGTGTGGAAGCCGCCGCCCTGCGTACAGCGAAATATTGGTGGTACGCGCCGATGATTTTTTTGTCGCCCGAAAAGCAAATGAAATTTTTGATGATGTCCAGCAGCCGCGCCTTGTCAAACATGCCCTCAAAGAAAGTGTCGAACTGGGCGCACCCCGTGTTTTCGTAATCGCCGTCCTTGGTCTTCCACTCCATGAATCGGTCTTCGCCAGTCGTAATAGTCCCCGCCTTAGAAACAGAAAGGTCGCTCATGGCCAAAAAAGCGTTGTAGGCGAATAGTACGGGTATCTCCTGCATATAATTTCGCAGTTGGCGGTATGCCATGGAAGCGTCTGTCTCTTCGCGGGAGGGCGACTTCAATTCAATGACAACGATGGGAAGGCCATTCAGGAACACAACTATGTCTGGGCGTTTTTCGCACTGTTCAACGACTGTCCACTGGTTGGCAACGATGAATAAGTTTTTGTCCGTGTTTGCGTAATCCACAAGATTTACCAGCTCGCCTCGCTGCTCGTCCCCATCGTGGTAGCTTACGGACACGCCATTTTGCAGGTAGTCCATGAAGAGCCTGTTTTTTTGTAGCAGCCCCCCGCCGCCCAAGTCGCGCAGCTTGCCCACCGCCTCGGCAAGCGCGGCACTAGGCAACTTGGGGTTGACGCGCCTCAAAGAGGGCAGAAGCTCATCATGGTAAAGCGGGTCGGCGTAGTCCCGCTCCACGTCTGGTCCATAGACGTGCGTGTAGCCCAGCGTGTCGCGGAATAGCTCGACAATGGCGTTTTCAAAGTTGGTTTCGGTGAAAGACAAAGATATGCTTCCCTTGGCGACAGTTCAAGTGCAGAGGGCTGGATTATGCTCATTCAATTCCATCAGCGAATAGCGAGGCCGCCCTTGGCCAACCCGCATGACGCCAAACTTGACGATTGCAGGTTTGTACAGCCATTCGCGGTTAAGCGCATCAGGATCGTCAATTGATTTGTCAATTTTGCCTTTGAGCAACCCTCCAGCGGCAGAAAGGCGGAATTCAAATGTTCGGCTCGTTGGGAGGATGCCTTGAAATGCGCCGCGGCATGTTTCTTCGTGCTTGTGGATGTTGTCGGTTTTCAGCCTCTCGAAGCTGTTCTTGACCTGCTCGAAGCCATCGTAGCTAAATGAACGATCTGATAATTCTAGCGTGCACCAAGCATGGTGCTGAACCAGCATCTCAAGAAAGTCACGCACTTTGCCGATGGCGCGGGGATGCACTTCTTCAATGGCTTCTGCAACGTCGTCATCACTGCCTTCCGCCGCCAGCCTAAACAGCGATTCTATCTTCGCCATCGCTTCAATTGGTTTTGTCGCAACCTCAGGTAAAAGCGCACATTCATTTGCGGGCAGCTCGAGTTCAAACCCAAAAGAGCCAATAGCCGTGCCAGTGAGTAGCAATTGATTTTTGTCCCTGTCTGGGATTGGCCCTGAATCGTGCAGGCCTTCACCAAGGGCTGCCGCCATCGCTGCAACTGCCTCGGCGAAAGCATCTATGGCCTTCGCACCAAAGCCCACGAAAATGCCGTGGCTGCCAAAGACAGGGTTGCCCCTAAAAGTGATCCTCGCCTTTTGTGCCGCACGTTGGGGCAAACTGGCCAGCGTATTTTTCACCTCTGCCAGCCGCGCTTCCAGGCTCATGCGGTCAATCACGCTGGTGCTGGGTATGTGGGCCAGCAAAAATTCCAATTCCTTGATTTCTGACGTGACAACCAATGCTTCGCTATTCATGCTCTACGCCTCCACTGAAATTGTTCAGCAGGGTACTGGCATCGGCATCCTGCTTTGGGCTTAGGTCAACCTGCACAAACCCTTTCCAAAGCCCATCGCGCCTGTGCGACCAGACACTGTACCAGTAGGAAACATTTTTTATTTGCCACCGGTCGGTGGGGCGGCCCAACTCCGCAAAATATGCATCCACCGTGTAGTCGGTTTTGAGTCTATTGTGATCAAACACCTTTCCATGGCGCTCTGCAATGGATTGCTGGCTTTGCCCCGACGGCAGACAATAGAAGGTTACTACATCTATGTCGTGGGGGGGCCTATCTTCCAATAGTTCCACATTTTCAAGAAAGCTGCCGTCGAGCCATTGAAACCCGGACACGAGGCCCGCTTGGTAGAGTTCATCCCTAAAGCGCAGCAGGCCGCGAAGAATTGTAATGCGCTGTTGCGACGTTCCAAAACGGTCTGCCAAGGAAATCATGTCCATCGCATAAGGCGAGCGGTCTGGACTAGCCCCATGGGCATCAGGCTGAACTGGCGGCAAAACACCCATTGAGTTCCAAGCTGGGGCAGTCATCTGGATTCCCTCTCATTAATTGTGCATCTTCCAGAGTCCCAAGTAAAGAGGGGCGTAGGGCTAAATCGTCATTTGGAGGAGATGGCGCTAACCATCTGGTCAGAGCGGTTCAGTTGTTGTGAACCAAATAGAGAACTGGATAACATCATCGAATTATTTGACTTCAAGCGTGTGCCTCTTTCCGGCAACCAGCGCGAAACGATGGGAAAAACCTATCCCTACTATGGTGCTGCGACTCTTATGGACTATGTTGACGATTATTTATTTGATGGTGTCTATCTCTTGCTGGGCGAAGATGGAACAGTGATCGACAATTATGGTTTCCCAATACTCCAATATGTTTGGGGAAAGTTTTGGGTCAATAACCATGCCCATATTCTTCAAGGTCGAAACGGCTTCACAACGGAGAGTCTTTATATTCTATTAAAGCAAACAAATGTTACATCAATCGTTACAGGGGCGGTACAGGCCAAAATCAATCAAGCAAATCTTAAATCACTGTGCGTTGTTGTACCTCCAAGAAAAGATTTGGAACAATTCAATGTGTTGATTGATCCGTTGTTCTCACGAGTACGCGAAAATTGCGATGAGAATCTTCGCCTCGCCGCTTTGCGCGATTCCCTCTTACCCCGCCTCATGTCGGGCGAGCTGTCCATCGCCGATCCCCCAGCCGTCAAATGACGATTTACAGCGTTATTTACAGCAATCTTCGCATCAAGGGCAGACAGAGTGTCGGCAATCCCAATTTGCACTTCCATCGGCAAATCTGGGACTGCATAACGCATAATCGCGCCTTTGTCGCCGCGGGGCATCTTCGTGCCTTTCGCAGTAGCGGTGGCGTAATCGAAAAAGTTGTCATCTGAAAGCAAGTAGTAAAGGAACCCAGAGTTGCAGTTCCCCTTTGCCCTGAAAACCAGCACATCATTTGAACACCCACCCTCACGGTCGGCGATCCATATCTTGCGAAAATATGGGCGAATGTTTGAAACAAGCACATCGTCCACTTGGTATGCTTGTGTCTGCGGAACAGCCGGAAGCCCCGATGAGCGGACAATGCCTCCCTTGTTTGGGAGCATGTTCTCTGTCGAAATGTAGGTATCCAGATTCAAATCGGCAACAGGGACCCGCCCATCCGCGAAACTGCATAAATCAGCAAGTTTTCGCTTCATCTTCCACTCTCCCGCCCACACATGAATCGCATTTCCCATTCGCGCTATAGATCATCCCGCTCCCGCCGTCTATGATCGCCCGAAACTCAGGCGACACGGCGAGGTAATCAAGCACGTCAACGCGAAATGGCAAATCCGATTCTGAAAATGCGTCTTCCAGCAAGAAGCGCGTTTTAAGGCTCAATTTATCTTTGCCTACAAACGCAAGGTCGAGATCAGAATATTTTTTTATCTTGCCATGAAAGCGCGAGCCAAACGCCAATACGTCGTAAGCGGGGGCATAAGTTTTAATAATGTCCAATACGATCTCCAATTCGCGGCTTGATACAGAGATCATATTCTCTGCTCCATCGTTTTGACAAATGCCTGCAAATCATCGTTAAAGTCTTTGGCGCATTGATACACTTCGTTGGCAACTTTTTCGCTATATGCATGGGAAGTCATATTCCTTGCCTTATGGTATCGAAGCCAGTGGTCAAAATCCTGTATCAGCCTCCTTTCCGCCGACACCCTAAATAGGTCTTTCCTTGTAAGCATGTCGGCTTCTTCGCCGATGTCCATTTCAATGTATCGCTTCATAGTTTTCCAGCACAATTCAAAGGCGAATTCAAAATGATGTATCAAAGCCGCCCTAGTAATTTCAAACTCAAAGAAACTTCGCTCTTCGCTGGGCTTATTTTCTACCATGTGCGCGAATGACAAGGCTTTGCCAAAAGCGATGGTGGCGTTCTTCAATGGCGTGATGTCCAATTTGTCTTCCATTCACTGCCCTCCTTAAAACCCCAGCGCGGGTATGGCGGCCCTTTTCCTGCCACGCCTGGCCGTTTCCGCTATCCTTTCACTATCAGATTTCATACCCGATGGCCCCCAGCCTCTTCCTGATTTCATCTTCCAATTCGTGGGAGCGGCTGAACATGGCCGACAGCTCGCCAGTCAGCCTCTCCATCTTTCCCTCGAATGGCTCCGAGTCGTCATCTTGCTCTTCAATCCCCACGTAACGGCCTGGGGTAAGGATGAAGTCCTGTTTTGCAATGTCTTCCAGTGCTACTGAGGCGCAGAAGCCTTTTTCGTCCTGAAGCGTCCCATTGCTGAACTCTTGAAATGCTTGGGCAATCTTGGATATATCCTCTGTGGTCATTTCGCGCAGGCGGCGATTCACCATAGTCCCCATTTTGCGGGCATCTATGAACAGTGTTTTGCCCTTTTGTTTTTTCTTTCGGCTGATGAACCAGAGCGAAACTGGTATCTGCGTTGTGTAAAACAACTGCGTGGGCATCGCCACGATGCCCTCTACTAGGTCGTCTTCAACTATTTTGCGCCTGATCTCGCCCTCGCCGCCACTCTGGGAGGAAAGGGAGCCATTGGCCAGCACCATGCCTATTTTGCCATTTGGCGCTAGGTGGTGGATCATGTGCTGGAGCCACGCAAAGTTGGCGTTGCCCGATGGCGGCAGGCCGTACTTCCAACGGGGGTCGTCGTTCAATGAGCCGCCATTCCAGTCAGAGAGATTGAATGGCGGGTTGGCCAAGATGAAGTCGGCCTTCAGAGTGGGGTGCAGGTCGTTGTGGAATGTATCGGCATTATACCCGCCCAGGTCGGCCTCTATTCCACGAATGGCAAGGTTCATAATTGCCATCTTTCTGGTGGTTGGGTTGGAGTCCTGTCCATAGACGGATAGGTTGCCTATGTTGCCAGAATGGTTTTTCACAAAGTCGGTGGACTGCACGAACATGCCGCCAGAGCCGCAGCATGGGTCATACACGCGCCCCTTGAACGGCTGCAGCACTTCCACTAGTGTCCTCACAACGCAGGACGGTGTGTAAAATTCCCCGGCGCGCTTGCCCTCCTGCTCCGCAAACTTAGCGAGGCAGTATTCGTAGGCGCGACCAAGGATGTCTTTGTCCTTGCCATGCCCAGTCATCTGAACATTGGTGAATAGATCAACGACGTTGCCCAAGCGGCGCTTGTCCAATTCGCCACGGGCGTAATTTTTCGGCAGCACGTCTTTGAGCCGCTTGTTCTCTTTTTCGATGGCCCTCATTGCGCCGTCAATTACTGTTCCTATTTCTTCCCTATGGACGGCTTTTTGGATGGTGTCCCACCGCGCCTGGGGCGGTACAAAAAACACATTGTCCTCAAGATAGGCGTCCCTGTCTTCCACGTCATCGCCTTCCGCCCCCAGTTCGCGGAATCGCTCCTCGAACTTGTCCGAGATGTATTTCAGGAAGATCAGCCCAAGCACAACGTGCTTGTACTCCGATGCGTCCATGTTACCGCGCAGGGCATCGGCTGCCGCCCAAATCTGCTGCTCGAAGCCAATGGATGCTGTGTTGCTCCCGATTGCCGTTGCCATCCCAGCCGCCTCCCCCATTTTTCGGCTTTATTGTAAATGATAACAACCGCTACCGCAACTTTTCATAAAAAATTAATATTTTGGCTGGCCTAATCATTAACCATTCAGGCTACGGCCAATTTTCTTTTCAATGTTTTTGGCAAATTCACTTTTTTTTCGCTATAGAATTTTATATTTTTTGGCCCAATTGGTCATCGCAATACCGCGCTGGGTGTAAGATTTGCCATTTCAGCATCTTGCGGAATGTTTGGCACTTTGGCCATAATTTCGTTTTTTATTCGTCATACTGGATGTACACTTTGCTTTGAGGTCAGCATGCTTTCTCTTTGGGTTCCAGAACTCCCATTTCAGCTTGCAGCCGGGCGCGACAAAAGCCTCGCCGGCCGCCCGCTGGCCTTTTTGTCTCCCTACGGCCCCACGCCGACGCTGTGGCTGGTGAACAGGCTAGCCAAGCAAGAAGGCATCGGGACAGGAGAGGCGATGGACAGGGCCATCAGGTCCTGCCCTGGCCTGCAAGTGCTAGACCCCGCCCCGCTGGCATGGCGGGAGGCCCAAGCATCCTTGGCCGAGTTCCTCACCAAGTGGGCTCCGCAGGGAAAGCTGGGGCGCATCGGAGAGGCCCTAGTTGAGCTAGGCGCGCTTGGCAGCCCAAAGGACGCCGCGAACACGATCCTAAAAGAATTGCTGGGTTCTATGGGGTGGATGGGACACGGCGGCATCTCTTCCAGCGGCACGGCCTCATTGGTCGCCGCCAGGCAAGAGCATGGCATCGAAGCTGTGCTGGAAGGCCAGGAAGCCAACTATCTGGCCCCTCACCCATTGTCCGTGCTTCCGAATCTGGAAAAGGGGATACTTTACAGGCTCAACAAACTGGGCCTATTTGAAATCCGCGACATCCAGCCAGTGCCACTGGACATGCTCTCCCAGTTCTTGCCGCTGGAGAAAGCCAGAGGCATCTTGCAGTGCGCCCGCGGCGAGGACAGGCCAAAGCTCCCCATGCTGGCCGACAAGCCCCACGGCCACCAAGTCTGGCGACTGAGGCCAAGGCTCAGCAAGAGGCGGCGGCGTACGCGCACCAGCTCATAGAAAAATCGGCGAGAGGAAAAGCAGCTTTATCGCACCCATCTTGGATAGGCGGGAGCTGGCGGTGCGGTATGCCAACATGAGTAAGAATCGCGCTGCTGCTGGCTTTTTTGGTAAAGACCCTATCTAACCTAATTCGTATCTCATGTAGTTTAAGCTATTTAGCAGTGGCAAAAAGGTATGTCCCCAATCTATAGCAGTTCAAATTTTCGTAGTTGAACAGCTATAAAGGGCATGATCAACTTCAGCTATAGGGCGCACAGCTTTCGCTCAACTGAGCTTGAACCTGCTGTGGACCTGCTGCTGAAGCTGGTCGGCGAGGTTGGACATTTCCTGAGTGGCCGAGGCTATGGACGTTGACTCGTTCACGCTGGAGTCCACCTGCTTGGCTACCTCGGTGCCAGTCTTGGCCTGCTCCTGCGTAGCCGCCACAGACTCCTTCGTCTGCATAGCAAAGTGGTCCAGGCTTGCCTTTATCTTCTCCAGCAACCCGACCGTTGAGTTGACCATCTGATCGCCCTGCTGAACCGAGTCCCGCGCATCTATGTTGTACTGGGCTATCTCCTTTGCTGACGTTGCGCTGCGCTCGGCCAGCTTTCTCACTTCCTCGGCGACAACGGCGAAGCCCTTGCCTTGCTCGCCGGCCTTGGCCGCCTCGATTGCGGCGTTCAGCGACAGCAGGTTGGTCTGGTTGGCTATCTCCTGGATGACGCCGATGGCCTGGGCTATCTTCGCGGTGGTCGTGGTGATGTCTTCCATCGCCTTCTTTGTCGAGGTTCCCGCTGCGTTGCCTTGGTTGGTGGCCTCCAGCGCGACTTCGAGCTGTGACAGAGACGAAGTGGCGTTGGTGCTCACCTCGTCAATGGAGGCCGACAGCTCGGTCATGGCGGCCGCCATGCTTTCTGCATCGCTCCTCTGGCGCTCCGAGCTCTTGGCTATCTCGTGGGTCGTTTGCGACATCTTTTCTATGCCGTTGCTCAAGCTGCCGACAATCGTCCTGAACTCCTTTACCATGTTGCCCAGCGATTCGGCCATTGCGCCCAGCTCATCCTTAGTTTCGGCCTTGGATTCCACCGTCAGGTTGCCCTTGGCCACTTCGCCCAGCAGTGCGCTGACAACGCTTATTGGCCTTACGATGCCCGATATGATGCGCCGCGAAATCAACGACACCACTATGACCACAACGACGCCCAACAACGAGGCCAAAGCAATCTGCCTCATAATCAGCGAGTTGACCGAGACCATCGAGACGCCCAGGAAGAGCATCCCGTTCACATTGCCCCTGGCGTCCCTCAACGGAGTGTAGCCCGTTACGTACTTATGGCCGAGTATCACGTTTTCGCCCATGTAAGTTTTGCCTTCTTTCAGCACCGCCTGTATTACGGCCTGGTTGTCCAGCGTCGTCCCCACGGCCCTTTCGCCGTTGTCTTTCTTGAGCGAGGTGGAAACCCTCGTGTTGCCGTCGAATATGGTGCACTCCGAGCCGAATGTCTTTTTGATCCTGTCAACCAGATCGTGCTCTTGTATGTGTGAGTTCCCAACAGAAACGGCTCCGATGATTTTGCCGCCGACCGTGATGGGGGCGACGGCGCGCATGGAGTACCCGGTGAGGTTGCCGTGTTCCATTCCATTCAAACTCTTGCCCGCCGTCAGCGCGTCCAAGATGCTGTCCGAGTCCTGTTTGTCGCCCGTCTTCTCGGAGTGCCCCCTGGCCAGGGTAATAGCCTTCTCGTCCGTAATGGTGACCACCGGGATGCGGAAGGTGTTCATGGTACTCATCGCCATACGGCGCAGGGCGGCAAGGTCGTCCCTCTGCACAGCCTGCACCAGATCTTGGCTGGAGGCCAAGGTGTCCGCTGCGGACTGCAGGTGCGTCAGGTCCTCCTGCAGCGACTGGGCGACCATCGTCAGGAGGCTGACGACGCTCTCATGGTCTTGTTTCTTCAGAGACGAAGCCGACTCGCGAGTGCACAGCGTTGCTATGGCCAGCACGGCCAGAAGTATGGAGCCGATGTTTATGATTTCGATCTTGCGCTGTATCTTCATCTTGCGACCTCACAAACAAAAAAGGGGGGGATGTCACCGGAAGCGTCGGCTGGCGCGTGTGCAACCTTGCCTTACTTGGCAGAGCCAGTAAAGGCTGCAATGTGGATTTTAGCACATAAACCCTTTGAGGGTATTGCACAAGGTGTTCAAGGCAAGTTTAGAGCGATGGCTTCTCGAACTCTTTAATGAGCGAAAGCAGCGTGGTTGCCGATTGTATCGGACTTTTTTGGACTTGCTCGGACCACCGAATGGTGGCTGAGGACGGACTCGAACCGTCGACCTAGGGATTATGAGACCCTCGCTCTAACCACCTGAGCTACCCAGCCGAACAAGCAATGATAGCGCACTGTCTGAAAATTGTCCACTGCTGCGGCCAAGCCGCTTCCGATCTGGACTGAACGGCGGAGGCACTTATTTTTTGCATCAGCACTTTCCAAACAGAGGGCAATTCGTGTAGAATGGATGTGGCCCCATAGCTCAGTGGTCAGAGCTGGCGGCTCATAACCGCTTGGTCCGGGGTTCGACTCCCTGTGGGGCCACCACAAGCAATCCACCGATGTTCACTGAAGTGCAAAAAACCCCGCAATGGCGGGGTTTTTCTTTGGGGGGTTGTGTACCCATGTCCAGCACCGTACACTGGAATATGCCCCCAAATGGGGCATGGTTGGGGGCATCGGGGGCAATCCAATTCGTCTGCCATCGGGAACTGAAAAGGGTTGTCCGCAATCCTTTCGACTATAAGGTCAAATCTGGACAATAGCCTCTCTGAGGCTTCAATGCTGATTTGGGCCAAAAAATCAACGTGTTCGAGCAACATGATTTTGGCGAGTTCAGAGACGGTTACTCTATAACTTTTTGTGCTTTGCACGGCTATACCGCTACTTCACGAATACGGCATTGGCTTGCCCAACGCCAAGATATTGCACTGCGCCATTTTTCCAAAGCACTGCGGCATATTTCCCGTCCAAGCGGGTTTCATCCCCGGCGACAAACACATTCCCGTTGGCGACAAAAACGGATTTCGCCGATGTCCAATAATTTATTTCGACGTCGCCAAGTCGCTGGCGGGTGCCATTTTCCCATAGCATGGCAATAGAACTACTGGCTGCCCTGCCTGCCCGCGCCACATCGTAAACTTCGGAGCCAACGACATACACGTCAGAGTTGGACACAAAGACGCAATCGGCTTTTGAAAATAAACTGTTGTCACTAGGGCGTGTTGACACTAATGTAAGGCATCGTGGATGAACCCCATGTGGACAAACATCACAAACATGCGGTCGAGCTTGTCGTAGCGCGTGCATATCCTCCGGAAGCGCTTGTACCTGCAAAAAAATCGCTCGACCTCGTTCCTCTTCTTGTACAGCTCCTCGTCGTAGGCCCAAGGGGCGCGGCGGTTCCTCTTCGGGGGGACCACAGGGCGGTAGCCGAGCGACTCCGCGAGCTCCCTGGTGGCCTTCCCCTCGTACGCCCTGTCCATGAGCAGCCAGACGCCCTCTGGGGCCCGGCCCAGCCTCGACAGGAGCTCCCTGCCT
>Ga0268262_10002410_pt1 | contig 21671 bp, 17 predicted proteins | sample TergutNc150P3_FD_190354 | JGI IMG/M metagenome (GOLD analysis project Ga0268262, IMG submission 190354) | Nasutitermes corniger P3 segment gut microbial community from laboratory colony in Florida, USA - Nc150 P3 (SPAdes) (version 2) | ecosystem: Host-associated > Arthropoda: Insects >... | reverse complement strand
ATTTTACCAACAACATTAAAATTTCAGGCGAAGTTTTTGAAATTGACAATGTAAAAGGAAAGAAAACGGTAATTCTTCCGTGGGAAAAACTTGAACGCATAAAAAATAATTTATCGGGCGAAAGAATTCATAAGAGTATTAAGGGAAAAATTACGGTAAAAAATCAATATAATCTGCTTGCGGGAGAAAAATTAAGTCTTATTCTCTCTCTCTCGCCGATTTTAGACGTAGACGGCGCTTTTTCCCGCAAAATTCCGCACAAAGAAAACTTTGATTCGCGCGAAAACCTTTCCGCGCTGATAAAACATTTAGAAAATCTCGCAAAGCCTGTTGTATGGAAGAAAAACTCAAAAGATTTGGGATTTTTGGGGCTTTTCACGGACGGAGAAGGAAATTATTGGTTTAGAGCCTCGCGCGGCTTCTATACCTGCTTAAATGAAAGTCTTTCCAGTCTTGAATCATTGATTGATGAATTAGGGGAAGAGGTTGATCTTGAGCAGAAACATGTTGTGAATCAGTGTTACCGCAGGTTGTCGGATTATTTGGGGTGATATGGAAGAATTTTTAAACCACGAACCCGCACGAACGGAAGAAAAAAAGGGGCTGTCTTTGCGGGACAGCCCCTTTAAATTAAGCGGAAGTATGATTAATCTCTGTATCCGGATACTTTTACTTGTTCAAGGATAATTATCGCAATACCATTCGGGTCTCTTCCTGAATAAGGAGATACTCCGTCCGGTCTAATTCTGACAGTATTATTCGATTTTATACTGTTTACATCAGATCCGGTTAAAGTAAAGGTTTTTTGAAATTCAGGGTCAGAAGAGTACCAGCCCTGAAGCTGCTGCCAGCCGCTATTATCCATGTTTAGCACTACTCCATTAGCGGTTTTTTTTGTAAATTTTCCTTTAACTTCTATTATATCACCCTCTTGGAAATCAATACCTGAATCTGTAATATCCAAACCCGGTCCCCACAACGCATACGCGTTAATTTTAAGTTTTTTAACGCCGCCTTCATTTATTATTTCGTAATTTACATCTAAATTTGAACCAACATCGCCGCCGCTATCTATAGGAATATCGTTAAACAAACTGTTAAAAGCGCCCCAATCATTAATAACTTGCGGAGATAAACCATTAAGTTTTGCGGTTAAATCCAGTAATACGGTCGCAGCTTTTACACTTACGGTGCATGTTGCTGTTTTACTACCGTCAACTGTAGTAACGGTAATAGTTGCCGTTCCGTTATCTTTTGCCGTAACTGTACCGTCATTGGAAACTGTCGCAACAGAAGGATCGCTTGAGTTCCATGTTGTCTGTTTATTTGGCGCAGTAGACGGTAAAATATTAGCGGTAAGTTTTTTTGAACCTCCAATAATCAATTTTAGCGTCGCAGGATCCAAATTTACACTGGTTACAACAGCCGTAACCGTTACCGAACATGTTGCATTTACACCTTCCACGGTAGAAGCGGTAATTATTGCGCTTCCGTTTCTTATAGCGGTTACTTTTCCGGTATTATCAACATTTGCTACACTGGGGTCGTCGGAACTCCAAAATACCGTTTTGTATGTCGCATTGGACGGATTAACGGTAGCATTGAGTGTACTATTGTTTCCGGTAACCAAAGAAAGGCTTGAATTATTCAAATTTACACTGGTTACAGGAACATCAGCGCTCCCTGTTAACTTGTATTTTGCCGTAATCTGCGCATTACCGGTAATGGTTACGGTAGTAGTTGTCTGAGCCGAAGACGCGGCAATGCCGCCTGTTACCGTCCAGCCGTCAAATTCATAGCCGCTTGGAGCGGGGCTTGCCGTTACGGTAATGGGAACGGCGGAATAGTATTTGCCTGTCCAACTTCCGGCAAGATTCGGAGTTACCGAATTAATTTTTATTGTTGCGCCGGATACGCCTGTTACAGACAGGGTAACATCGCGTAAATTACTGCCGGAAATACCGATATTGGCAATGCCTGTATAACCGCCAAAATATTTCGGCAAATAATTGTTAACCATCGCGTTTCTTATGCTGCTAAGGTAATTTTTGGCGTCATCTACTTTATTTTGATAAGCCGACGTCCATGTTCCCGGATAACCCCACCTGTCAAAATATCCATTCATTAACGGTCTGTATACAGCTTCATATTTATTCAATTTGGGTTCATAATTATTCGGGTGAAAGTTTACATTGTAAAGATCCAGCATGGTATTGACAAATTTTTTGCAAAAATCAGGATTTGCCAATAAAGCTTTGAAAAGTTTGTTGTTTTCATGATTTTTATGCTCATAGTAGTTTAAGATTTTATCAAAGGCATCCATATTTTTTTGTCCTGTAAGTCTGCCGCTGTTATAAATTCCCATAGCAAATTCTGTATCAAACATCTCGTAACGCCATTTTGTGTCGCCATAGGGGTTACCGGATTCTACATTACGAGTCCTCCATATTCGGTAATTATTTTGCGGCCAATCCTCATTGTAAATGTAAATTTCAGCCGCCCAGTAATCAATAAAGTTATCTATGTCAACAAGATTACAAAATTCAGCATAGTTTGTCGGATTTGACATATCTTTGCTTGCATACCCCACCATAGTTTTAAATAACGCTTCTTCCCCCGGATTGCCGTCGTCTAATTCGCCGTTATCGTAGGAGATAACATTGTCTTTATCTACGCCGTATTTATATTCGGTATGGTTGTCGCTGTATCTCTCCTGAAAATTATACGGTCCCCAGTATTCACCGTTCAAATACACAATACAGGGAACCGAAGCTTGCGTGGCAAAACTGCGATCGCTCAGCAGATCCTGTAAAAATACATCGTAAAATTTTGTATATTCAATATCATTTGCGCCGTTTCTTAACATAAAGCCTTTATATTGCGTTACAGGAGTTTTACCGTCGGCTTTAACCGCGCCGGTAGTGCCAAGCGTTGTGTCTTTTGGTATCAAGTCATAATTTTTTAAGTTTTTTATACCGTATTGTTCTTTAAAATACACGCTAAAACTTTTTTGTCCCACGCCTCTTGAATATCCGCCCCGGACGCGGATACCCACTCCGGTAGAAAGCGCCGATTTACTCCTGTTATTTCCTTCAAAAATCTCTAAATACGCTTCTCGCTCCCAATCGGTTCCCTTTCTCTGAAAATTATATACTTTATCAGGTTCTTTACTGAAATCACCCCATCTATTAGTTGATTTTCCCCTTACCATGATACCTCTACTTTCACTTACCAGATTATCAGGGTCGGAAACTAAAGAGACGACGCGAATATTCTCGTAACCGGACAAATTACTGCCGATAAAATACGTTTTAGTCGCAACGCCGCTTTTTTTGCCGCTTGAATCCACCGCTATCGCGCGGATTACCGTAGCTTTCGGCACTTTGTCTTTAGTTAGTTGTTGATAGACTGGCGGCACGTTTCCACGCGGGTCATCGGGCACCATATAAAATTTTTCATGATTTACCGGCGTTGCTAAAACATTCGCCTCTCCATTACGGTTCTTTACAGTAATGGCGGCGTTGTATTTAGTAGTGCCGGTTTTACCCGGCGAGGGAACGCTTCCGTCTGTTGTGTAATAGACAGAACTCCCTTCCGCCGCTGTTATTGTAAGATTGAATTGAGCAGTATGAAGCCCGCTGTCATGAGAGAAGGTAAGCTCTTTTACCGCGCCGGCGTTAGGGTTATTGTATTCATCATTATCGCCATTACCGGTACTGCCTGTTTTGCCCTTATTGTCGCCCTTATTGTCGGCAGACGTATCTATCTCAGGACAAGCTGTAAACATGAAACAAAAAGTAAGCAAAAAAAGGCAGATAATTTGGTTAATTAATTTAATTTTTTTCATATATTTATTCCTCCTAAATAGATTTATTGTGCAATCGGCACTTTCGTTAATCCGTCAGTCGAAGCGCCGTTTGTCGCATTGGGTGTTGGCGTTGTAAAATAGAAATCTCCTGTTCCGTCGGGAATACGCGAATAAGATTTGTCGGTAAAATTATATTCACCTGTATCTTTAGCTCTGATACATCGGTCTATTATGTTTCCATCAGGATCCATAAGGGTAATAATCAATATTCGCGATGCTGTTAAACCTGTTGTAAACGATCCCGGATTATTACGCCCAATAAGACTGAAAAATTGCCCTGCTTGAGCAGTTTGAGTGGATAATCCTGTCCATGTAAGATTGCCATTTCCGGTAGGAAGCGTACCGCCTGAGCTTCCATTCGCGTTGTAATAAATTTTACAGCCTTCCAATGGAATGGCTTTAGAACCGGTATTAAATAATTCATAGAATTTTTCAGCATCTGTTCCTGTCCCGCTCACTTCGTTCAATTTAAGTTTTGTATAATCAATGCTCTCGACAGCTACTTTATAGTCCCCCTCAGCCGAAGAATTGGTTTCACCAAGAGCATTGGTAGCGGTAACTTTATAGGTAACTACTGAATCTACAGCTTGAGCCGGAATCGTAGCGGAATAAACATTATCGGTTGCTGTCATATAAATGTCGCTTTGCGCAACGCCGCCAAGCGTCCATTTAAGAACAACCGATGAAATTGCCGATGTCATCGGCTTTATTGTGGCGAATACTGTTACCGTATCTGTCGGGGTTACTGATGAAATATCTTTACGAAAATCGGTAATAATCGGCGCATCCTCCGGTAATTTTATTAACTCTGCCGTAGAAGAGCCGTTTGCCTCGTTGGGTGTCGGCGTTGTAAAGTAGAAATCTCCCGTTCCGTCGGGAATACGCGAAAAAGATTTGCCGGTAAAAGCATAATCCCCTGTGTCTCCGGCTCTGACGCATCTGTCTATTTCGTTTCCTTCAGGGTCTTCTAAGATGATAACTAATGTCCGCTCTGCCGTTAAACCTCTTGTAAATGAGCCTGCGGTATTACGCCCAATAAGACTGAACAATTTACCGGCTTCTATTGTCTGAGAAGATAGTCCTGTCCATGTAACATCGCCTTTTCCGCCAGGAAGAGTTCCGCCTGTAGCGCTATTTGCGTTGTAATAAATTTTACAGTCATATAATGGGATGTCTTTATCGCCTGTATTTTTTAATTCATAGAATTTAGCAAAATCGGTTCCAACGCCGCTTACTTCGTTTAATTTAAGTTTTGTATAATCAACAGCCGTAGTATCGGGAGGAGCGGGAGGCTCAGCAGGCTGTGCAAACGGGTTCCATGTTCCCGCTTTTGAATTCCGTGGTTTGCGGACTTCAAATTCTTCATCTGATAATGTTTTGTCTTCTCCGCTTGTCGGTCCGTAGCGCGCCGAGATAAAATCATTTGAATTATTATCAGTATCGGTAATATCATTGCGACGTATAGCCGAGGAAGCGGAATTCCGGGCAGGCGCAGTTTCAAAGCCGAATATATTATCATCAGCAGGATCATTTCTGGCGCCTACCATGTCGATGTAACCTGAAACAGGTTTCCCATCGTTAGAAACAAATGGATTCTGTGCGGTTAATTCCGCTGAACCTGAAATAAGGGCAACCTTAAAACTTCTTCTGCTCAAAGATAAATCATTATCGCTAATATCTCCGTAATCGTCGTCTATTGTATAACGGGTTGCCTTTAAATCGCTGTGTTTGGCTCCCAATACAAGAAACGAACCTTTGGCGGGTATTGTTCCTTTTAAAGCTATTGACTTCCAAGCTTCGTCTGCGGTTACGTCCGCGCCCCTGATTCCGTTGGCAAAGTACAGACCTATCCCGTTCAGGTCTATAGCTTCATCGGAAATGTTGTACAGTTCCACGAAAGAATGCGATACACCGGCTGGAGAACCATCGCCCGCATTGCCGTAAACCTGTAAAATTACAACTTTTCCCTGAGCATGGGCGCTTACGGGGGGGGGGGGGGGGTCGAAATAGGATTATTATCGTCGCCATTGTTGCATCCTATCATAAGCGCAAATGAAAACAAAACTGTAATTATTGTTATCATTGTGATTTTTAATTTTTTCATATTTATCTCCTTGTATGAAAATTTTACTAAAATACCTTGTTTTTAGGTAATTTATTATACCATGTCCTGTTGATTTTTTCAGGCTTTTTTCATAATCTGTCAGTATGTCGTTCGTTTTTTACAACACACTTGGACGCGAAAAACAGCCTTTTAAGCCTTTGCAAGAGGGAAAAGTCGGCTTTTACGGCTGCGGTCCGACAGTTTATAATTATGCGCATATCGGCAACTTGCGCGCCTATGTGCTTCACGATACTCTGGTACGATCTCTTCGCCGCGCGGGGTTTGACGTCACCCATGTAATGAATATTACGGACGTAGGACACCTTACCGACGACGCCGACGACGGCGAAGATAAAATGGTAAAAAGCGCGGAGGAGCGCGGCAAAAGCGTTCTTGAAATAGCGGATTTTTACACAAAGGCGTTTTTTAACGATACCGAAAGAATGAACATTACCCGTCCTTCGATTGTCTGCAAGGCGACGGAGCATATCGCGGAAATGATCGCGCTGATTCAGCGGATAGAAAAAAACGGTTTTACTTATTTTGCGGGGGGGAATCTTTATTTTGATATTTCAAAATTTCCTTCTTACGGAGAACTTGCGCTTTTGCGGTTAGACGATCTAAAAGCCGGAGCGCGGATAGAACAGGACGAAAACAAACGAAACGCGGGCGATTTTGTGCTTTGGTTTACAAAGAGCAAGTTTGAGAATCAGGCTCTTGTGTGGGACAGCCCCTGGGGGCGCGGTTACCCGGGCTGGCATATTGAATGTTCCGCGATGAGCATAAAATACTTGGGCGAAAACTTCGATATTCACGCCGGGGGAATCGATCATATTCCGATTCATCACACAAATGAAATTGCTCAGAGCGAAGCCGCCACAGGGAAAAAACCGTGGGTAAACTACTGGCTGCACAATGAATTTCTTGTGCTGAACAAGGGGAAAATGTCCAAGTCGGCGGGCGGTTTTATCACACTGCAAACCCTCGTAGACCAGGGCTATGATCCGCTGGATTACCGTTATTTTCTGATTGGCGGGCACTACCGCAGTCAGCTTCAGTTTTCCATGGAAAGCCTTGACGGCGCGAAAAACGCCAGAAAATCACTGGCGGACAAGGTTCGCGCCCTGGCGGCTAAGTGCGGCAGTCCAACCGCCGCGGATACGGAAAAAACAGCGAAGTATATAGAAGAATTCAACAAAGCCATTGAGGACGACCTAAATACCCCCCGCGCGCTGGCGGAATTGTGGGGTTTATTGAAGGAAGGGGCGGCGGAACCTGAAACCCTTGCGGCGGTTTATGATATGGACAAGGTTTTAGGGCTTGGACTGCAGAAAACCGTAGAAAACGTCGGCGGCAAGGGCGGAGACGACGCTTTTGCGCGGGAAATTGAGGAACTTATCGCAAAAAGAGCGGAAGCGAAAAAGGCAAAAGACTTTGCCGCCGCGGACAGCATAAGACAAAGCCTCAAAAATAGGGGTATAATTCTGGAAGACGGACCCGCCGGGACTGCTTGGCGCGTCCAGTAGAGAATTGTTTGGGAATAAAATAGGTTCCCTCGCAAGTTTTGTAACAAAAAAGGGAAAAAATTGTTTAATATAAAAGAGGAACCATTGGAAAATGAAACCAACCCTGTTCGGACAGACGTTCCTCGCGGAGAAGGCAAAACAATGGAGTGGAATTCAACGGTTGAATTCCAGCGGCTTTATGATTCGGCGTTCCAGCTTTTGCTGAGGGTCGCTTTTAGGATTACCAACAGTTGGGAAGCGGCGGAAGACATTTGCCAGGAAAGTTTTTTTCGTTTATACGAAAAAAACATGGTGTTCCCGAATCAGGATGAGGCAAAATACTGGCTGATTCGCGTAGTAAAAAACGCGGCGTTAAATTACGCAAAAAGAAAGGAACGGGAACGAAAAGCGTATCAACGCGCCTTTCGCGAGGACCGTAGGCAGGAGGAAACCGGAGAGGGTTTACTTGTAAAAAAAGAGACAAGCGAGGAAGTTAAAAACGCTCTGGAAAAACTGCCGGAAAATTTGCGTATGGTATTGATATTAAAAGAGTATGCGGAAATGAATTATAAAGAGATTGGCAAAACGCTTGGCATAAGCGAAGGAAATGTAAAAGTACGGGTTTTCAGAGCCAGAGAAAGGCTTGAAAGCCTGCTTGCGGAAGCGTTAAAGTCAAATAACGATTTAAAAGGCGGTAAAAATGTGTCCTGAGCCACAACTTCTGTCAATTTATGCCGACGGAGAGCTTCCGTCGCCCTGGAAAGAAAAAATGGACGCCCATTTAAAGGAATGTCCGGCTTGCGGGGAAAAATTTGAAAACTTTAAAAAACTTCGCGAATTATTTAATAAAGACGCGTCCGCTAAAGAAATTAACGAATCGCAAATACAATCATCTAAAGAAAAAATTTGGCGTAACATAGAGGCAAAAAGACGCTTTATGCCGCACAGGGGAATATGGCGCCGCAGAATTTCCATTTCTATTCCGGCTGCCGCCGCCGCGGCGGTTATCATCGCGCTGATTACAATGCTTCTCTCAGTCGGCGGAAAAATTTTAAATAACGGATTTGCCGGTAAAAAGGCGGACTCCTATGAAAAATCAAACGTCATCCTCGCGGCGGAAGAAGAAATACCCGAAATTTTACCCGCGGCGACAGATTTAAACGGCGTTCTTCAGTATTTAGGCGCGGATAGCTCCGATGTAATTATTTTACGGCTTCCCGAAAGCAGAAACTTCGCGCGCGCCGGAGAACCGGCAATAATCAGAGCGGCCGATTATTCAAGGAGACACCCGTAAAATGAACCGCCCTCTTTCCCTTTTAAGCGTTTTATTTTTATTTACGACAACCGTCTGCATTGAAGCTCAGCCTCAGACGGCAAGCAACAGAATGACGCCTGACCTTAGAAGACAGGCGCTGGTTTTAGACATTGACGCGAGAGTTATAGAAGATGAAAAAGTTATCTGGGATGAATCCAATCAAAAAATAACAATACCGGGAACTCCCGTGGGTATTCGTCTTGTCGGTTCAAATGTTATTGTGGTAATGCAATTTACTCCATTCATACGCCGCAGCGGAAGCGTAATGGTCGCCCAGGGACAAATTTGGATTACCGATCCTGAAAAGGGCGTAAGTTATTACACATCGATTCAAACAATTCCCATGGAGTTTAACGAACCTATTTATTTTTTCCCTCTTGGCACGTCATCGCAGTTAAATTCATCTTTAGAAATAAGACTGGCTGTAAAGCCATACAAAGAGATCGCTGTTGCAGAAAATGAAAAATAAATCCGCCGTAAACCGATACAATCCGCCGCTAAAAATAAAATATCAAATTTTATTTATATTGCCGGTATTTTTATTTTTCTATTCATGCGGCGCGAGAACTCCGGTAATAACGTCTATTGATCCGAAATTCGGCAGAATGGGAGAAATAATCACGCTTACGGGAAACAATTTCGGCGCGTCGCGCGATGAGTCTTTTGTTACCATTGCGGGTATTTCGCCGACAAACTCATCTTACTATTTATGGCAAGATAACCAAATCATTGTAAAAATTCCCGAATTAGGCGAATCGGGACTGGTTTATGTGCGCGTAAAAGGGAAAAGAAGCAACGGCGTGCTTTTTTCAAACTTAGCTTCAGTACCAAGACCGGTTGACGGCGAAGAGCTTGGGCTTGAACCGAGAATTGCGGCTGTTACTCCGCAAATCGGCGCGCCCGGCGCGCTTATAACCATCATAGGCAATAATTTCGGCATATCGCGCGAAACTTCGCAGGATTCCGGCTCCGGTGTTTTCTTTTCATGGGATTATGAATCGGGAACATTCAATCCTTATGCCGTAAGAGAGCCGGAATTTATCGAAGTCTCGGAAACAGAAATGGGTTATGAGCACTGGAGCGCGCGCGAAATACGAGTCCGCTTGCCGGACGGAGCCGTTAGCGGAAATCTGGAAGTAAGAACGCCCCACGGCAGATCGCGCAGCGTCTTTTTTGATGTCAGCGGAAAACCGGGATTTAAAAATATAAGAGATAAACGCGGTTACACGGTAACATACTCGGTTGATATCAGAGTAACGGACGCCTCAAGACCTAATATGCTTTATCTGTGGATACCAAAACCTGTAAACTCCCCTTCTCAAAGAAATGTCACCCTTGTTTCGCGCACTATCGAACCGTTTATGGAAAATTACAAGGGCGTCAGTCTTTATAAATTAGACAATCTTATCGCGGGAACAAGTCAATCTATTAATCTTTCATACCGCGTAGAAGTATATTCCATAGGAACGGGAATAAAACCGCTCTCCATAAAACAGGAAGCGACGGAACTTTCCGCGGCGCATACTAAAAGCTCAAGTTTAATTCCAAGCGATACTCCGCAAATAAAAACGGCGGCTAATTTAATTGTAAACAGAGAACAAAATCCGTATATCAAGGCAAAAGCCATATATGACTGGATAATAAACAATATGCAAATTTCTGATACGGCGGCTACAAAAGGTCTTATTGAAGTGCTGGAACAAAGACGCGGCGACCCGTACTACACCGCCCTGCTGTACACCGCGCTAGCCCGCGCCGCCGGCGTTCCGTGTATTCCTGTCGCGGGCGTTTTGGTAAATCAAAACGGGAATACATTACGCCATTACTGGGCTGAATTCTGGATAGACGGCTTCGGCTGGCTGCCGGTTGATCCCGTTATGGGCGCGGGAGCGGTTAAAATTTCAGAAAACACAAACAGGCAGCTTAGCGAAGAAACAGAAAAAGACTTGGTAAATTTTTACTTTGGCAATTTGGATAACCAGCGTATAGCGTTTTCCAGAGGAGAGCTTATCCTTTCGCAGATTGAAAACCGGGGCAGACTTGTCTCTCATCCGCAGTCATATTCACTGCAAAATGTTTGGGAAGAATCCGCGGGAGGGCTTGAATCGTATTCCAGCCTTTGGGGGGATATTATTATCAGCGGAATATATGTACAATAAGAGGTAATTATGGTAACGGTAATTTCATTGGGCGGCTCAATTGTCGCGCCGAAAGAAGTTGATGTAGAATTCTTAAAAAACTTTGTAGACGTTATCCGCTCGTTTATAAAGGCGGATTCCAACAGGCGTTTTATTTTTGTAGTCGGCGGCGGCGGTCCCGCGCGGATATGGCAGAACGCTTTCCGTGAAATTGCGGAGGGCGGCGTAAAGAACGATGAAGCCGACTGGATTGGAATTATGGCGACAAGACTGAACGCGCAGTTAATAAAAGCTATTATGGGCGAATGGTGCGCGCAGGAAGTTGTTACAAACCCTAGCGAAGTCGACCCGTTAACAGGCAAAGTGCTTGTAGCCGCCGGCTGGAAACCGGGTTTCTCCACGGATTACGACGCGGTTTTGTTAGCTGAACGTTTCGGCGCGCAGATGCTGATAAATCTTTCAAATATAGAAAAAGTTTATACGGCGGATCCAAGGACGGACAAAAGCGCGCACCCTATTGATAAAATAACTTGGGCTGATTTCCGCGCCATGGTCGGCGATGAATGGGTTCCCGGAAAAAACGTTCCCTTTGATCCTGTCGCCAGCCGCCACGCGGAAAAAATCGGTTTAAAGGTTATCTGCGCCGCCGGTAAAGATCTTGACAACTTAAGAAAGATTCTTAATGACGAAGATTTTACCGGTACGACGATTTATTAATAGGAACATCAAAAAACTTCAGTTTTTAGATGTATTCATAACCTTTTGAAGAAAATCGCATTAAAATAATTTTTTATGCTGTATGAAATTGCGATTTTCTTCCTAGAACATAAAAAAACCTAACCAAGGTTTTTTTATGTTCTATTTAACTCCGCCTATGATTATCAATCTTCCGTCTGTCGCGGGTTTTATTGTTTTATTCGCCTTTATGTACTCCGTTACAACATACGAAAGCAGTATCGAAGTGTTTAATTTATCTGTTGCGTCTAACATCGGCGTATAACCGTCTCCGCCGCCCAGAATATAATCGTTTGTGCAAAAACGGTACACGCGGTTAGGATCAACGGGCTTGCCGCCGATAGTTAAATCTTTAATTACCGGATTAATTGAATTTTTATCGACTGTATAACGCACATCGCTTGAGAACTGCGGGAATCCGCCGTTTCCCTGCGGAATTGTCGCGATAAAATCGAACAATTTAATAATCTGCGAACCTGTCATTGAAGCGACAAAAAGATAGTTTTCAAACGGAAGAACCGTTAAAATATCTTCCTGCGTTATCGGACCTTTTTTAAGTTCCGCGCGGATATTTCCGCCGTTATGAAACACAAAGTCAACCTGCTGTTTGCTTACATTCCGCAAGTACCAGGCGTTTGCGTCGGTAATCATATTGCCGATTGCCGTCTCCTGATAACGAGTCAAACGATTTCCAAAAACGAAAGTATCGGAGGCTTCTCCTATTTCTTCTTTTAAAAATTTTCCGGCTTTTTCGGCATAAGGTTTAAGCATTTCGTCAACATCGACATCCGGTCTTACGGCTATGGATACCCAGTCAAAATCGGCAAGTTTTCCGTTCTGTATACTGAGCCTTCCAAAACCCATAAATTTTCCCATTTCATTCGCGGATACTATCCATGTGTTCTTAACTCTTTTTGGAATTTCAAAAAAAGAATGAGAATGAGCGTCTACTAATATGTCTATCCCATCAACCGCCGAAGCCAGTTCAATAGACGTTATATGATCCGGCGCTTCTTTTACGTCGCCCATGTGCGTTAAGCCGATAATAATGTCGACTTTTTCCTGGTTACGCAAAATATCCACCACTTCGCGGGCGGCTTCTATTTCATTTACAAACACAAGGGAGCTATCGGGACTTGCGATAGTAAGCGTGCGTAAAGTTGTAATGCCGAATATGCCTACGGTAAAATTATTGTACTGTTTTATAAGATACCTGTTGCCGCCAAGATATGAACCGTCCGCCTTTTTAACATTTGATGAAACAAAGGGAAAATCCGCAAGGTTAATTTGCCTTTCAAGTTTTTCCATATTGCCGTCAAATTCATGATTGCCGAAAGTTACGGCGTCATAACCCATTATGTTATACGCGCGAATACCCGGCTCAGCGTCAAACATATTTGAAAGAGCGCTGCCTGTGTTAAAATCTCCGGAGTCAACAAGAAGAACCTGCGGATTAACAGCCCTTACTACTTTAACAACGGTCGCCATTTCCCCGATGACTGAGCGTCCGTCGCTCGCCATTAACGCGCCGTGAAAATCATTGCTGTGAAGCAGAACCAACTCCCCATCTTTGCCGATGCTGGAACCTTCCTGAATAGGCGCGGCGTATAAAATGCCCGTAATTAAAAAGACAAACAGTAAAAAATACCCTCTTTTTTTCATAATACTTTCCTCCTATTATTTTTCATTTTTACTTTCGCGGCGTTACAGTAACTTTTACTTCCATTACTCTTTGTTTTATAACCTTTAAAACCTTTATTGTCAAATGCCGCCATGTGAGAATTTCGTTAATTTGAGGCAGTCTCCCCAGGTTTTCCAAAATCCAGTTTGCTATTGTAGTGTCAGGCATTTCTTCCTCATCCCCAAAATCTCCGGTAATAAGTTCCAGCATATCTTTAAAATTTACGCTTCCCAATACCGTAAAACTGCCGTCGTTTTCTTTTTTAACCGGCTCCACCACTTCTTCATGCTCATCCCAGATTTCACCTACCAATTCTTCCAAAATGTCTTCTATTGTGACAATTCCCAAAGTGCCGCCGTGTTCATCGACAATTACCGCCATGTGCGTTTGTTTTCTCTGCATTGTTTTTAAAAGTCTTCTTATCTTTATTGTCTTTGCGATAAATACGACAGGTTTAATAATCTCCGCCGGTGTTTTATGCCCGTTCATAACTTCGTGATAAAAATCTTTTAATATAAGAATCCCTTTTATATCGTCTATTGTATCCTGATAAACAGGAAGCCGCGAAAAACCTGTTTCGATAAATTTGCGGTCAATTTCTTCTACGGTTGAATTAATAGGAACCGCCTGAACGTCTATACGCGGAGTAAAAATATCCGAAACTTCTAAGTCGTCAAATTCGATAACCTGACGAATCATCTGCTCTTCATGAATATTAATAGCCCCTTCCTGCCTTACCTCTTCTACATACGTTAAAAGCTCGTCTTCCGTTGTCGAACGATTTCCCTTTACCGGAAAAATTATTAAAAGAAATTTTTTCCAAAAACCGACAAGCGCGTTTATAGGCGTTAAAATAAAAACAAAACAACGTAAAAGCGGAGCGTTTCTAAGGGCGGTTAATTCGGGCGTTTCCTTTGCCAGTGTTTTTGGGGAAATATCGCCGAAAAGCAAAACAAGAATCGTCATAACTCCTGTGGCGATACTTACCCCGCGCGCTTCTCCGAACATCCCGATAAAAAAAGCCGTGGCAAGCGCGGACGCGGTAATATTTACGATATTATTTCCGATTAAAACCGTGGAAAGTATTTTGTCGTAAGTCTCCAGCAGTTTAAGCGCAAGGCGCGCCCGTTTGCTTTTTTCCGCAAGATTTTTCAGCTTAATTCGATTTAACGCGGAATACGCCATTTCAGACGCGGAAAAAAACATAGAAAGAAGCAATAGAATAAAAAGAGAAATTCCAAGAATTAAATAATATGAGTGTGTATCATCCATATCGAAAGGCGCCGATCGGAATCGAACCGATGCATAACGGTTTTGCAGACCGCTCCCTTACCGCTTGGGTACGGCGCCTGAAATAAATGTACTAAAAGACTGTGGAAATGTCAATGTGCTTCTTTTTAATCTACTTGATCCCAAGCCGGCAAGTAATCATCATCATCTTCCTCTTTTTCTTTTGTTGGATCAAATATCACGGCGGTATCGGGAATTGCAGTCTGATTGTTTCTTGAATTGTTACGGGAATTATTTCTGGATTGATTTCTGTTATTCTGATTTTGATTCAAACTCTGGTTTTGATTTTGCCTTTGCTGTGATTGCGGCTGATTCAATTCAGGAAATAAATCCAACTGTAATTTAGGTCTGGGAATCTCATCTAATACGGAAGAATCCAAAACATTATTAAGCGGCGTAGTAGTAGAAGGTATCGTTCTTTGTCCGGAACCTGCGCTTTCATGTATATCGCAATAACGGGAAGGAGCAGTTCCCGCAAGGAAAGGAAGATAAACCGCTCCTTGTGTGCACGAATCAGTCATTAAAAGCCCCGACCCTCTGCAAACAGCGACATCTACAACTCCCGACGGGCGCGGAAAACTTTTTTGCGGAAGCCCGTTGTGAATATCGCGCATATAATTGCCCCAAAGAGGAGAGGTCAGCATTTCGCCGGTTTGCGAAATTCCCAATGAGTTGCCGGGTTTGTCAAAACCGTACCACATTGCCGTTGTGTAGTAAGGAGTGTATCCTACTACCCACGCGTCCGACCAGTTTTGCGTAGTTCCCGATTTTCCGGCAAGAGGCATCTTAAATGTTTTTCCATCGCTGTCCTTGTAGGTCAATTTTGATCCCGAGCTGGTTCCATAAGCAAGAGTGCCGCCTGTAACGACAAACTCCATTAATCTGGTCATGACATAAGCGTTTTGCGGACTGACAACCTGACCGTTATTCGGCAGCCGCCGCTGTCTCTGACGAACGTCTCTTTCAATATCAAATACAACTCTGCCGTTACGATCTTCTACCGAGCGGATTGCTATTGGAGTGACACTACGCCCCTGGTTTGCAAAAACAGAGAACGCCCTTGCCATTTGTAACGGCGAAACGGAAATTATTCCCAATCCCATTGGATAGTAACGCGGGAAAGTACGCCGTATTTGGTTTTCATCCGTAATATCCAAAAGCGCGGCGGATCTGTTGATAGCGGCGTCAAAGCCGATAGTCTCCAGAATTTTCAACGCGGGAATATTAAGCGATAACGCAAGCGCTGTGTAAAGAAGCAAAGGTCCTCTCCACTTTCCGCCGTAATTATTCGGAACATAGGGAGTGCCGTCCTCGTTATGAAACGCCATCGGCGCGTCATAAATCAACGACGAGGCTGTAAACAACTTGCTGTCTATCGCCGCTGAATAATACAATGGTTTATAAGACGAGCCGGGCGTAACGCTCGCCTGCGTCGCTCGTATAAGCTGATTCGATTCATCGTATTTTGATCCGCCGATTGCGGTGATATAACCTGTTTCATTTTCTATTGTAATGAGCGCGCCTTCTACAACATTTTCCTCGATATTTGTTCTAAGCTGTTCAAAACCGGACTCCGTCATGCTTTTTAAATCGGAAATACCAAAGAGAAGCGCCGCCATATCAACTACAGGGTTAATTGTCCGTGTGTAACGCGACATCGCCCTGCTCTCGTTCTGTCCGACAGAACCCATGCGAATACCCGTAAGATCAAAAGTAAGGGTTAAAAGGTCTACTATAGGAAGATAAACACGCTCCGAAAAGATATTGCTCCTTCTGTTTAACGCCGTATATTCCGTGTTTGCCTTTTCAAGACCTTCGGCTAAATAAATATCCGCCGCCGCCTGATGGGCGAGATTCAATGTTGTTCGCACAACATAACCGTCGCGGTAATAATCTCTTGTGCCGTACATCAACACATCAAGTTCACGGCGCACATATTCGCTGAACCACGGCGCTTTGTCTTCGCGGGTAAGATACGCGGACAGGGCGGGTTTTGTATAATCAAATTTATCCCAAAAAGCGTTAAAGGACGCTTCCGCTTCGTATTTATCGGCATAGCCGAATTGAATCATGCGCTCAAGAACAAAATGCTGTCTGTCCCTTGCCTGATTCGGATTTCTTAACGGATCAAAGCGGCTGGGACCGGAAAGCAGTACGGCTAAAACCGCGGATTCGGCAAGGTCTACCTCGCGCGAGCTGTGATTAAAGAAATATTTACTGGCGGTTTCCACTCCGTAAGTACCGGGACCCATCGGCATATAATTAAGATAAATTTCCAGAATCTCATTTTTCGTATAACGCCTTTCCATTTGGAAAGCCCACCACAACTCTCTTATTTTTCGTTTTATAGAACGTTCATTACGATCACAGTACAATGTACCCGCTACCTGTTGTGTAATTGTAGAACCGCCGCCCCAGCCTTTCTTTAGCACTTGCCCAATCAACGCGCGCGTAATGGCTTTGATACTAAAACCGCGATGATTGTAAAAATCGGGGTCTTCGCGGGAAATAACAGCGTGAATAAGATGGCGCGGCAGTTCGCTTAAAGCGACCATCTCGCGCTTTTCGTCGGAGGCAAATTCGGTGATTACATTATCGTTAATATCTAAAAGTTTGGTTGGAAGCGCGGGAGCCAACTCGCTGAAATTTTCCTGATTTTTTGTATTAGCCGTCATTGCCAGCGACAAACCAAGAGCAATACCTATGATAATTATCACTATTATGGTGAAAGCGGCGATTAATCTGACTGTCAGGGTGGAAAAAAATGTGTTTCCTGCTGAATTACCCATGTATATAGAATATAAAATCGATAATATTACGTCAAGTAGGGGGTATTTCCCTAGAAAAACGGCATTTTACCGATAACAATCAAGCGGGATTGACGGCTAAATCTCGTCTTAATTTTCGCAGTTCAAAAATAATTAACAATCCTGTAAGGATAAAGGAAAAGCCGTCGGCGACAGGAGCGGCGGCAACCACGCCCCACAATCCCCATATTTTGCCGAAGATGAGTATACAAGGAATGAGCGCAATACACTGCCTGAGCATGGAAAGAAAAATCGATATTTTCGGGCGGCCTGTGACTACAAACATATTTGTTGAAACAACTTGAAAACCTGCGGTCGGCAGCAACAGCATCATTATCCTCATCGCCCGGGGAGCAAACCGCATAAGCGCGTCGCTTCCGTCCGGCACAAATACCCTAACCAGATGAGTCGAGAAAATTTGAACAACAGCAAATCCAAAAACGCAAATTATTGTGGCGGCTCCTATCGCGCCCAAATATGCGCGTAACACGCGGCGGAATAATTTCGCCCCGTAATTATAGCCAAGTATCGGCTGCGCCCCCTGATTAATTCCAAAGATAGGCATGAGGATAAGCATCAAGATAGAGCCGTTTATATTCATTCCCGAAAGAACGATGGCGTCGCCGTTTGCCACGCCGAGAGCCGCGGCTCCGTACCAGCCAACGCTTTTATTGTACAAAAATTGCACAGCGGACATCATAAACTGAAGCAGAAATTGCGCGGAACCAAAAGCCATAATTTGTTTTACAACGGAAAAATCCGGTTTTAAAGTGCGCGGATTAAGTCTTACCACCGCTTTCTTGCTTGTGATAAAAATAAGAATAAAAACAAAAGAGGAAAACTGGGAAATGATAGTCGCCCAAGCCGCTCCCTTTACGCCCCACTTAAACACAAAAATAAAAATAGGATCGAGTATTGTATTAAGCACCGCTCCCATGATCATGGAGAGCATTGAAATTGTAGGAAAACCCTGCGCTCTTGTACAATGAGACAATCCAAAGCTCACTGTGAAAAAAACCATACCGTAAAGAATTATGCGAAGATAATCTTTTGCATAACTCATAGCTTCGCTACCCTCATTTCCCAGCATGGAAATAAGCGGATCAAGGAAATAGAGTCCGACAGACATCATTACGATAGAAATGCCTATCAGCAGGAAAAAGCAGTGCCCCATCGCATTTTCCGCGTCCTGCCGCCGTCCCTGCCCCAGCCGCATGGAGATCATGTTAGCCGCTCCAATTCCAAAGAGCATGGCAAAAGCCATACCAACTGTCATAAGCGGCAGTACAAGGGAAAGTCCGCCGAGAGCGATTTCATTCACGCCCTGCCCGACAAAGATACGGTCAACTACGTTATAGAGCGCGTTTACAAGCATTCCCGTTATTGCGGGAACAGAGAATCGTAATAATAGTTTCCCGATAGGCTCGGTGCCTAACCGGCTCGCGGCGTCTTGGTTTTCAGGCATGTATAAGGAATATCATAAATATTTGTTTTAATCAAGTAGCGGAAAAGAGACTAAAACCACGAACGGGAAAGTAAGTTAAGATATTAAAAGTTATATAAGAATAAAAATATCTTGAAATTATTTCTTGGCTTTTTTATTAAAATAGGATATATTTGATATATGGGAAGTATAAAGAAACAGACATCTATAAAAGAAGATACTGGAAAGTTACTGCTTGATTTAGGCAAACTGGTGTTTGCCGGGGTTTTTCTTGGCGGCATCTTGCGTGGAGAAGTGCCACAAATGATACTGGTTATTGCCGGTTTTTTTGTAGCCGCAACGTGTTGTATAATCGGTCTTTTGTTGATATCTAAAGAAAAGAAAGGGGATAATACCCCTATCAAACAGGAGTAAATAATATGTATGTAATTTTAGGATCGCTTATCGTTATTGTTCCGGTTATGATTATAGGTTTTGTTGCAGCTTGGCGTGAACGCCATTATAACGAACAAACACAGTAACTGATATCTTCCTACCTCAACACCGCCGCACTTTGTTTTAATCAAGTAAGCGGGAATATAAGTAAATTTTTATTTAAGTTTTTACCTTGTATTTTTTTAAAATTTGCGGTATATCATAATAATGATTAAAGAAGCGATTACAATGGCGGCAAAGAGAGAGGATCTCTCCTATGAATGCGCCGAAAATGTTATGAATGAAATCATGGAAGGGAAAGCCAGCGAAATTCAAATGGCGGCTTACCTTGCGGCAATGTCCGTGAAAGGCGAGACTATCGACGAAATTACCGCGTCAGCCGCGGGAATGCGTAAGCATTGCGTCAGGGTTTTGCACGACATGGACGTATTGGAAATTGTCGGCACAGGTGGAGATCATTCCAATTCCTTCAATATATCCACTACTTCCGCGCTGGTTATTTCAGCGGCGGGGATTCCTGTCGCAAAACATGGCAACCGCGCGGCGACAAGCAGAACAGGATCCGCGGACGTTCTTGAAGCGCTTGGCGTCGATATAACAATTCCGCCTGAGCAAAGTTTGGAACTTTTAAAAACCATCAATCTTTGTTTCCTCTTTGCGCAGAATTACCATATCTCGATGAAGTATGTCGCTCCGGTAAGACGAGAGCTTGGCATTCGTACAATTTTTAATATACTCGGTCCTTTGGCAAATCCGGCGGGCGCAAATATGGAATTGTTAGGCGTATACGAGCTTGAACTGGTTGAGCCGATGGCGAAAGTTTTGTGCAACCTTGGAGTAAAAAGAGGAATGGTTGTTTTCGGGCAGGACGGGTTAGACGAAATATCTCTCGGCGCGCCAACTACTGTCTGCGAGTTACGCGACGGATTTATAAAAAGTTATGAAATTGAGCCGGAACAATTCGGTTTTGAACGCTGTAAAAAAGAAGAACTATTGGGCGGAACGCCGCCTGAAAACGCGCAGATAACAAGAAGCATTCTTGCGGGTGAAAAAGGTCCAAGACGGAACGCGGTGCTTCTTAATTCCGCCGCGGCAATTCACATCGCCAAACCGGAAATAAGTATAAAAGACGCCGTCGCCATTGCGGCGGACGCAATAGACTCAGGGAAGGCAAACGAACAGCTTAAACTTTTTATTTCTATGTCGCAGAAAAAAAATCCATAGGAGCCTACCTATTGAAAAATCCGCCCGCTATTTTAGGTAAAATCGCCGCAAGCACGCTGGTTCGGGTAGAAAAAGCAAAACAAAATCTTTCTATTGAACAGGCGCAAGAACATGCTATCAAATTAGTCTTAGCGGAACAAATTGATAAAAAACGCCTGCCCTTTGAGAACGCGCTCGCCGCTCCCGGACTTTCATTTATCTGCGAGGTAAAAAAAGCGTCGCCTTCAAAAGGCGTAATATCGGAAGATTTTCCATGGCTGGAGATTGCGAAAGATTACGAAGAAGGCGGAGCCTCGGCGATTTCCGTTTTGACAGAGCCTGAGTTTTTTTTGGGAAGCGATCAATATTTACGCAAAATTTCGGACGCTGTGAAAATCCCGACTCTAAGAAAAGATTTTATAATCGACAAATACCAAATTTATGAAGCAAAATTATTAGGAGCAAGAGCGATACTTTTAATCTGCGCCCTGCTGGAACAAGAAACGTTAGCCGATTTTATTGCCGCCGCAAGAGCGCTGGCTTTGGATTGTCTTGTGGAAATCCACAGCGAGAAAGAGGCACAAGAGGCTCTTTCCGCCGGAGCGCGTATCATCGGCATTAACAACCGCGATCTTACCACGTTTAATGTTGATACAGGACTTACGTCCCGTTTAAGAAATCAACTTCCGCCTGAAATACTGACTGTCGCGGAGAGCGGGATAAAAACAGCGGACGATATTCGCGCCGTAAAAGAAACCGGAGCAGACGCGGTTTTAATCGGCGAAAGTTTAATGCGCGCGGCGGATAGAAAGGCTTTTTTAAAAGAACTGGTATCTGCTTAATGAAAAATATGCTACAGTATAGCCATGCGTATTAAAATATGCGGATTGTTCCGCGATGAAGATATTGATTATGCAAATGAAGCGCAGATAAATTACGCCGGTTTTGTGTTTGCAAAAAGCCCAAGACAGGTCTCCGCTCCTCTTGCCCAATATCTGCGCTTCCGTCTTGCGGACGGAATTATTCCCGTCGGCGTATTTGTAAACGCTCCTATCGCTTTTATTACGGAATTGTACCATAACGGCGTTATTTCCATCGCACAGCTTCACGGCGACGAAGACGAAAGCTATATCACGCAGTTAAAAA
>Ga0268262_10002409_pt1 | contig 21676 bp, 19 predicted proteins | sample TergutNc150P3_FD_190354 | JGI IMG/M metagenome (GOLD analysis project Ga0268262, IMG submission 190354) | Nasutitermes corniger P3 segment gut microbial community from laboratory colony in Florida, USA - Nc150 P3 (SPAdes) (version 2) | ecosystem: Host-associated > Arthropoda: Insects >... | reverse complement strand
CAGCAAAGTGCGCAGCAACGGCAACAGCAATGGGTCTTCGGAGGTTCTTTGAGCTCAGTAATGAAAACGCTCCTTGTGTGGGGCGGTATTCTCCTAATAGTATTGATCGCCCTCAACTACGTCAACAAAGGCACGGACGTCAGGGAAATTTCATTTTCCACCTTCTACGATGAAGGGCAGAAGGGCAAATTTGCCACGATAACCATCACGGGGATGGACATCGAAGGCACATACAAAGAGCCTGAGAAAGGCCCCAAGGGGGAAACTTACAAACAGTTCAAGACAGTTGCGGCGATTTGGCCACAAATCGCACAAGAGATCAATGGCTGGACCCGCGAGCACATGGTGGAGGACGACCCAAAGTCCGACAGGAAGCTGCTAGATTTCAAAGCGGCCAAGCCCAGCGAAAACAACTTTTACATGCTGCTGATGATGTGGGGGCCCATGCTGGTTCTCATACTTCTGTGGGTGGTCTTCATGAGGCAGGCCCAAGCGGGCGGCAACAAAGCCCTCAGCTTTGGAAAAGCCAGAGCAAAAGGGCTTTCCAGCTCCGCCAAAAAAATCACATTTGCCGATGTGGCCGGCTGCGACGAGGCCAAGGCCGAATTGGCCGAAGTGGTTGACTTTCTAAAAGACCCTACCAAGTTTGTCAAGCTGGGGGGCAAAATCCCCAAGGGCCTGCTTTTGATGGGCCCGCCAGGGACTGGCAAAACCTTGCTGGCGCGCGCCATAGCGGGTGAAGCGAAAGTCCAATTTTTTAGCATTTCTGGCTCGGACTTTGTGGAGATGTTCGTCGGGGTAGGGGCCAGCAGGGTCAGGGACTTGTTCGACCAAGGAAAGAAAAACGCGCCCTGCATATTATTCATAGATGAGATAGACGCCGTCGGGCGGCACAGGGGAGCAGGACTTGGGGGCGGCCACGACGAGCGCGAGCAAACCTTGAACCAGCTTTTGGTTGAGATGGATGGCTTTGAGGGCAACGAGGGAGTGATACTGATTGCGGCAACGAACAGGCCGGACGTCCTTGACCCAGCCCTTTTGAGGCCAGGCCGCTTCGACCGCAGGGTAGTGGTTGACCGCCCCGACGTAAAGGGAAGGCACCAGATATTGATCGTCCATACGGAAAACAAGATACCGTTGAGCCAAGACGTTGACTTGGAAGTGATAGCCAGGGGCACCCCGGGCTTCTCTGGGGCCGACTTGGCGAACCTGTGCAACGAGGCCGCGCTGGGAGCCGCCAGGCAGGACAAAAAGGCCGTGGACATGGCGGACTTTGAATCGGCCAAAGACAAAGTGTACATGGGCAGCGAGCGCAGATCCATGGTCATGACGGAAGAAGACAAAAAGATCACGGCCTACCACGAAGCCGGCCACACAGTAGTTGGGGCCAGCCTGCCAGTGCTGGACGTGGTTCACAAGGTGACCATCATCCCAAGGGGGAGGGCCCTTGGGGTCACTTGGCTGCTGCCCGAGCGCGACCGCTACAACACAACGAAAGAGTACATGGAGGCCCAAATCTCATTCGCCATGGGGGGGCGGCTGGCCGAAGAAATGTTCTTTGGCCAACTCTCCACAGGCGCGAGCAACGACATAAAACAGGCAACCAACATGGCGCGGTCAATGGTCACCGAGTACGGAATGTCCGAAAAGGCAGGGCCGCTCAACTATGGGTCGGGGCATCACGAAATTTTCCTCGGCAGGGACTTCACCCAGCAGCGCGAAATCAGCGAAGAGACGGCCAGGCTGATAGACGCGGAGATAAGGGACATAGTGATGAGAAACTATTCGAGGGCAAAGGGTATCCTCGAGGACAAAAAAGAATGCCTAGTCGCTATTGCGGAAGCTCTGCTGGAAAGGGAGACCCTTGACAGCAACGATGTAAAAGTGATCATGGAGGGCGGAACCCTGCCCCCTCCTCCCCCAAAGCCAACTGCCCCACCCAGCGACACTTTTACGCTAGGCCTCTCGCCAGCCTGACGCATGCACTGGCAACTGTCCGAAAGGCAACTAAACTTAGGGCAGCCGCTATATTTGGCCATAATCAATCTAACTCCCGACAGCTTCAGCGATGGCGGTGCGCTCCCTTCCCCTAAAGATGCCATCGCTTACGGGGAAGGGCTGCTGCGCCAAGGGGCGCATGTTCTGGATGTTGGAGCAGAAAGCACCAGGCCCGGCGCAAAGCCAGTGGGACACGAAGAACAATGGGCCCGCATGGCCCCGGTGCTTGACGGGCTAAAAAAAGACAACCAAGGCTGCATATTGAGCATTGACACGCGCAGCCCCTACGTCGCCCGCCTCTCGCTGGAATCGGGCGCAAACATAGTCAACGATGTGACGGGGTTCCAAAATCCAGACATGCTTGAATTGGCAAAAAAATCCAACTGCGGGCTGATAGCCATGAGGTCGCGCACAGACGGCGACCATATCTTGATGCCCGAATATCTTGACCCAACGCCAAAAACCACAGACGCAGCCATGCGCGAACTTGGAAAAATCAAGGACAGACTATTGGCGGCGGGCATAGAGCCAGAGCGCATACTGCTCGACCCAGGCTTCGGCTTCGGCACCACATTTTTGGAGGATCAGTCGCTATGGGGCGCCCTTTCAAAAATGCCGTCCATCCTCAACTGGCCGGTGGAAAGGTTCTGCATCGGCATTTCAAGAAAAAGGTTCGTGGCCCACAAGTTTGGCGTCCAGGGCAACGAATATCTCGACAAAAAAACTAACGACCTTCATTCACAAGCGGCGGAAATGGGGTATAAAGTCTTTAGGACTCACTCGCTTCCGGGGCATTGATGGAACTAAAATATTTTGGCACAGACGGAATCAGGGGGCGGGCCTTTGCCACCCCCCTCACGATTGAAGAGACATTCCGCTGGGGGCGGGCCTGGGCAAAGGCCGCAACAGACAACGGCATCCAAGCGCTTGTGGCGGGCTGGGACGGCAGGACAAGCTGCGAGCCCCTGCTGCGGGCATTCTTGGCTGGATTCGGGAGCAAAATAGAGACAGTCCTGTTGGGCATCGTACCCACTCCAGCCGTGGCGTGGATAGTCTCCAAGAGGCAGCAAACATGGGGCCTAGTCGTGAGCGCCAGCCACAACCCGCCCGATGACAACGGACTGAAAGGCTTCGACACCAGCGGCGAAAAACTATCCGAGGACGTGGAGCAGGCCATAGAGGCAGCATTCGCCGCAGCGGCAGGCCCAAGCGCGGCGGAATTGGCCGCGCTGCAAGAAAAATATTTGGACATCCAGCAAACGGAAATGGAAAACTATCTGGGCTGCCTCGGCGGCATTGTGATGCCCAGCACATTCCCGATAGTGGTTGACTGCGCCCACGGAGCCACCGCGCCTTGGGCAAAAAGGCTTTTTTCGGGGGCCGTCCAGTGGCTCGGGACTCCAGCCATCGGGGAAAAAATCAACGTCGGCGTTGGCTCCACGCACATAGACGCACTGCGCCAAAAGGTGCAGTCGGAAAACGCCGCCCTTGGCGTGGCATTTGACGGCGACGGCGACCGCTGCCTGATGGTGGCCGGAAGCGGCGAACTAATAGACGGCGACCAAATGGCATGGCTCTTGGCTCTTGACCGCCATAATAGAGGCGAAAGGCCCGAGGGCCTAATAGGGACTCTTATGTCAAACGGCGGTTTGGAGCAGAGGCTCGCCGAATTGGGGATTCCGTTTTTGCGAACGCCCGTTGGCGACAAATTCATGATCCGCGAAATGAAAAGAACGGGCTGGGATTTGGCAGCCGAGGCATCCGGACACATCATACAAAGACACCTGGGCCCTAGCGGCGACGGGATGGCCACCGCACTGTCAGTTCTGATGGCCTTGGCCGACAAGCCAGAAGCCGAAAGGTGGGGCTGGCGCTTTCAGCCTTGGCCCCTCGAACTGGTGAACATAAGGACAAAAAGCCGGGCCGCGCTCGAAGAATGCCGGGCCCTGCAAAAAGCGATAGAAGAAATCGAGCAAGAACTGGGCGGCTCCATCAGGCTGGTTGTAAGATGGTCGGGTACGGAGCCGCTCCTGAGGCTGATGGCCGAAGCAAAGGACGGGCTCCAAGTTAAACGGGCCCTCGACAGGCTTATGGAAGCAGCCAAAGAGGACATGCTAATCTAGTTAATATTGGTAAAGGTGCCTTAGGTGAAAGGGTTTTGAAGCATGCGTCTAGGAGTTAACATTGACCACATTGCCACGCTTCGCCAAGCGCGGCGGGGCCACGAGCCAGAGCCGATAGCGGCTGGCCTTGCCGCCCAAAGCGCCGGGGCGCACGGCATCACGGTTCACTTGCGCCAAGACAGGCGCCACATTCAAGAGAGGGACATCCAGCTTCTCAAAGAAGTGATTATCATCCCCCTCAACGTCGAATGTGCCCCGTCCCCAGATACGATGCAACTGCTCACGTCCATCCGCCCCCACTGGATAACCCTTGTCCCCGAGACCAGAGAAGAACTCACCACGCAGGGCGGGCTAGACGTTATTTTCCTTCAGTCCCATCTGAGGCAGATAATCGGCGACTACCACGATGCAGAAATCCGCACCAGTGTCTTTATTGATGCGGATGCGGAGCAAGTTAGGGCCGCAGCCAAGCTAGAGGTGGACGCTGTAGAATTTAACACCGGCCCATATTCCGAGCTGCCGCACGGGGCCAACCCCGCCCCACTGCTGGCCGCACTGAAAGAAAATTGCCGCCTGGCCTCCCGCCTTGGGCTCGCAGTGCTGGCCGGGCACGGGCTAAACTTGAGGAACGTGGGGGCAATAGCGGCAATCCCCGAAATATTCGAACTCAACATCGGCCACAGCATAGTCGCCAGGTCGGTGCTGGTCGGCTTAGAGAGCGCGGTCAAAGAAATGCTGCAAGCCATAAATCAGCCAGACGCTTGATCTCCAAGGAAAAAACACGCGCATTTTGCCCCCCCTTTTGCACCTTCGACCGCCCGCCCGCATTTTTTTTTGCGAAAAATAACTAAAGTATCACAAAACAATGTGATATGGCTTATAGTAATTAGTGGGGAGGGATTTTTCGCCCCGCAGCGATGCAGGGCCCGCCCTTACCATTCTGCCGCTAGGCTGTTGCAAGAAAACTGGAGAAAAACATGGATCAACCCAATTCAGCGGCCACGCCTCTTTACGCCGAAAATGACCCAGCAAATCCAGAAACCTTGCTGAGAGAGTTCCGCGATAGAAATTCGGCGCTGGACGCAAGACTGGACAGCCTTGGCCGCATCATCCAAGAAATCAGGGCCGAGATACAGCACAGCGCAGTCCAAGACATCGCCAAGCTCTCAAAGGCCGCCCAAGACATGATGAACGGCCGCGTCTATCAGCACGTGGACATACAGGCAAAGGGCGAGTTGGGGGTTATAGTCCGCACCTTCAACCAGACCTTGGCCAACCTACAGCAACTGGACGCATCCGTAAAAGACCAAACCACAAAAGTGCCCGAGCTGGCCGCGCAGCTAGACGCAATCACGGCGGACACCGAGCAGGCCACCCAAAACGTCATGAACAGGCTGGACAACCTCATGGCCAAGGTGGATGAAGCCGGCAAGTTCTTTGCTAGCGTGCAAAAGAACGCGGAAGAGTATAAAATCGAGCGCGACAACCTGCTGGAAGGCATCGCCGGTTTTCTGCAAAGGGCAAAAAAAGGCGAGAAAATTTTGGGTTTGGCCCAAGAGATACTGGACTACACATTCGCCTTCGAGGTGTCCAAAAAGCCAGTGCTGGCAGACATTTCCGAAGGCCAAACCATACTCCAGTCAATCTCCGACGAAGCATTTGAAATCCTGAACCTGCTGCAGTTCCAAGACATCACAAGGCAAAAGGTGGAAAAAATCGTCCTTATGCTCAAACAGTTCCGCCTCTCCCTCGACCGCCTGCTGGCTATTTTCAACATCGCCGAAGAGCCAGAAGGGGGAGCCGAAGACGTGTTTGAAAAGCGCAAAGCGGCCACGCAGGACAATATTTTCAACACTAGCGTCAGCGCAAACACCAACACCGATTCTGTAGATGACATCATCGCACAGTACAAGGCCGACAATTAACCAAAACGCACAAGGATGGGGGAACACACCATGGCCAATGTGGACAAAGACACAAAAATCAAGGACATTGCTCTGGCAGATTGGGGCAGGAAAGAAATTTCCATCGCCGAAGTCGAAATGCCGGCGCTCATGGCCATCAGGGAAGAATTTGCTGGAAAGCAGCCCCTAAAGGGGGCAAAGATAGCCGGCAGCCTGCACATGACCATCCAGACCGCCGTGCTGATCGAGACGCTGGTGGCGCTAGGCGCAAAAGTCAGGTGGGCAAGCTGCAACATCTTCAGCACCCAAGACCACGCCGCGGCCGCAATCGCCCAAGACGGCGTGCCAGTCTTTGCCTTCAAAGGGGAAAGCCTAGAAGAATACTGGGGCTTCACCCACAAAATATTTGAATTCGACGGCGGCGCCAACATGATCCTAGACGACGGCGGCGATGCGACGCTCCTGCTGCACCTTGGCGCAAAGGCAGAAAAAGACATACACGTTTTGGACAACCCCGGCAGCGAAGAGGCCACAGTGCTGTATGCCTCCATAAAAAACCGCCTCAAGTCCGACCCAACCTGGTATTCGCGCCAGCTCTCTGGCATCAAGGGCATTACGGAAGAAACCACCACCGGCGTGCACCGCCTTTATGAAATGAACAAAAATGGCGAGCTAAAAGTCCCCGCCATCAACGTCAACGACAGCGTCACAAAGAGCAAGTTCGACAACATCTATGGCTGCAGGGAATCCCTTGTGGATGGCATCAAGCGCGCCACCGACGTGATGGTCGCCGGCAAAATAGCTGTGGTGTGCGGCTATGGCGACGTTGGCAAGGGCTGCGCCCAAGCGCTCAGCTCGCTCTGCGCCCAAGTGTGGGTCACAGAGATAGACCCCATCTGCGCCCTGCAAGCCGCAATGGAAGGCTACCGCGTAGTGACCATGGAAGAAGCCGCGCCCTTTGCCGACATATTTGTCACCGCCACCGGCAACTGTAATGTGATACTTTACGAACACATGAAAGAAATGAAGCAGCAGGCCATCGTCTGCAACATCGGCCACTTCGACAGCGAAATAGACGTCGCCACCCTAGAAAAGCACTGCAAGCTAGAAGAGATCAAGCCCCAAGTTGACCACGTGGTATTCCCCGATGGCAAGCGAATAATCTTGCTGGCAAAGGGGCGGCTGGTCAACCTCGGCTGCGCCACGGGCCACCCCAGCTACGTGATGAGCAGCAGCTTCGCAAATCAGACCTTGGCCCAGATAGAGCTTTGGACCAAAAAGGACACGGGCGAATATCCAATCAACGTCTATAGATTGCCCAAACTCCTCGACGAAAAAGTGGCCTGGCTGCAGCTCAAAAACCTCAACGCAAAAGTCACCAAGCTTCGCCCCGAACAAGCCCAGTACATCGGCGTCAGCGTGGACGGCCCATATAAGGCCGACTATTATCGCTACTAGGTACAGCTTGAACCCATCTGCCGCATGAACGCGCCGTACGGCGGGCAGTCAGCCATCATTCAGCCAAGGAGAATCTTCTCCCAAGGGCCTAACCTTATCCTCTTGGACTGCCGGCCGCTGGACGACTACGAATTTTGCCACATAGCCGGTGCCGTACATGCCGACACAGAATCTGACCTCAGCGCCGCGTCCACCCCTGGCCACCACCCAAGGAATGGCGGAAGGCACCCCCTGCCCACAATCGCCAATTGGCAGGCGCGGCTCCGCTCCTGGGGAGTGCAAAACGACAGCAGGGTCTTAGTCTATGACGACGCCCATGGAGCCGAGGGCGCAGCAAGGGCCTGGTGGATGCTTACCGCATCCGGCATAAACGCAGCAGTGCTGGACGGAGGCTGGGGCGGAGCCGTCAAGGCCAGAGTGCCGATAGACGAGGAAATCCCGCAGCCGACAAAATCAGATTTCACATTCGATCATTGGCTGCTGCCGACAGTGGACATCGAGTCCGTGGACAAACTGCGCCAAGACCCAGAATGGTTGTTGCTGGACGCGCGCGCGCCCGAAAGGTGGGCCGGCATAACCGAACCCTTTGACCCAATAGCCGGCCGCATCCCCGGCAGCAAAAACATCTTCTATAGAGAAAACCTTGATGGCGATTCTTTCAAAAAGCCCCAAGAATTGCGCGAAATGTATCTAAAAGCCCTAGGCAAAACCCCTCCGCATAAAGTCATAGCCTCCTGCGGCAGCGGCATGACAGGCTGCCACACACTCCTGGCCATGCACATCGCAGGGCTGGAAGGCGGCGCCCTCTACATCGGCTCATTCAGCGAGTGGTGCAGGAATAGAGAAGATGTAGGCACAGAAAAAAGCGATAATGTTGCCATGCCCAATCAATAAAAGCTGGTTGCAAAACCTCTAACCAATGCCAATATTCACCCATAAAACTTGTGAAAGCCCCCACAAAATGATTACCTCCCAAATTAATAAAATCAGCGCGGCTGCAGGCCGCATCCACCATTGCCCATTGTCCATTGTCAATTGTCCATTTGCTAAACGGAGTCTCAAAGCCCCAGAAAGGGTTGGTTCTGCAAGAGGCTCAAAAATACTTGTATTACATCTATGATCACCGAACCCGCCCCCGCCAAGTTCAACATGTTCCTCTCCGTCCTGGGCCGCCGGGCGGACGGATTCCACCTGCTCGAACTCGTCACCAACGTGCTGCACGGCTGGCCATCGCTGCAAGATGAACTCAGCGCGGAAGTGGCCCCAAGCCTCAGCTTGGCAATCGAGGGGCCAGAATCCAAGGGTCTAGAGGCGGACGATTCAAACCTAGTCATCAAGGCATGGCGAGCCTTAGAGAGAGAGGCCGCCAAGCCCCTCCCCGCCAAGCTGTCGCTCCTAAAGCGCATCCCCAGCGGCGCTGGCTTGGGCGGAGGCTCGTCGGACGCTGCCGCAGCCCTCCGTATCGGCAACAGCCTGTACCAACTGGGCCTGCCCGATTCAACTCTGCTGCGCCTAGCTGCCGAACTAGGCAGCGACGTGCCGCTGTTCATCTTGGGCGGCACAGTGATGGGACTCGACTTGGGCCAAAGGGTCTTCCCATTAAAGGACATCCCGCTCCCCCCAATGCTCATAGCCTGCCCCGGCCTGCACGTCAGCACCCCATCTGTTTATAAGGCCCTCACCCAAGAAGACATCTCCCAAAATGCCCCCTGCCCTCCCCTTGGCATAGGCGAAGCCCCGCCTTGGCACAACGGCCTTACAAATGCCGCACTGAGAGTCTGCCCTGCCCTGGCCCAAGTCCGCGACGCACTTGCCAGCCTTGGCGGCACCCCCCTGCTCTGCGGCTCCGGCAGCTCTTGGGCCGCCAAGTTTGGCACCGATGCTGAACGGGACAATGCGCTGCACCAGTTGCGCACCCTGCGCCCAGAATGGGGCTTCCATGCGCCCCAATGACAGCACGCATATTAGACTATCCTCTAATGAAATGCCAGCGGCACACATCATGCAACAATATTTCATTTGGAAATATGCCAAAGGATAGAAGCCAATGGCATCAGAAACAATTGGAAACTAGGGAAAATCAACAATGGACACATTTAGAAAGCAATACCAAGAAATTGAGGCGGAAGCAAGAAGCAACAAAGTTGTCCGCGCTTTTGGCGAGTTAAAGAAAAACCTGAATGGCCGCCCCCTCGCCCTATATGGGTTAGTCCTTCGTTTCGACTATTTTTTGTCTTTGTGCCAAAATTTCGGCCTTCCGGTGGCTTGCATTTGCGACAGCAATAGAAAAGGTGTTTACAAAAATGGCTCACCGATTTTGGACATGCCCACACTTGCGCGTGATTTCAGGGATGCTGTCGTCTTTATTTGCTCTAATAGGTACAGCGATGAAATTGGCAAAAGCCTGATCCAATCTGGCTTTGCGCCAGAATCCATTGTCTGCTGCCCAGAAATGCACTCCTGGCCGTGGAAAACTCATCTGGATTTTGAGCCTTTCCTTAAAGGCTATGAATGGGCATATAACTTTTTTGAAGACCAACATTCACGTGAACTAATCATGGATAGGGTGAAGCTTTACTTGCTGGGGCCTCGACAATGCCCCAACACGGCCAGCGACATGTACTACGAGGGCGGCTTCATCTCATTGTCGCAAGGCGAAATATTTGTAGATTGCGGCGTTTTGGATGGCGATACGGTCATCCAGTTTATTGACAAAATGAAAGCCGCAGGCAAAACCTACAAAAAAATCTATGGCTTTGAACCCAGCGAACCCAACCGCGCCGCAGCCATCGGGAATTTGTCCTCCCATAGCAACGTGGAAATATTGCCTGTGGGGGTATGGAATTCTGAAACAGAATTGACATTTGTTGACGACTTGGCCGGCATGTCCCACATGTCCCATTATGTATCACTGTACAACAGTGAATGGCTACTATTTAAATCAACAGAGACAAAATATGAACGTGTTGTCAAGGTAACATCTCTGGATATGTTTTTCGGCAAGGAAAAAAGGGAACTACCAACCTTTATAAAAATGGACATAGAAGGCTCAGAAAAAGAGGCCCTGATGGGCGCTGCAAACATCATCAAACAGGCAAAGCCTAAATTGTCCATCTGCGCTTACCATAAACCAGAAGACATCTACGAGTTGCCCCAAACGATAATGGGCATCAGGGATGACTATCGGTTTGCGCTGAGGTCGCACCCAATTAGTCCCAACGAAATAATTTTGTATGCTGTTTAGGCAACAAATTCTTAGAAAGGGCTTCACCAATGGATTACACGCAAGCAATCAAAAACTACATCTCCTTGGAAATGTCGGTGCTGGAAAAGCTGGACGTCCAAGCGGTCAACGCCGTGATGAACGCGCTGGATTCGGCACGGCAGCGAAACGCCACCATATACATCATGGGCAACGGGGGCAGCGCCAGCACCGCCTCGCACTTTGTCAACGACTTCAACAAAGGCATCTCCGAGCATCTAGACCAGCCCTTCCGCTTTGTCTGCCTCAACGACAACGTAGCCACCATCATGGCCATCGCCAACGACATCAGCTATGACGCCATTTTTGAGTTCCAACTGCGCGGCAAGGTCTGCGCCGATGACCTAGTGATAGGCATTTCAGGCAGCGGCAATTCTCCAAATGTACTAAAAGCCATCGAGCGCGCCAAGTCCGCCGGTGCAACAACCATTGGCCTCACGGGCTTCGACGGCGGCAAGTTGGCCAAAATGGTGAACATCTCCCTGCACGTTCCCATCATGAGCATGCAGGTAACCGAAGACATCCACATGGTCTTCGACCACCTGATGATGGCAGTGTTCTACAAGGAGCTTTGCGGCCTAGAGCATGTTAAAGCTGTAGCCCTTCCCGTAGGGAATGGCACGGAGTGCATAGGCTGCGCCGATAATGGCGCCGAACCAAGGGAAGCGCCTATGGCGGGGTTGCCGACCAACGTGCCATCAAAGGCCAACGGAGGATGTCTCGCGTATCCGGAGCGATAGCGTAGGATACCGAGAGAGTGAAGCGAGCCGCCCGGGGGGACGCTGAGGCTACCGTTGAAGCGCAAACCCGCTCGCCGCGATGGGTTAACCGCACCTCCACAAGGCGGGGAGCGGAACGGGCCGTAATCTATGAGAGTCGGTGCCAATCAATAGGGGAAACGCTATAATTGCTAATTTGTAGCCTCGCCATCTGCAAATTTCAGTCTAGGCTTGCCGTGACTAGGGAGCCTCTCCCAATCGCGCACGAAGCTCGGCAATGAGCGCTTCTTTTTCCGCTAGGGCTGCGTCCTTATTTGCTAACGTCCCACGAAGATCAGTGACCACTCCCTGCCATTTTTCGCGCTCTGCCTCCTCGGCCTCGCGCCTAGCATGTCCTAGCGCGGAGGCTTCATTGTGCCTCGCCATAGAGCGCAGACGCTCCAACTCTCTGAACTCGCCCGCCGCAGACACACTTCGGTACGCATTTATCGCTTGCTCCATGACCGGCACCTCCATATCTTCAATCTGCCTTAATTCTTCTTCGGTTTCCGCCTTGAACAGCTTTAGCCACAATTTTTGCTCATCAGCAGCCTCCACCACGTCCGGCAGTTTGGGCAGCTCATAATAATGCAAGCACATTTTGTCAGTCAGGGGGACGCGCCGAATAACCTCGAGGGGCTGGAATTCGGAATGAAACTCGGCGCACTCAAACAGCCTGAACGCAACTATGCTGATGATGATTGTTCTAGGGATGCCTGAATAGCCGCATCCCTCGCCCAAGGCCGCAGAATATTCCCGCGCCCAGTAGTAGAGGGAACGCTCAGGATAGTCACCCTCGTCAGCCACTTGTATCTCCAAATCCACCCTCTGACCGTTCACCGTCATGTTGATGTCTAGGCGACAGAATTTCTCGCCCAACATTTCTGGTGGCATCTCCGGGTTGACTATGGCAAACTGCCCGATGCTGTCAATGTCAATGGCGAGTAGCACGGCCACCAAGCGCTTCAGAAGGTCGGGATGCCTAACAAAAAGCATCTTGAAGAGCGTGTCGTTCGTGAATGTGTATTCCAGTTTAGCCAAGCAGTGCCTTCCTTTGGTTCCATTATGCCAGTTTCCGCCACCTAGTTCCAAGTCATCAAATTGCCGCTGACAACAAACAAGTTGCTAAACCAAGCCAGAGGCAGCGGAAGGCCGGGGGCAGACGTAACCGCCGAGTTTTGCAAGTGCCTCAACTGTCAATTGAGCTTCTTGCAAAACTACCCGCACGCCCATCGAAGTCGCCGGGGGTCTGGGGGAAATTCTCTAAAAGCCCGAATGGGCTAAGAGGCGCGAGCGTAAAGTAGCGAGCCCGCGCGCTTTTCGTGGGGGAGCGGATTTGGAGCGCTGCGCCGGCAGACCACGCTCGCATGCGAGGCCGTGCTGAGCGAACTCCCAGTTAGCTTCCCGGAAGCTTTTTCCATGCCCCGGCGCGGAACGCCAAAGGCCGAAGAGTCCCAGTCCCGGGGTAAAGCGGCGAATGACCTCGCCGCGTGTCCATTCGGCGCGATGGAATTGCAGTTCGCCAGCAAGAAAAGATTTAGGAGGGTTTTGCAAGAAGCTCAATTGTCAATTTGCTAAACGTAGCCTTGCAGTTCAAAACGCTCCACTGTCAATTACAAAACCCCATGCCTAATGCTATGATAAAAGCATGATTATCGTTAGAACGCCAACCAGGGTCAGCTTCACAGGGGGCGGCAGTGACCTGCCCGCTTTCTACAAAAAACACGGCGGCGCGGTGCTTTCCTCGGGGCTGAATAGGTATCTGTACCTGTCCATCCACCCCTACTTTTACCCTGACAAACTTATTTGCAAGTACTCCAAAAACGAGTTAGTCAATAACGCAAGCGAGCTGGCGCACCCCATCTTTAAGGCGCTGCTGACTCAATTCGGCGTCAATGGCGTAGAAATCACCTGCACAGCCGACGTGCCGGCCGGCACGGGGCTTGGCTCATCCAGCACCTTCACAGTTGGCCTTCTCCACGCCCTCCACGCCTACACAGGGAAATACGTGTCAGCCGCCACGCTTGCGGCCGAGGCCTGCCACACAGAGATTGACGTCCTCGGCGAGCCAATAGGCAAGCAAGACCAGTACGCAGCGGCCTTTGGAGGTCTCAACGTCTTTAGGTTCCACAAAGACGGCCATGTTGACGTTGAGCCAGTAATCATGTCGCCCGAAGCTAAGGGGCGCATGGAACACAATTTGATGATGTTTTACACGGGCGACCTTCGCTCCGCCTCACAGATACTCTCAGAGCAGGGCAAAAATGTGGCCACCGACAGCGACAAAGAAAACGCCCAGTTGGAGATATGCAAACTGACAGACGAGCTGCACAAAGAATTGGTAAACGACAACATAGATTCGCTGGGCCCAATCCTCCATGCGGGCTGGCTGCATAAGCGCAAACTGGCAAATGGCATCACGAACCCCGAAATTGATGGCGCCTACGAAAAGGCAATGGCCGCAGGGGCCTCAGGGGGCAAGCTGCTGGGCGCGGGCGGCGGCGGCTTCCTGCTCTTTTACGTGCCCGAGCATAGGCACAATTCTGTAAAGAACGCGCTGGCAGAATTGGCCCACATGAAATTCGGTTTCAGCCCAAGCGGCTCCTCCGTCATCTACATCGGCGACAAGCCAAAGAGGGGCTGAACGCATGAAGATGTTGGTAGCAGGCGGCGCAGGTTTCATAGGGAGCCATCTCATAGACGCCCTGCTGGCGCTGGGCCATTCGGTTGTCTGCGCCGACAGCCTGTGCCTTGGCACCGAGGACATGATACGCCACTGCTACGGCAGCCCCAATTTTGAATTTTGCCGCCTCGACGTCTGCGACATTGATAAGCTAAACGCCCTATTTGAAAAACATTCATTCCAGCGCGTGTACCACTTGGCCGCAAACTCCGACATCCAAAAGGGTGCGCTGGACCCTAGCATAGACTTCCACAACACATTCCTCACCACCAAGACAATCCTAGAGTCCATGCGCTCATACGGCGTAAAAGAGCTATTGTTCTCTTCCACCTCGGCCGTCTATGGCGACATGCCCGGCCTGCTAAGAGAAGACGCGGGCGGCCTCGCGCCTATCTCGTACTACGGTGCCTGCAAACTGGCGTCCGAAGCCTTCATTTCGGCATTCGCATCCATGAATGGCCTTTTTGCAAACATCCTGCGCTTCCCAAACGTTGTCGGCCCCCGCCTTACGCACGGCGTTATCTTCGACTTCATCGCCAAACTGAGAAGAAACCCCAGGGAACTAGAAATATTGGGAGACGGCAGCCAAGACAAGCCCTACCTCTATGTGGCAGACCTTGTGGAGGCTATACTTGCGATGCAGTACAGCCAGACATTAGACATTTTCAACGTCGGCGTTGAAACGTCAACGACCGTCAGCCGCATAGCGGGTATTGTCTGCGAAGAAATGGGCCTTGATGGTGTACAATACAAGTTCACCGGCGGCCCCATCGGCTGGCCCGGCGACGTGCCACGGTTCAGGTACGACTTGTCCAAAATTCACTCAACTGAATGGGAGGCCAAGCACAACTCAGACGAAGCTACGCGCTTGGCGGCGAGGGCCTCGTTGACACATTCCAAGGGAAACGCATGAAAAACATCATCTACGGCCTAGGGCAGCATTTTTGGGCGAATCTGGAATTTCTCTCTGGCATACTAAAGGACACCATAGCACTTTGCGACTCTGACAAAACAAAACTTGAACCTTGGGCCTCCCTAAATCTGCCCCTGATATCCCCGCAGCAAATAAAGAGTGCCATCTTAGGCGCCAATGAAGACGTATATGTATATATATCTACCATTGATTTTTACGATGAGGTGTTTGACATGCTGACAGGTGAAGTGAATATTTCGCCAAAAAATATTGGCCCTTTGCCCGTTCCAGATAAATCGTCAGAACTGTTGACGGTCAAAAACAATTACAGACGCAATTACATCATAGAAAAACGTGTGGGCGGCGAAAGAGTGCCGCTTAAAGCTGATGCATTAGATTCTGCAATCCTTTTGCCGGACAGGGCCGATGCACTAAAGTACATGCCAAAAAATGGCATCGTTGCCGAAGTGGGGGTTGCTTATGGGGATTTCAGCCGCAAAATAATTGACGCGCTTTCCCCCAAAAAGTTTTATGCTATTGACATATTTAACCCATCTTTCAGTTTGTGGGACAGGGACGATTGCGCCAGAAGCAACATGACCCACCAGCAGTGGTACGAAAACCGCTTCAAGGCAGAAATCGAGTGCGGGATGCTGGAGACGCGCCAAGGCCTCTCTTGGGACTGCCTGGCCCAGTTTCCCAATGACTATTTCGACTATGTCTATCTCGACGCTGCGCACGACTACCACAGCGTAAAAAAAGATATTGACGCACTAAAAAGCAAAATCAAACATCATGGGTTCATCCAGTTCAACGATTATTGCACTGGGCCAGAGCTTAGTCTTCCCTTTGGCGTGATTAAAGCAGTCAATTCATTCGTCAACAGCGGGAGGCACAAAATCAAATATTTCTGCCTCAACCGCGAGCTTTTGCATGTTGGGACACCGGATATTGTTGTTCAGATACATAAAAGCAACTCCACTGGCACTAAAATTGATACACTGAAAGGATAGCACATGAAAAACATCATCTATGGCCTAGGGCAACACTTTTGGAACAATGTGGAATTTCTTTCTAGCGTAATAGAGGACACAATTGCACTATGTGATGCAGACACTACAAAGCTTGAATACTTACTCCCCCTAAACTTACCATTGATAGCACCTGAACAGATACAAAGCACAATTTCAAATGCTGGCGGAAACATTAAGGTGTATATTTGCACGACTAATTTTTACAACGACATATTTGACATTTTGACACAGAAGCTAAAAATTCCACCCGAAGATATCGCTCCATTGCCGACGCCAGAACCGGCACCGCTCAAACTTTTGTCTCTCAAACGCAATTTTTTCATGGGCGGCCCGCCAGTACCCATAAGGGCTGATGCATTCGATTCTGCTATCCTATTGCCAGACAGGGCCGATGCACTAAATTACATGCCAAAAAATGGCATCGTTGCCGAGGTAGGGGTTGCTTATGGGGATTTCAGCCGAAAAATAATTGACGCGCTTTCCCCCCAAAAGTTTTACGCAATTGACTATTTTCATAAAAACAATCCACTTGTCAATTTCTGGGGGCGTGACGATTTCATCAAAGACAACATGCCGCATCAGCAGTGGTACGAAAACCGCTTCAAGGCAGAAATCGAGTACGGGGTGCTGGAAACGCGCCAAGGCCTCTCTTGGGACTGCCTAGCCCAGTTCCCCGACAACTATTTCGACTATGTCTATCTCGACGCTGCGCACGACTACCACAGCGTGAGAAAGGATATTATGGCTTTGTGCGGCAAAATGAAAGATTGTGGCTTCATTCAATTCAACGACTACTGTGAAAGGTCACTATTCGGGCAGCCCTTTGGTGTAATCAACGCGGTCAATTCATTTGTCAATAGTGGAAAGCACAGAGTCAAATATTTTTGCCTCAGTTCTTCGCCCAAGTTTGTTGGAAAACCAGACATTGTTGTTCAATTACATAAAACAGATTAGCAATTGTATTGATTTCTTGAAGGAGAATGACCATGAATACTTATTTGCCAACCCTAGATGAACTGGGGATCAAGCACAAAACTGACAAATGCTCCAAGCCAGTGTTGCGAGATGCTCCAGGATGGGGCAAGGGAGTGAATTATCGTACGCACAACTATCTGCGTAAATACGAGACCTTCTTTTCTGCGCTCAGACCACTTGAATTCACCCTCTGCGAAATCGGTGTCGGGAGGGGGCGCTCTTTGCGAATGTGGAAAGAGTATTTTCCAAATGCGATGATCCACGGCATTGACATCCGCCCTGTGTGCAAGGAGTATGAAGAGGAAAGGATAACAGTCCATATTCTTGACGGGGAATCTTCCAGTGCCGCAGATTATTTAATAAGCACTGGGTTACGGCCATTACTGTTGATTGAGGATGGCTCACATACATTCAGAGGGCAAAAAACGGCCCTAGAATCCATTTTTCCGCTTCTTCTGCCGGGAGGGTACTACATTGTTGAAGATCTATCTGTCAAGATGACTGACTATCTCAAGGATAAAATTAGTGTACTCACCCTATATGATGATGATTTAAGCGGCAAATATAATAACTTCAATTTATTGCCTGCCCAAGAACGATATGTTATAAACAACACTGATTTTATGTGCTTTATTTCGACTTTTTCATGCTTGTTAAAAAAATGCGCCGTTGAACAAACAACGACCATCCAGCATAGCATGACAAATTTTAATACCATTCAACACAATGAAGCTGCATCTACGGCACTTGCGCAACTGCACCTAAGCAGGATACCGGCTCTGGCAGTCTGCAACGGCGATAAATTTGTCGGAATCATATCCCATAAAGACTTCTACCAAGCTATACAACTTGATTGCATGGACACTCCAGTGTGCGACATCTGCAACAAAAACTGTAAGGTACTTCACTCTTTTGAAGAGATTCCCAGTGATGGCTTTTTGTACCACCCAGTCGTGCATGTTGGGGGGGGGGGTAATATTTTTGGGGTTCAAATATGAATTCTGAGTCGCTGCATAATCGCAAACGCTTTGTTGATTTTTTGAAAGGAAGGGCATGAAGAACATTATCTATGGCCTTGGGCAATATTTTTGGAATAGTTTGGAATTCCATTCAGACATATTTAAAAATACAGTCGCTCTGTGCGATGCAGACGTCACTAAGTTTCAACGCGCATCATCGTTGAACCTACCTGTTGTGACTCCAAATCAGTTGCCAGATGTAATTGCAAGTTCGCCAGACGTGGGCGAAGTTTATATCTCTACCCTCGACTATTACGATGAAATATTTAACCTTCTGACCCAACAATTGAAACTCTCTAATATTGACATCATGCCCTGCCAAGTCCAAATAAAAATGCAAGCACTTGAAGCGGCCACACTCCTCCCCAGTAGAACTCTGGTTTTTGAGCATATACCAAAGAATGGGATAGCCGCCGAAGTTGGGGTAGCTTATGGGGATTTCAGCCGCAAAATCATTGACAACCTAAGCCCCAATAAATTTTTCGCCATAGATTATTTTTCTCAGGACGACCCATTCCTGGGCTTTTTTGGGCGTGACAATTTCATAAAAGACAACATGCCGCACCAGCAGTGGTATGAAAATAGGTTCAAGGCAGAAATCGAAAGCGGCTTGATGGAGACCCGCCAAGGTCTCTCTTGGGACTGCTTGGCGCAGTTCCCCGACAACTATTTCGACTACGCCTATCTGGACGCCGCGCACGACTACCACAGCGTGAGAAAGGATTTAAAAGTTCTAATTGAAAAGGTAAAAAATGGCGGATTCATACAATTTAACGACTATTGCCCGGGGGCCCCACGGACAGGGGAGGTTTACGGCGTTATTGCCGCGGTCAACCGTTTTATAAATTCAGGGCAGCATAAGGTAAAATATTTCTGTCTTAGCACATTGGGCAACCATGACATAGTGGTCCAAATCTGCAAAACCGCCAAACAATAATGTTGTTAGCTCTTGAGGACGAAATGCTATGAGGGCAGCCATTCTTGCGGGGGGTAGAGGTACGCGCATCGGGGAACTATTCCCCAACCTCCCCAAACCCATGGTGCCAATATTAGGCAAACCCATCCTGCAACGACAGATTGAATCCTTGGCCGCACAGGGCATTGGCGACATCACCTTGATCATCGGCCACAGGGCCGATCAGATACAAGCGCATTTCGGCGAAGGAGCGGCCTTTGGCGCCAAAGTGAGCTACATCATCGAAGACCAGCCCCTTGGCACGGGCGGCGCACTCTCCATGCTCCCTGCGGACGACACGCTGTTGCTGTATGGCGACGTCTATTGCGAGGCAGATTTTTGGCGCTTCATATCTTTTCACAACAACAAAGACGCCGACGTCACACTGTTTGCCCACCCCAACAGCCACCCGCACGACAGCGACATCATAGTGGCCGACCAAGGTTCTCGCGTGACGGCGTGGAAGTCAAAGAATGACACTAACCGAGGCGATTTGAGAAATTTGGTCAACGCTGGCCTGTACGTTTTCAGCCGCCGCGCACTGCCCAAGGGCCCTTCGACCAAGCTGGATTTGGAACGCGACATCATAGTGCCCATGCTACCTAGCAAAAAAGTGTTCGCCTATCGCTCCACAGAATATGTCAAGGACATGGGAACACCCAAACGCTTGAATGAAGTAGAAATGGACGTACAAAGCGGCATGGCAGCCTCCCGCAATTTGAAAAATAGGCAAAGAGCAGTGTTTTTGGACAGGGACGGAACCATCAACGAACTGCGCGGTTTGGTTGATTCGTCAGACAAAATTGAACTGATCCCCCGCGCAGCAGAGGCCATTAAGAAGCTCAACAAGTCGCCCTTTCTGGCCATCTGCGTCACCAACCAGCCCATCATAGCGCGGGGCATGGCCAACCATGAACAGCTAGACACTATCCACGCCAAGCTGGACACTCTTTTGGGCAGGGAAGGCGCGTACCTTGACGACCTGCTGTACTGCCCCCACCACCCCGACAAGGGCTACCCAGAAGAGAATCCAGACTACAAAGTCGAATGTCTTTGCCGCAAACCCAAACCCGGAATGTTGCTGGAAGCAGCGGAAAGATACAACATTGACCTATCCCGGTCGTACATGATAGGCGACAGCACGGCAGACATTCTTGCAGGGCTTTCGGCTGGCTGCGCCGCAATGGGCGTCAAAACGGGCGAGGCATTGAATGACGGCAAATATGCTGGCTCCTTCCAAAGCGACTATCGCGCCTATGACACACTGTACGATGCCATAATGGCTATCTTGCAGATAAATATGCGCGATGGCACAAACAAAAAAAACGACCAAGGGCGACAATGAAAACTATAGGCTGCGACATTTCAGAGTTTATGCGGCGCGTTGTGGACAAAGAAGTAGTGTGCTGGGGCGCGGGCTACTGGCTCAGGCGCCTCAGCGACACTTTCGACATGGGCATAGAAAAGTGCTTTTCGTACGTGGTTGACAGCAACGTGGAACTTTGGGGCGCCAAGGTAACAGTTGGACAAAGGGAACTAGACGTCCGCCCCCCACAATGCCTCTACGACACCATTTCAGACCGCACGGCACTGTTGATCACATTCCATTCGTCCGCCTCCCTGCTGGAAGAATTGAGCCTCAACCCCAAATTCGATGGCGTCGAGTGCTATTCGGCCCCCGTCCTCTCTCTTTACGAAAAAGACAGAATCCTCTATTCCGTGCCTCTCATTCCAGATGGCTTCAGGATGAATGAAACACCCCAAATACCCAAAGTGCTGCACTATCTCTGGTTCGACGACAAGCCCATGCCCGATGAATTTAAGAAATACCTCGACAGTTGGCACAGGCACTGTCCCAACTATGAAATCGTTGGCTGGAATAAGTGCAACTATGACCTGGCGTCCCATCCCTACACACGCGATGCAGCGGCAATCGGCCACTTCGCCGCCGCCTCGGATTATGCAAGGCTGGACATCGTCTATAGGCATGGCGGCATCTATTTTGACCTAGACGTGGAACTTATCCGCAACATTGACGAATTGCTATATTTCTCGGCTTTTTGTGGATTTCATAATATCAGGCAAGTTAACACTGGCCAAGGTTTTGGCGCAAGGCCGCACCACCCAATGGTCAAATTGCTTCGAGACGCCTATGACACCTTGGATTTCCCTTCAACTAAAAAAACCAGTGGCACATACATAACGTGCCCCGAAATTCAAACGCCGGTTTTGCAAAAACATGGACTGAAACTGAATGGCAAATTTCAAATTGTTTGCGACATGGCTATTTTGCCTACCATATATTTGAATCCCTATAGCCTTGCCACCAATGCATATTATGCGTCCGAGCAAACGTACTCCATACACCATTTTGCGGCCTCATGGCTTTCTGAAGAAGAGCGAGCCAAGCATCGCGGCTCTCCCTTCGCTGTTACCAAATTTAAGCCCACACATGAGTTATAGCGCACAACTGCGGCCTAATCCCTAGCTGGCCCCTATCCCCTATCCCCTATTCCCTATTCCCTATTCCCTATTCCCTATTCCCTATTCCCTATTCCCCATTCCCCATTCCCCATTCCCCATTCCCCATTCCC
>Ga0268262_10002407_pt1 | contig 21681 bp, 11 predicted proteins | sample TergutNc150P3_FD_190354 | JGI IMG/M metagenome (GOLD analysis project Ga0268262, IMG submission 190354) | Nasutitermes corniger P3 segment gut microbial community from laboratory colony in Florida, USA - Nc150 P3 (SPAdes) (version 2) | ecosystem: Host-associated > Arthropoda: Insects >... | reverse complement strand
GAGATAGAGCCATTTGGCGGAGCGGCAACCTGTCTCGGCGGCGCGATTCGGGACCCGCTTTCCGGGCGGGCTTTTGTGCATCAGGCGATGCGGATTACAGGCGGCGCTGACCCAAGGACAAGCCTTGACAAGACTATGCCGGGAAAGCTCCCGCAGATAAAAATCGCCCGCGAAGCCGCCGCGGGTTATTCCTCTTACGGAAACCAGATAGGGCTTGCGACCGGCCAGGTGGCGGAATTTTACCATAACGGTTTTTTGGCAAAACGCATGGAGCTTGGCGCGGTGATTGCCGCGGTTCCGGCCGAATGGGTGCGGCGTGAAGAACCCATTTCTGGCGATCTTGTGATCCTTGTCGGCGGCAAGACAGGCAGGGACGGCATAGGCGGCGCTACGGGTTCCTCAAAGGTGCATACAGGGGATTCCGTGCAAACCGCCGGGGCGGAAGTGCAAAAGGGAAATGCCGTGGAAGAGCGCAAACTTCAACGGCTGTTCCGCAATCCGCAGGTGACAAGGCTTGTCAAACGCTGTAATGATTTCGGCGCGGGCGGCGTTTCGGTTGCCGTGGGGGAACTTGCGGACGGTCTTGATATTGACCTGGACAAGGTTCCCAAAAAATACGCAGGGCTTGACGGCGTGGAACTCGCGATTTCAGAATCTCAGGAACGCATGGCCGTTGTAGTCGCAGAAAAAGACGCGGAAGAATTTATCAATTTTGCGGCAGCGGAGAATCTTGACGCCGTAGTGATCGCGTCGGTTACACATAACGGAAAAGACGCTTCCCTTAAAATGAAATGGCGGGGAAAGACAGTCGTTGATCTTTCAAGAAAATTCCTTGACACAAACGGCGCTCCACGTTCGGCGCAAGCCTTGCTTGCCTCGGGATTGAAAAACATTGACACGGACAGCGCTCCTATCAACATTTCCGGTACCGCTGAAAATGTCCATCCGTCTGTTTTGCTTGACAATCTGGAAAGAGAACTGATGTCCCTGCGTTCAGGCAGCCGCCGAGGTCTGCAGGAACGCTTTGACGGATCAATAGGCTCGGCTTCGGTGCTTTTTCCCTGGGGCGGCGCCTGTCAAGGAACGCCTGAATGCGGCATGGCGGCTCTTCTTCCTTCGCTTGTCAAACAAAGCCGCACTGCCAGCATCTTATGCTTCGGCTATGATCCATTCTTAATGGAACGAAACCCCTACGAAGGGGCAAAGGGCAGCATCCGCGAGGCTCTGGCAAAGTACGCCTGTATCGGCGGGGATTTCCGCAAGGCGCGTCTGAGTTTGCAGGAGTATTTTCAACGGCCCCTGTCGCCCGAATCCTGGGGCTTGCCGGCCTCGGCCCTGCTCGGCGCGCTTGAGGCGCAGATTGCCCTGGGGATTCCCGCAATAGGCGGCAAGGACTCCATGTCGGGCAATTACCGCGACGCGGTTAACGGCGTTGACATAACCGTGCCCCCTACCCTTGTCGCCTTTGCCGCCGGAACCGCGCCGGTCAGGTCTGTCCGTTCAGGCGCGCTTACGGGCAAAACCGGCAACTTTGTCATCCTTCTTGCGCAAGCCGGGGACCACGAATGGGACATTTTCAAAGCCAACATGGATACACTTGCAGCATTAAACGCATTGGGCCGTGTCTGTTCGGCGTATCCTGTTGTCTCAGGCGGCGTCGCGGCAAGTCTCGCGCTGATGGCTTTTGGTAACAACGTCGGCGTGGAAATGAAATCCGGCGTCCTCGCCAATATCGACGAAGCGTCTTACCAGGGTTCTGTGTTAGTTGAAGTTGACGGCGCGGCGTTCAAAGATAATCCGCCCATTTGGGAACTTGCCGCCGTAACCATTGAAGAACCTGTATTTCGCGTAACAAGAGAAGTTGACAACGAATTGCAGGTCGCGGAAGTCCCCCTTGCCGTTTTGCGCCGCGCTTATGAGTATCCGTTGATGAAGGTATATCCTCAGGTGGGGAGTGGGGAGACATCAGGGGATTTTTTTGAAGGCAATAAAATAAAAAAACGTATTGCCGAATGGATTTCTCAAGACAATATTGAAAAGGCAAAGGGAAAAACTCGCGAGGAAATATTTTCCCTGTTTGGGAATGAACTTGAACCTATTGCATATCTGCCATATTCCTATTTACCCCTCCTTAATACTGAAATTACGGATAATCGGATATATTGCGGCAAAGGATATTTTCTCGATCATGCGGTAAATCATCATTCAGAAGTTGATCCTGTGGAATACTGTAATATCCAGCAAATAATAAACTGTCCTGACAATGTTAAATTAGATAACCGGTTTGAAAACCGAAAAGCGCTTATCTTTATAAAAAAAACTGAAAAATACGGAATAACAGTCATTGGCATCGGAAAAATGGAAAAGGGGAAATTGGTTTTCTATAAATCATTTTTCAACAATAAAAAAAGCCCGTATCCCCGGTTACCGGATATACGGACTTGTTTATCATTGGTGGACGGCATCCCCACCATCGGTCGTATGGAAACCATACCCGCCGGAAGCCTTTCCGCTCTTAACGACACATTAAATATAGCAAATAAATCAGGAATCGTCAAGGGGGAAATTCCTCATTCCCCACTCCCCACTCCCTTAGTCTTGCTTCCCGTATTCCCCGGTACCAACTGCGAATGGGACATGGAAAGGGCTTTCCGAGAGGCGGGCGCAAGGACAAGGATCGTTATTTTCAGGAACCGGAACAGGGAAGATATAACGGAGTCAAAACAGGAGCTGGCGCGCGCAATCGGAGAGTGTCAGATACTCGCGTTGTCCGGAGGATTCAGCGCGGGGGACGAGCCTGACGGCAGCGGTAAATTCATCGCTAATGTACTGCGCTCCCCGGTTATCGCCGACGCTGTTACCAATTTATTGGAAAACCGGGACGGACTCATCCTGGGAATTTGCAACGGCTTCCAGGCATTGATAAAACTAGGACTGGTTCCCTACGGCGCATACCGCAGGGCGGAGGAGACAATGCCCACCCTTACCTTTAACCGCGTTGGCCGCCATGTTTCGCGTATGGTCAACACGCTAGTAATGCCGAATTGTTCGCCCTGGCTTGCTCTGGATAAACCCGGCGCGGTTCATGCACTGCCTGTAAGCCACGGCGAGGGCCGCCTCGTTGTCAGCAAAGAGGAAGGAGAAGCGTTATTCAAAAACGGACAAGTTCCCTTTTGCTATGCCGATGAAAACGGCCGGCCAACCATGCTGGAGCCGGACAATCCCAACGGATCGGATTTTGCCATCGAGGGCCTATGCAGTCCCGATGGCAGGATACTCGGCAAGATGGCGCATTCGGAACGCCGGGGCGAGTATGTTCACATCAATATACCCGGCGATAAACGGCAGAATATTTTTGAAGCCGGAGTTCGGTATTTCAGCTAACGGCCGCAACCGGGAAATCACAACTGTGTGATCGGGACGCCCACCAGCTCCCGCCGTCAGAAAAAACCGAATGACCGCAGGCGGTATACCAGGCGGATATTTCATGTACGGCGTTGTACCAGTCCTGTTCCCTGTAGTCGCCTGTTCCGTTACGCTCCAGAGAAAGTTCATAGGCGCGAATCCGAATTTCTTCATCCAAATTCACCATCCATGTGGTAACCGCCTCGTCATGAACGAATTTGTGTTTGTTTTCCGTTATTGAAATCTGCGCTTGTTCATTTTGGGGTTCCGCTTTTTTTTCCTGTTTTCGGGAACTTCCTTTATGCAGAAGAAACAGAAACAGAAAAAAAGCCAACAGCGGTATAATCCACCATGGAAATTTGGAATTTGGTTCTTTGGATATATATTCCGGCGCGAATGGTTTTTCGTCAACAATGTCAGAATTTCCCGTTACGGCTCCGAGCGGTGCTGTTTCAGCGTTAATAATTTCATTGGTAACGGGTATGGGAGATTCACCATCCAATAAAATCCTCACACGCCTGTTGAGTTTTCTGTCATTTTCATCAATATTGTTACCCCATAGGGACACTGCTCCGTATCCTACCGGATCCGCAAACAATTCTTTTGAAATGCCGCGTTTTTGCAGTTCTTCCATTACAGTAAGAGCCCTTTCTCTTGACAGATCAACAGACTTAATATCGTTCGGGGCGTATGCGGCATATCCGCAAACAATTATTTGACCGGGATTGAGATTTTTATTAGATAAATACAGCGCCAACTTATTAAGCTGAACAAAGGCCTGTTCCTCATTCACAAACCGGCTGCCGCTGTTTGGCATAAACAGCAAGAAATCAACTTCTTCCCGATTATCATCATTGCCAAAAATAAAAAATCCGCAAAGAACAAAGAAAATAATTGTGAAATAAATTTTTTTCATTTGCATTACTCTCCTTAATCCTTATTTTTTATGAAGCGCTTCAAATATAATATACTTGTCTCTTACAGACAGAGGCAAATTTTTTTGTTGTCAAATTTACAGTTTATGTATTAATTATTAATAAAGGTCAGTGAAAACTGCCCCAGCGGCTTCCGGTTTCAACGCTTACCCTCAGCGGAACGCTTAATTTTACGGCCTGTTCCATTTCTGTTTTAACCAGTTCCGCTGTTTTGGCGGCTGTATCTTTTGGACATTCAAGGATGAGTTCATCGTGAACCTGCAGTAAAAGGCGGGCGTCGCTTTTTTCTTCGGCAAGGCGTTTATCCAGCCGGAGCATGGCGGTTTTAACAATATCCGCCGCCGACCCCTGAATGGGTGTGTTAACCGCAATCCGTTCGGCGGCGGCTTTTTCGGTCTTGTTCCGCGAGTTAATTGCGGGAATATACCGCCTGCGCCCAAGAATTGTCGAGACATAACCGCAGCCCTCTGTTTTTCTGATAAGCTCCTCGATAAAACGCCTAACGCCTGAATATGTGTTAAAATAGGCCGTAATAAAATTCGCGGCGTCGGTTCTGCTGATCCCCAGTTCGTTTGAAAGCCTGAACGCGCTCATGCCGTACATCACGCCGAAATTGATTGTCTTTGCCATGCGCCGTTGTTCGGGATTTACCTTGTCTTCGCCGACGCCGAATATCAACGCGGCGGTACGGGCGTGGACATCCGTGCCGTCTCTGAAAGCGGCAAGTAGATTTTGATCCTGTGATAGATGCGCTAAAACCACAAGTTCTATCTGGCTGTAATCAACGGATAATAAGAGGCAGCCGGGGCCTGCAATAAATGCTTCGCGGATTCGGCGGCCTTCCTCGGCGCGGATTGGGATGTTTTGCAGGTTAGGTTCCCGGCTGGAAAGGCGGCCTGTCGCGGTTCCGCACTGGTCAAAGTTTGTATGCAGTCTTCTTTTGCTGTCCGCCATACCCGCCAGAGTGTCAACATAAGTTGATTTCAGCTTTGCGAGAGTACGGTGGCGGAGTATCAGGGCGGGAAGCGGATCCTCGCGGGCAAGTTCTTCCAAAGTCGCCGCGTCCGTGGAATAACCTGTCTTGAGCTTTTTCCCCGGCTTCAGTTTGCGCTCATTAAACAACACGTCCTGTAATTGTTTGGTTGATGACAAATTGAATTCATGTCCGGCCATTTTCCATGTATCGCTCTGTAAATTCTCCAGTTCCGCTTCAAGCTCCCTGCCGTAACCGGTTAAGACTTCAGGCTCGATCATTATGCCGGCGCCTTCCATTTCGGCAAGCACGGGCAAAAGAGGCATTTCCAGGTTTTCAAAAAGAGGCGCGGCGCCGTTCTTTTCGAGCAGCGGCTCAAAATGACGCAGCATCCTCAGACAGAGATCCGCGTCCTCCGCCGAGTAACGGGCTGCCGTTTCCAGCGGAACCGCGTCAAAAGACCGGCCCTTAGGCACAATGTCATGGTATTTTACCGGCGTGTAATCAAAGGTATATTCGGCCAGAGAATCAAGCGAATAATTATTCCGCTCCGGATCGACCAGCCACGACGCAACCATAGTGTCACGGATTTTACACTTCCAGCGCTCAACGCCCCAGCCACGGCTTACCTTGTAATCGTATTTGGCGTTATGCGCCGCTATAGTCATCTCCGGATCCGCAAAAAACGGCAGGAGCAAGCCGCGTACTTTTTCCGGATCAAGGTGATTGGGATCCGAGGCGGTTCTGTCTTCCTGTACACCGTGCGGGGCCGTCGGCGCGTAGTACGCTTCCTTTGGTTTCAGCGCCAGCGAAATGCCTATAGGACGGGAATTCCAGGCGTCAAGCGAATCGGTCTCAAAATCAATGGCAAGAATTTTTTGTTTCCTGGCTTCCGCAAGAACCGTTTGCAATTCCGCAAGGTCATTAACAATTTTGTAAACCCCGCTGCCAAACAGGGATTTATCGGCGGAATATGCCGCGCCGACGCTGCTTTGCTGTTCGTCCGGCTGCGGCTGGCCTGAAGCTGCGGAGACGCTTATGTTGGGGTCAAGCTGCTTGGCGCTTTGGCGTATGCCTTCACGGAACAGCACCTGCGCCGCGGCTTTCCTGTCAGGATTTTCCGCTGACAGTTTGTCTATATCCGTTATTTGTAAAGACACATTGGTATCCAATCTTATCAATGATTGTGAAAAATAAGCGCTCTCTTTTCCTTCGGCTATCTTTTTACCCCTGGACCCTCCAAGACCGGCGATATTTTCATAAATTCCATCAAGAGAGCCGTAGCGTATTATATATTCTACGGCTGTTTTTTCGCCAATGCCTTTAACGCCCGGGATATTGTCAGAAGCGTCCCCGGCAAGCGAAAGAAGGTCCAGTATTTTTTCCGGCGGAACGCCCCATTCGTTTTTTACTTCAGCCGGTCCTATTATTTCCCAGCCTGGTGTCGAAGCGGGTGATGAGGCGGCATTTTTTTGTGTTTTTGCCGGTCGCAGTTCAAAAGTGCCGTTCCCTACCAACTGCAGCAGATCTTTATCGGAGGAAAGAATATAGCACTGCCTTTTTTCTTCCTGGCACTTTTTCGCCAGGGTTGCGATAATATCATCGGCTTCAAAGCCGTCCGCCCGCAGGCATGGTATATTCAGCGCGGCAAGAAATTCTTCCACTAACGGCACCTGCGCGTGAAGATCATCAGGAGCCTTCTGCCGCGTGGCTTTGTATTCGCTGTACATTTTATGGCGGAACGTTGGAGTGCGGGAATCAAAAACGGCAGCAAGCAATTTTGGCGTTTCCTTTAAATATCCGCCCGCTGGCGCAGGTTTTCCGTCTTCCCTGAGTACAGGGGCTCCGTCATTCAACAAACTTATCATCGTTCGGGCGAATCCGAAAAGGGCGGAAACATTTTTTCCCGCGTTGTTTTTCAGCGGAAAAGTCATAAAAGCAAAATAAGAACGGTAGATAAGTCCGTAAGCGTCGATTAAATACAGGGGGTTTTTCATATTCTCTTTGATAATTGTTCTATCGCTTTAAGCACGGCTTTTTCCGCCGGGCCGCCGGGTAAATTCCTCGCATTGACGCATGCTTCAACGGAGATCGCCCTGTAAAGCGTCTCGTCGAACACGGGCGATATGGTTTTTAATTCGTCCAATGTTAACTCTTCAAGCCGCGCCTTTTTATTAATGGCGTATAACACAAGCCTGCCTGTTATTTCGTGCGCTTCCCTGAATGGGAGCCCTTTTTTTACCAGCCAGTCTGCCGCGTCTGTGGCGTTTGTGTATCCGCCCAGCGCGCTTTTATACATATTGTCAGTGTTAAATGTAATAGCCTCAAACATTCCGCGGAAAACCGACAGACAGGCTTTTACCGTGTCTACCGCGTCAAAAACCGCTTCCTTGTCTTCCTGCATGTCCTTGTTATACGACAGCGGAAGGCCCTTCATCACGGTAAGGAGCGTTGTCAGACTGCCGTAAACACGGCCTGTCTTGCCCCTGATAAGTTCCGCCATGTCGGGGTTTTTCTTTTGCGGCATGATTGAGGAGCCTGTCGCGTAAGCGTCGGAAATCTCCGCGAAACCGAAATTGTCAGTAGACCAAAGAACAAGCTCTTCGCAGAAGCGGCTCAGGTGCGTCATAACAAGGGAAAGGCAAAAAACAAATTCAGCGCAGAAATCCCTGTCAGATACCGCGTCCATGCTGTTCGCGCTTATTCTCGCAAAGCCGAGTTTTTCCCTGACAAATTCCCTGTCAAGCGGATAACTGGTTGAGGCCAGCGCCCCGGAACCAAGGGGCATTTCGTCGGTCCTATCGCGGCAGTCCTTAAGCCTTCCGCAGTCCCTGTTGAACATCTGCGCGTAGGCCAGAAGATGATGGGCAAGCGTAACAGGCTGCGCTTTTTGCAGATGGGTATATCCGGGCATTATCGAAGCGGTATGTTTTTTTGCCGCGGCAAGCAGAGCGTCAATCATCTGGTTAAGCAGAGCGGCCGCCGCGTCAATTTCTTCTTTTACATACATCCGCATATCAAGGGCGACCTGGTCGTTCCGGCTTCTGCCGGTGTGCAGCCGCTTGCCGGGATCCCCGATACGCGATACAAGTTCGGACTCTACAAAGGAATGTATATCCTCGGCGTTCATGTCTATTTTTAGAGCGCCGTTTTCAATATCTGCTAATATGCCCTCAAGCGATTTTACTATCGCGTCGGCATCCTGCTTTGGGATGATCCCCTGTTTGCCCAGCATTTGAGCGTGGGCGATACTGCCTTTTATATCCTGCCTGTAAAGCCTTGAGTCAAACGCAATGGAAGAATGAAAGTTGACGGCCCTCTCGTCGGTCTGGCCGGAAAAGCGCCCCCCCCATAATTTAGAGCTCAACGCTTTTCCTCTAAAGCCTTTTTCATAAAAGCGCGGACAGTCATCGGAAGCCCAAGCAGTTTGATAAAACCGTCGGCATCCCTGTGGTCGTAGAGGCTCCCGGTTGTAAAGCTGGACAATTCCATATTGAAAAGTGAATACTTCGACTTGCTGCCCGCCGGCGTGATATTCCCCTTGTATAACTTCAGCCGGACTGTGCCGGTGACGGTCTCCTGGGTCTTGTCCACAAAAGCCGACAGCGCTTCCCTTAACGGCGAATACCATTCTCCCGAATAGATCAACTCGGCCAGTTTTTGCCCGACCGTCGCCTTGAATGAGGTTGTCTGGCGGTCAAGGCATAAATTTTCCAGTTCCCTGTGCGCCGCGTAAACGATGCTTCCGCCCGGCGTTTCGTACACGCCGCGGGACTTCATGCCGACCACCCGGTTTTCTACAAGATCAACTATGCCGACGCCGTTTCTGCCGCCGATTTTATTTAACGACTCCAGCAGTTCAAGAGGCGCGGCGTTTTTTCCGTTCAGGCTGACGGGAATTCCCTTCTCAAAGCCAAGCTCAACATACTCCGGTTTATCCGGCGCGTCTTCCGGCCTGGTTGTCAGTTGTAATAATTTTTTGTAATCCGGTTCCATGGAGGGGTCTTCAAGCTCAAGCCCCTCGTGGCTTAAATGCCATACATTGTCGTCGCGGCTGTAGCTTTGTTCTTTCTTTGGCACTTCAATTCCGCGATCTTCCAAATATTTTATTTCTTCTTCGCGGGATTTGATGTCCCACAAGCGCCAGGGCGCGATTATTTTCATCCACGGCGCAAAGGCCTTTATGGTCAGCTCGAAACGTATCTGGTCATTGCCTTTACCCGTAGCCCCGTGGGAAATGGTGTTCGCGCCCTCTGCAAGGGCCAGATCAACCAGCTTCTTCGCGATCAGGGGCCGCGCCGCGGAGGTTCCCAGAAGGTACTTCCCTTCGTATACGGCGTTCGCCTTTACCATAGGATAGATAAAATCTGTTATAAACTCATCTCTGGCGTTTATAATCACTACCTTGCCAACGCCGATTTTTGCCGCTTTTTCCTCAATCTGGGCATAATCCTTACATTGACCCACATCTACGCAGCAAGCTATAACTTCGCAGCCCTTGTAATTCTCCCTTAACCAGGGCAAAATAACCGTCGTATCCAGTCCGCCTGAATACGCTAAAACAATCTTATCATTCATATCTGTCCTCGTTAATTGTAATTAAACAGCCCCTTGCTGCCTCATGGCTTCCGCGACTTTTTTGAAACCGGCGATATTCGCGCCCACGACAAAATTGTCCTCAAAGCCGGCTTCTTTCGCCGCCGCAGCAATGTTGTTATAAATATTTACCATGATGCTCTTGAGCTTTTGATCCACCTCGTCAAACGACCATGAAATTCTCATGGAGTTCTGTGACATCTCCAGCGCCGATGTCGCTACGCCGCCTGCGTTAGCCGCTTTACCGGGGGCAAACAGCACCTTGTTCTGTAAAAATACTTCGGTGGCTTCCAGGGTGCTGGGCATGTTCGCGCCTTCGGCTACGGCGAAGCATCCGTTTTTTACCAGCGTTTTCGCGTCCTGTTCATTCAACTCGTTCTGTGTCGCGCAGGGCAGGGCGACATCGCACTTGATATTCCAGAGACCTGAGCCCTCGGTATAAACCGATTTGGGACGGTAGTTCTTGTACTCTGAAATCCTGCCGCGTTTTATTTCCTTAATTTCTTTAACTGCATCAAGATCGATGCCTTCGGCGTCGTAAATGTACCCGTTTGAATCAGACAGGGCGACCACCTTGCCGCCAAGGGCCTGTACTTTCTGTGTGGCGTAAATGGCGACATTGCCCGAGCCTGACACCAGGACGGTTTTACCGTCAAGCGATTTCCCGTGCTTGCGGACCATTTCATCGACAAGGTAGACAAGGCCGTATCCGGTCGCCTCTGTGCGGGCGAGCGAGCCGCCGTAGGTCAGCCCCTTGCCTGTCAGTACCCCTTCGGACCGGTTAGTCAAACGTTTGTATTGGCCGTACATATACCCAATTTCACGTCCGCCGACGCCGATATCCCCGGCCGGCACGTCGGTATTCTCACCGACATGGCGGAACAATTCTGTCATGAAGCTCTGGCAGAAGGCCATAACCTCGCGATCCGACTTTCCCTTGGGGTCAAAATCCGAGCCGCCCTTGCCGCCGCCTATTGGCAGGCTTGTCAAAGAATTTTTGAAAATCTGCTCAAAACCGAGGAATTTGATGATGCTGAGCGAGACGCTGGGATGGAAGCGCAGACCGCCTTTGTACGGGCCTATAGCGCTGTTGAACTGTACCCGGAAGCCCTTGTTCACCTGTACCTTTCCGGCGTCATCTACCCAGGGAACCCTGAACAGAACCGCTCGTTCCGGCTCGACAAGGCGTTCAAGTATCCCTGCTTTTTCGTATTCGGGGCGGGCGTCAACATAGGACTTAAGCGTGGTTAAAATTTCCGTCATTGCCTGGTGAAATTCCGGCTCACCGGGGTTTCTCTTAATCGCCTGTTCCAGCACTTTCATTGTATAAGACATAATCAAACTCCTTGAAAATAGTCGCTCGGAAACAGAAATTTCCAAACAATTTATTATACAAAAAAGAGGAATTATAGGCAAGGGAGGAATATCAATAAGAGGGAGATGGGATAAGGGAAGAAAGCAAGAGCGAAACAAGTAAACTCAGCGGCTGAACGGGGTCGAACCGTCGTCTCCAGCTTGGAAGGCTGGGGTAATAGCCGTTATACGACAGCCGCGTAATTAACCTAAACTAAAAATAACAAAAACAACCGCCCTTGTCAAGAGGGTACGCTCTTCGGGCTCTGTTGAGGTTCAAGGGAGAGCGACGTTTCTTTTGGTAATCCCCTCGGCGGCCCATGACATTATCACCGAAAGCCGTTTGCCTATAGCCGAAGACATACTTATCCTTGAAGACACAAAATCGGAAACATCCGCGCCCGCAAGGCTGTATATTAATATGCCTTCCGAAATTACCTCAAAATACAACTGTACGGTAAACTTTTCTTCCTTAATGACGGTAATAAAAAAGTAACTGATGTTTTTGTTGTTTGTTAAACTGTAGCGCAAACCGCGCTGGAAAAGCGTTATATCCCCCCGGTAATAAGTATTCCCGAAATTCACGTCCTTAAGCAGCATATAAATTGTTTCAGACGGCGGAATTCTTGAAGCCGGAGTAGGATCCGCGACTGGGGTATTCTTTTTTGGACTCTCAATGCGCGTGACATCCTCAAAAAGGGGGACTTTTTCATTGCGGGTGTACGAATCGTAAAGCCGTCCCTTTAAACCCCTGATGTTTCCAAGGGCATTGTAAACATCCAACAGTGAATATCTGTTCTCCGCGTCCGGGATAACCTTGATCGCTTCAACCAAAAAACCGGGCTTCTTTTCATAAACACCGTCAATTATTTGGGGGTCAATACCGCCCGCAGAACCAATAAGCGAAGAACGGGAAGCGTTTTCAACGGATTTAAAATAACCCTCATTTGAGAATAAAGCCTGGCGGACAGAGGGCGTAATTCTGGGAAGAATTTCATTTAAAGAACGCTTCCCGGGCGCGGCTGTGCCAGGCGCAGTCTGAGCCCCAAGCGGCGCTTCAGGAAGCGATAACAGCGAAAAAAAATAAATAAAAATAATCCCTGTTAAACGCATCTAATACGCGCCCTTTCCGCGCAAGACAGCCCCGAAGGTCATAAAAAGAATCCAAATATCAAGCCAGACAGACCAGCTTTGCAGATAATAAGTATCATACAAGACCCTGGAGGAATAATCCGTTTCTGATCTGCCTGAGACCTGCCACATGCCTGTTAATCCAGGTTTGACCGAAAATATCCAGCCAAAATCCTCGCCGTATCTGCTTACTTCCTCATCCACAATCGGACGCGGCCCCACAAGGCTCATCTCCCCTTTCAGAATATTAAGAAGCTGCGGAAATTCATCTATGCTTGTCCGCCTGATGAACCTGCCGATTAAAGTCACCCTGGGGTCATTCTGGAGTTTGTGGTTCCTTTCCCATTCTTCTTTAATTTTAGGACTCGATTCAAAAAGTTTATGAAGCCTCTCCTGTGAGTCCATTACCATTGAACGGAATTTATAAGCGGTAAAGTGTTTCCCGTTCATTCCAAGCCGTTTGTGCCCGTACAGAACCGGTCCCGGCGAGCTAAGCTTGATTAAAAGAGCTATAATCAGGAGAAACGGCAATATGATTAATCCGCCAAAAATTACAATTGTCAGATCCATAAACCGCTTAATCCATAAGTTCCAGGCCATTTTAAGTTTATTACTGGTTGTCAGACCCAAAACGCTGCCAAAATCACGGACGGACATCCATATATTTGTGGCGCTGATAAAATCAGGGATATACGCGCTGTACCTGAAAGCGGATACCGATGTGTTCATAAGATGCTTCAGGCTCTTGTTGTCAAGATCGGGCATGGCCACCATCGCCATCTTGATTTTATAGCGGCTTACAATTTCAGGCCCTATGGATGTATCATGAATTATTGGTATATCTCTGTATTTGTCCGCGCCGCCAGACTCATTATCAAGGATCAGAGCCGGTATATAGCCGGTTCTGATACTGCTCAGAAGAGAGTCCACGACCATCTTCCCTGTCCTGCCAGAACCGTAAATAACCGCCGGTATGCCGCCAAGCCGTGTTATGTGAAGAAACCAGTGAGTAATGCTTCTCGCCGTTAGTAAAATAACAACGGAGAAAACAAAACTGACAATAAGGGCGGCTGTAATAGAATCCCAGTCATGCTTCTCAATATACCTGGACATAATAATACCGCCATGTGCCATAAAGGAACCGATAGTGAAACGCCTTAATTCTTCGGCGGGAGCAAGGGATATTCCGGGATACATACTCAGGATTTGGAATATAACCAGAAAAACAGGAACATAAGGCCAGTAGGTTACAAACGATTTAAAATTGATGCCGCCGTAATCGTGAAACATCATATAGTATATCCTGACCCAGAAGAAACCCCATCCAAAGGAAAGCATGACTCCGATCATGTCCGAGAAGATAAAAGCTGTGCCGGTGAGCGCGGAACTTGTCCGCCGAAACCGCGTTCTATACCATGTGTCAAATTCGGGAAGAGTCATATTCTTAGTCTATTATATGCGCTTACTTTCATCAAGGACCTTGCGTATCCGATCAATAAAAGCTGTTTTGGAAAATTGTTGTACATGATCACTAAACACCTTCCGCCGGCTGAATGTTACTTCATTCTGCTCAAAATGATCCATTGCCGCTATTAATGCCTCCGGCGTCTGTTCGTCAAAAAAAAGGCCGGTAACGTTTTCTTTTACCGTATCCGACGCTCCGCCTTTTCTAAAGGCAATTACGGGACAACCGGCGGCTTGAGCTTCTATCGGCACCAGCCCCAAATCCTCAATGCCCGGATACAGCAGGGCTTTTGCTTCTGAAAAAAGCCTTGCCGCCTCCTCATCAGAAATTCTGCCGGTAAAGCGTACAAGCCCTGTTTTTTCGCCTTTTTTTATATCCCGCTTTTTAGCTCCCGCTCCGGCGACAACCAGTTTCCTGCCCGATTTGACGCAGGCTTCAATGGCAATATCCGCCCGTTTATAGCCGGTAATCTGACCTAAGAACAGGTAATAACCTGCCGGTTTTCTTTCTATAGCAAGGTATTTTTCAATAGCCGCCGGACCGTATACTACCTCCGCTTCACGATTATAGACACGGCGAATCCGTTTTGCCACATAATGCGAATTGGTAACAAAACGGTCTACCAAATTAGCGGAAGTTATATCCCAAAGCCTCAGGCCCGGAATCAGGCGTTTCATAAAAAAACGGACAAGCGGGTTTGTCCCCTTGAAATACTCGTGGTACATATCCCACAGGTAGCGCATTGGACTGTGGCAGTAACACAGGTGATAAGCGCCCGGATTGGCAACGACCCCTTTTGCCGGGCCTGCTTCGCTGGAAATTACAAGGTCATATTGCTGTAAGTTAAAATCCATTAGCGCGTCGGGCATGAGGGGCATATAAAGCTGGTAGAATTTTTTCGCGAAAGGCAGCCGGTTTACGCGTGAAGTGATAATACGGCGGCTGTTGATCAAAGTTGAAACCGCTTTTGGATTGTACACATGGGTATAAATGTCGGCTTGCGGGAACATCTCAAGCAGGGCCTCAAGCATTTTTTCTCCGCCTCGCATATTAACAAGCCAGTAGTGGATAATGGCGACTTTCATTTCAATTCCTTTATAAAATATCAGTTCTGTCTGATTGCTTTATTTTGTCAACAACATCGCGCACAAACTGGGTTCTTCCTTTTCTTGTAATAAGCGCTGCGGGCGGAGAACCGTCTTTACCCGAACGAATTACCACAATAAGGTCATCAACCCCGGCAAGGGCGACGGGAATATCCGAATCGACAAAACAATCGTCTGTTTCTGCAGTATATACATCCGCGCCGGTATTGTTTTTAACATGAGAATTACCTGAAAGAAGGCGGGCATAATCATCCCAACTTCCCACGTCAATCCAGTCGAACCCTGCGCGGATCATAACGGTTTGGGCGCATTTCTCGGCAATGGCATAATCAAAAGAAATGCTCTTTGCCTGTTTGTAAGCTTTCTTCAATCCCGACCATGCGTCCAGCACGCAAAGTCCTTTTGTTTTTGTGTATGATTTTTTATCGGGGGCTTTAATCTTTTCAAAACAGCAGAAAACATCTTCCGCCAGACGGCGGTATTCTTCCGCCAAAAAATCACAACGAAACGCAAACATTCCGGAATTCCAATAGTGCTTTTTTGAAGCTAAAAACTGTTCCGCCGTTTCCCGGTTTGGTTTTTCATGAAATGAGGCGGCAGTATAAACCTCCCCGGCAAGTTTATCCCCCGTTTCAATATAACCGTAACCTGTTTCCGGCCCTGACGGGGAAATGCCAAATACGGCAAGTCTGTTCTGTTCCGCAAACTGCGCCGCCAATCTTATGTCTTTCAAAAATTTTTCAAGCGGTTTGATAATGTGATCGCTGGTAAGCACCAGCATAGTACGGTTCCAGCCGCCGGTTTTCCCGGCGTATGCGATGGCGCAGGCGATTGCCGGCGCGGTGTTTTTCGCCTCGGGTTCGGGAATTAACACAAGGCGTTTTTTTTCGGTAACGCTCAATTTTGAACATGCCGCGATTACAAAAGGCATGTGGGCTTTTCCCGCGATAACAATCACTCTGCCGTCAGCTTCCGAGACAGCCGACAATGCCCGATCGAGGCTTAATGAAAAAAAATTTTTCGTTCCGCCATCTGCCGCCGGCAGGAACTGTTTGGGTTTTCTTGAGCTGCTTGCCGGCCAAAGCCGGGTGCCGGAACCTCCGGCCATTATAAGACAATCGTTAATCATGTCTGTTCCTGTTTCATTTCAATTCCCTCAAAATAACCGAAGCTGTTTTTTCAAAAGTATATTTTGATAATAAATCATCTGATAAAATTGGGGAAGACGGTTTTTTGTTAAATAATTGTCCCATCAATTTTTTCTTTAAGTCACCGCTATCCCCCGCCCGGAAAAAGATTACCGGAAATTCTCCATAGATTTCCCTGAAAACAGGTATGTCTGAAATCAAAGCGCGAGTTCCAAGCGCCATCGCTTCAAGCGGTGGAAGACCAAAACCTTCATAGAGCGAAGGCTGTACAAGAAGCGATGCCTGGGCAAGATACTCAAAAAGTTTTTCATCTGTAATAAATCCGGTAAAAACAACAGAATCCGTCCCTATAGATTTAATCTTTTCCGGAATTGCTTTATCTGAAGAACGAAATTTTTCTTTTTCGCCGATAATAATCAAACGATGCAAAAGCCCTTCGCTTCTTGCCATGAGAAACGCGTCAAGCAATGTATCAAGCCCTTTGTGTTTTTTAATATTGCCGATAAAAATGATTGTTTCTTTTTTTTCAATACAGACTTTTTTATGTTTTAGCAGTTCGGGCTGGATGGAAATATGAGTGACAAATACCGGTACTTTTCTGCGGGAATAGTTTTCGATTCTGGATTTTGAAAATTCCGACACTGTGAATATTTTCCGTGATTTGCCAAATGCCCTGCGGTAGAACCACATACGCGCCGCAAGACCTACGCGGGACGTAAGACACGGCATATCCGGAAAAATCATGTCATGGATGGTAGTGTAAACCGGAACTTTGACACCGCCCGGAATATTGAAAAATGGGGAATAATAAAAATCCGATGCATTGATTCTTTTTAGTAATTCATCAGGAAAGAAAAACAACTCTCTTATGGCAAAAGGTTTTATGTTACATGCAATTATGAGAACATTCGGATCAACGGCGAAAGGCTGCAATTTTTCACGATTTCCAATCAACAGAAAATTATGATCGCAGCGTAAAAGCCACGGCAGAATTCCACGAAGGTATACGCCAACACCGCTTGCGTCTATCATCCGGCAGTCGATGCAGATGGTCATGGTTTTTTTCCCGGTTTATTCCAGTTCTTTTCATCAAAGATATTATCATGAACATAATATGTGTTTTGCGTATTAATCTCAATTTCATTTTTATTCTTGTCCTGGACTCTGCCGATCAAAATTAATTGTGGTTTATCCTTTTTATCAGTTTCTGCAATAGCATTGCCGGTAAAAGGATTTATCGGGTTTTTAATTAACTCTTTCATTGCCAGACTGGGAACGTCAGCATTTGTCATAAAAGTCGTATCGGTTTTCATTGGGCCATTTGCATTAAAATCTTTAACAAGCAATAATGAATTAAATTGTTCAACATGAAATGGCAGACCTGTTTTTGTTATATATGAAACATTCCACTGTCCATGATCGGAAACCAAAATAATACGTGTATTGTCATATACTCCATTTAATTTAAGAAAATCAATATATTCAGAAAGACGTTTTATTGCCCCTGCATTAGAATGATACCAGACTTCCTTGTTAAAAGGGCTTTTACCGTAATTAGTTACAACAAGTTGAGGCCGATAAGAAGGAGCCTGTAAAAAAGAACTTTCATGGGTAGTCTCATTAACTATAAAAACAGCCGCTTTTTCTTTTTTAGGCTCAAAGTCAGTTAGTTCAACCATAAAATCAAGAACAGCATAGCTGTTCAAAAAGCCCCTCATTCTATTCTCGGAAAACGGCGCACACCATGTATCGTGATAATTTATTGCCTGCCTGAATGCAAAAGGAACTTCCCGAAACACCGCATACCATAGAATATTTCGTTTTAATACTTCACTGTGCGGAGGTAAAGCGATATTGTTTCGTTTAAGCCATAGATCGGTATATGCTCCATCTGTGATATAACCTGATATATTATCATTAACGTCTAAATTAGCTTCAAAAATACGCATATCGAAAATCCAATTGTCATCTACAGCAGGAGGATCTGTTATAACAACAGAAAATCCAGATTCGGAAAACAGCATAGGCATCAGGAAAAGCGCTTCTTTTCTTTTCGTTAATTGTGAAATATCAAGACGTTTATTCATTTCTTCCGGTGTATATTCATAACCGCCAAATATTGGCGGCGCGCCACCTTTTGTCCATCCATTAAATGAAACGGTATTGGGGAAATAAATAAATCCGTCATATTTTTGATACAATTCAGGGCTTTCTTCAAATATATATGGAATAAAAACACTTACGGCCTTATCAAGCATGATAACCAAAACATTTTTCCCTGTTTTGGAAAGATGAAAAATAGGAGAAATTGTTTCTTCTGTTTTGTGTTCAGGAACATAGTATTTTGAAAGTTTTTGAAATTCAGCATTGATGAAATACAGGTTTTTAATCGAAAACGGGATAAAAGCGATAAATACTATTGTAACCAGAAAGGAAAGTATTTTCTTAGTTCCACGAATATAAATTAATAATAAGACCGTGCTTAAAACAGCAAGTACAAGTATGTTTATGCTTACTTCCCGCAAGTTATGATCTACAGTTCCCGTAAATACCAGATCACTTGAAATAAACCCATAATTACCAGGAAAGATGAACATATTACAAAGCGCGGAAAATGCCGTTATTACCGCTATTATTGAAAATATTTTCTTTATTCTTTGCGGAAAAAGAAAATATATCATTAATGGCCAAAATAAAAACAGACCCAATGATTGAATAGAAGCATTTACAATATAGAAGATAGGTGATTTAACGTCATCAATAAAGGAAAATTCCTGTACGGAAGCGCCAATAAGCATTGAGGGGAGAAAAAAACCGGTAGCTATCCACAGGATAAGCAGCGAGGATACAAAAAGAAACGAGGTTTCTCTTGATGTCCAGAAAACATGTTTTATCTTTTTTATTAAACGTGAAAATAACGGGCTTATCCAGAAAAATGCAGCGGCCATGATAGAAAGGACACTGACAAGAATACTGAGCTTTCTATTAGATTGACGTATAAACAGGACAAAATATGATAGTAAGAACGCTAAAATTGAAATAACACCGGACAAAAGAAATCGTTTTTTTCTGAATGGGAGCTTTAGGTATCCGTTCTTTACAAGAGAAAATAGATTATTGACAGTCCAGTACAATACCAGTCCTGAAGAGGAATTATAAAGCAATACAAGAAAAACCAGAGCCATCCCGTATATTTGCGCTTTATCTTTGACGCCAAGACCACGTGTATATATCGCTCCAGCCGCGCAATTTATGAGGGTCATTAGTACAGGTAAAGTATTTATTCCTCCCATAATGGGCAGCAGCGCATCCGGTTTCCCTAAATCACAAATAAATAAAAACGGTACTCCCTGAAGTGATTGTAAATGTGAAAGATATGAATACGCTGCGATAAAAAACGGGATTTGAATTAATAATCCAAAACTGCTTCGTAACGTGTATATCGGGTGGTAATGATTTTGGCGGTAATACGTTGACAAGATCATATACCTTTCATCACCCTTAAAAATACCCTTGATTCTCGCTATTTTAGGCGCAAGACGTTTTTGTATGCTTCGTTCAACTTCCTGCCAGCCATCCGCAACCATGTAGAGCGGCAGACACAGTACGCTGATTACTCCCGAAATACAGATAATTGAAATCCCTGTTTCTCTAAAAAGTTTTTGTGTAAATACAAAAACAAGATCCAGAATTTGAGTAATGGGATAAATGATAATCATATAGAGAATATCAGGCATTTACAATTCCTGTCATTTGGCAGCTAACGTAGATGCTCATGGATACTTTTCAGGTTTGATCCAGTTCTTTTCATCAAAGATATTATCATGAATATAATATGTGTTTTGCGCGTTAAGCTCAATTTCATTTTCATTCTTGTCATAGACTCTACCGATCAAAATTAATTGAGGTTTGTCCTTTTGATCAGTTGTAGTAATAGAATTGCCAGTAAAGGGATTTACAGGGGCTTCAATTAATCCTTTCATTACAAAATCGGGAACATCGGCATTTGTCATAAAAGTATTATCGACCTTCAATATATCCCTTGCGTTGAAATCCTTTACCAATAAAAGCGGATTATACTGATCGATATTAAACGGAAGCCCGCCTTTCACAGGAGCATCCCACTGTCCGTGGTCGGAAACCAGAATAATGCGGGTATTGTCGTATACTTCATGTGATTTGAGAAAGTCAAAATATTCGGAAAGGCGTTTTATCGCCGCGGCGTTTGCGTGATACCAGACATCATTGCTAAAAGGGCTATTGCCATAATTTGTTATGACAAGCTGCGGTTCATAAAAAGGAGCCTGCAAAAACCAGTGATCATGAGTGGTGTTATTTACAATGAATACAGCGGAGTTTTCTTTTCCCGGCTCAAAACCGGTTAACTCATCCAAATAATCAAGCACAGCATAACTGTTTAAAAATGGTCTCATTCTGTATTCATTAAATGAGGCGCACCAGGAACCATTATAAAATAAAGCCTCCCTTAAAGCAAAAGGTATTTCCCGAAACACCGCATACCATAAAATATTACGTTTAAGCACTTCACTGTGGGGAGGCAGAACACTATTGTTTCGTTTCAGCCACAGATCGGTATATACCCCTTCAGTGATATAACTTGAAACGTTTTCTATATTATCATAAATACGCAAATCGGGAACCCAGTTGTTATCCGCAAGGGGGGGGTTTGTTATGGTAACGGAAAAGCCGGATGAGGACAAAATCTTCGGCATTATGAGTAGAGCTTCGTTTCTTTTATTACTCAGGGAAACATCCGGACGACTGTTCATTCCAGTAGGCGTATATTCATACCCTCCAAAAATGGGAGGGGCTCCGGCTTTTGTATGCCCGTTAAACGTAACGGTATTTGGGTAAAAAACAAACCCTTCATTTTTTTGATACAACTCCGGACTTTCCTCAAAAATATACGGAATAAAAGAATTTTTAGCCCCATCAAGCATAATAACTAAAACATTTTTTCCGGTTTTTGAAAGATGAAAGATGGGAGAAATTGTTTCTTCGGTTTTACTTTCAGGAACATAATATTCCGAGAGCTTTTTAAATTCCGTATTAATGAAATATATATTTTTTACGGAAAAGGGAATAAAAGCGATAAATAATGTTATAACCAGAAAGGAAAGTATTTTTTTACCTCCTCTGATATAAATAAAAAGCGTAATCGTGAATAAGATTGCCAAAGCTGATATGTTTATAGTTATTTCCCGCAGGTTATGGCTTACAGATCCCGTAAATACCAGATCGCTTGAGATAAGCCCGTAATTTCCGGAAAAGATAAACATATTACAGAGCGCTGAAAACGCGGTTATTACCGCTATTATTGAAAATATTTTTTTAATTCTTTGAGAAAAAAGAAAATATATCATTAAGGGCCAAAATATAAATAACCCAAATGACTGCATGGATGTATTGAAAATAAAAAAGAGCGGCGATTTAACATCATCAATAAAAGAAAATTCCTGTGGAGAAGCTGCGATAAGCATGGATGGGAGAAAAACACCTGCAGCAATCCACAGGATAAGCAGTGAAAATATAAAAAGAAACAAAATTT
>Ga0268262_10002406_pt1 | contig 21683 bp, 25 predicted proteins | sample TergutNc150P3_FD_190354 | JGI IMG/M metagenome (GOLD analysis project Ga0268262, IMG submission 190354) | Nasutitermes corniger P3 segment gut microbial community from laboratory colony in Florida, USA - Nc150 P3 (SPAdes) (version 2) | ecosystem: Host-associated > Arthropoda: Insects >... | reverse complement strand
GATAAATTCAATGCGTCTTGCTTGAATTCTTTGGTGTATATACGACGCTTCTTAGCTTCTGACATAATTGGACTCCTTAGAGGTTATTGTGTCTTAACTTACAATACTTTTTTTCTAGGACGGTTCAGAGTCCACAATGCGAGCGATAATCATATTAACCGCCTTTATGTATGCTCTATGCTTTGGGCAATTGCAGGGGACAATCCCCAATTTTCAAACACTCACGATAGAGAATGAGCCTGGGCTAACGAGGGATAATTTGAAGGAGAAAGCAAAAAAAGCTGGAGCCAAGCGCATAGCTCTTTCCTTTTTCGCAACGTGGTGCGTTAATTGTGCGGAAGAACTAGCTTTGCTAAAAAAGAACGCAAGCGAGCTGCAAAAAAACGGTGTGCAGGTATATCTGATAGATGTTGGTGAAAACATACACAAGGATGGAAATAAGGTTAGTGATATGGTGAATAAATATGCTGGAAACTCTTTCCCTCTTTATTTTGACCCAAATGGCAATTTACTGAGAAAATCCGGCTTTATACAGAAAGACGGTAAATTTTCGCTGCCATTGATTATTGTCCTTGACTGCGATTTGCAGGTTTTAGGCGTTTTATCTGCTGTGAGCAAGGATGATTTTCCTCAGATTTTGTGGGGTGAGCTATGAAAAAAACATTGATTTTATGTCTGCTTTCTTTTTGCTTTGCCTTCGCTGCAAGGCAGAGCCTAGTTGTGCTGCCGTGCATAGGCAGTTTTGATGCAATTGGTTTGGAGCGATTGAGGGATAAAGTGGAGGAGGTAACGAGAAATACTTTGCCCCAAGCCGATTACAGGCTTATACCATACAAGGATGTTCGCGAGGAGATTGGTGACGAAGCTCTTTTTGAAGCCTGCGAGGAAGGCGGCGTGTGCTTCGGGAAACTGGCAGGGCAGGCAAATGCGGACTATGGCTCGTGGTGCATGGTGAATAAATACGAAGGCAGATGGATTTTGAAGTATCAGTTGTATAGCGTGGCGGAAAAGGATATTTTATTCACAAAGGAATATGATTCCTATAATCCCAAGAACCTGAATGATTTGGTAGATATAATAAAGCGCGAAGTTCCGGTAGCACTGAGCGATAAATTGCTAGGCATTAAGACAGAGGTTAAGCCGCAGCAGCCCATCAAAACAAGTTTTTGGGTTGCCTTGGGGCTAGACGTGCTTGGGGCAGCGGCTTTTTATGCAGGGTATTTGAAAAATGAAAAGATGAATGAGGCGTTGGATAGATACAACGTGATAAAGCAGCCGTACGAATATTATCAAGATGCCCGCAAAGATGCGGAAAGCAGCCGCAACAGCAGGAATACTTTTTATGTAGTTGGCGGCGTGCTTTTGGCTTCGGGGATAGGGGTACATATATGGTTTTAAGATTTTCTCTGTTTGCGTTAGTGTTTCTTTTCGTGTCTTGCTCGGATATGAAATTCAACAATCCTTATGACCCGGACAGCCCCAACTGGATAGGGAATAGTTCCAGCTCCGCTGAGACCGTGCCTGGTTCAAGCAGTCCCTCCGATGCACCTAGCTCTAGCTCTGTGCCGGTTCAAACCGAGATTATTTATGGCAAATCTGTGAGTTATCAGGGCGAGACTTACCAGACGGTTTTAATTGGCAACCAGACTTGGTTCAAGAGGAATTTGAATTATAACGTTGAGGGAAGTAGATGCTACAATGATAGCATAACCAACTGCGACAAATACGGTCGTTTATATAATTGGGCAACTGCAATGGGCATAGATGCGAAATACAATAACGATTGGTGGGATATTGACGAAGTCAAAGTCAATGAAAAGCATAAAGGGATATGCCCCAGTGGGTGGCACATCCCAAGTGATGCCGAGTGGACAACGCTGGCAGATTATGTTGGCTCGTCAGCAGGAACCAAATTGAAAGCGACTAGCGGATGGATTAATGATAGAGGGAAACCTGCTGGCAACGGAGATGATGTATTCGGTTTTTCCGCCCTGCCGGGCGGCTACGGCACTTCAGATGGCAGTTTCTATGTCGGCTACGACGGCTACTGGTGGAGTGCCTCCGAGTACATTGCTAGCCTCGCCTACTTCCGGCGCATGATCTACATCAACGAGAGTGTAAATAGGGGCGGCTACAATAAGTCTTACTTGCAGAGTGTTCGTTGTCTCCAGGACTAAGCGCGTAGCGCCGTTGCTAGCGAAGCAGGCAACGTAGATTGAGGCTGTGAGCGTTTATTGATGGATTTTGGGTGGGGCGGCGAATTTTTTTTCTGCTTCATCCACAGAATAGCCTTGCCGCCAAAGAGAGAACAATTCTCGCATTTGCTGCTGATGTTCAGCGTCTTTTTCCTCACGAGCCTCTTCCTTCGCAACTGCAATTGCATCATCTAGGTTCCACTCTGTAAAAAGCATATTTAACACCTCCGAAGCGTGCTTCTCTAGGAAATATACTAAAATGTTTCGCTTCACACAGCTCTTTATCGCAGCTTCTATAGCTTCTGCCAATTCCATCGTCTGGCGATTTTTATTTATCTCTGCTATAAGCTCGTTGTAACCGTTCAAAACAGGACTCTTACCAGCTATCTCTGCATTGCGACCCTTGTTGATGTTGTAAACGCTTGCCACAAGCTCAAGATTGCCCTTGCCTTTGGTTTTAAAAGAATCCGAAAGCCTAAGCTGCTTGAAATCGGGAAACTCATCTTTACCGTTGTACAGAACTATAAACTCCGGTGCAGGGATTTTTATCAGCTTCTCTCTGTACAGATCTTTGCCTTTAGTTATTCGCTCGTATTCCCTGCCCAAATACATGAGCATTCTGAGCGGTATGTTGTTATTGATTGTTGATTGGTGCTCCATAAGGACTACAAGCCTATCATCAACTACGAAAGCTACGTCGTTCAGTTGCCCTTTGAATATGGCATTTGAAAGAGTCACTATCTCTATTTTCGTATCTGGCGGGTAGTTTTGCCCAGTTACTGCATTGTAGAGTTCCAGTGCGGCAGGTGGGTCGCTGAATAGCATTGTGAACACACTGTCTTTGTGATTGCGGTTGGTTTTGACTTCGGTCATTTCTGAACCTCCTTTTTTTTCCTTGTTACTTGTTAGACGTACAAAAACGGAAAAAAAATTCGGAAATCGTGATTTTGTCAACAGGAGTTGACATTTTTGTGCAGATTTTTTACCAGAATAGTGAGAAAAGCCTATCTACAATAATAAAACCATCATATATAAAACATATCCTTCCCATCTACCTTATGTTTTGCTGCCTCGTCCCACAGGGCTTCAAGGGTGATGGTGTCTAATGTTTCTTTGATTTTTTTGTTCAATTCATCAAAAACTAATAGGCGTATGGATTTGTCAATTTCAGGTGCTTTATCAGAAGCCGAGCCTTTGGTTTCTTCAAAAAGCGAAGTTTCCACAGCATATAAAATTTCTGTAGCTGTTATTAGCTTAGGTCTTTTTGCAAGATGATAACCACCCTTAGTACCTTTTACCGAATTTAAAAGGCCGCTCTTTTTCAAAAGCGAGAAAATTTGTTCAAGGTATATCTTGGAAATACCCAGATTTTTAGAAATATTGACAACAGCAATATCTTCCCCATAGCCCCAACTTTCTGCCATTTGAACCATAACGGCAAGAGCATAACGACCTTTTGCAGATATTCTCATATATCAATAACATAGTAAATTTATATGTATTTTTCCGAGCTTCGTGTAGAAGCTCCTTTAATAATATAGTAAACATATATGTTTACTATATTATTACCCATGTAACACTTTTTGAGGAGTTTTTATGAATTTTGAAATGGTTATGGCTTTATCAGAGGCATTAGATGCCAGAGATAAATACACCGCTGGTCATTCACGCAGGGTTATGGAATATTCCATAGGCATTGCCAAGCATTTGAAATTGCCCGCAGAAGACATTGCTCGGCTCAAAATATCTGCTCTATTGCATGATATTGGGAAAATAGGGATATCCGATATTATTCTCCACAAAGAGTCTGGAATATCGGATAAAGAATTTGCAACAATCAAAAAACATCCTGAAATAGGAATGAATATCCTTAAAGCCGTAGGAGCCTTTAAAGACTTGGTTCCGGTGGTCTATCACCATCATGAAAGATTTGATGGTCTGGGATATCCTAAGGGTATTTATGGCGAGCAAATTCCTCTGTATGCGCGAATTATATCAATAGCAGATAGCTTTGATGCAATGACATCAACTAGACCATACAGAAAGGCTATTCATATTGAACATGCGCTTATGGAAATAGAGTTGAATGGCGGAAAGCAATTTGACCCTTCTATTTCCAATGTTTTCATAGACCGCTTTGGAGATATATTTGACGAAGCATTTAGAAATATAGAGCCGGAATATACTATATAATTTATTTTATTTTTACAGCAAAGGCAGATATGTTATATAAAGAAAGTTCTCTGGCTTTGTCTTCTGCTTCTGTTTTCTTTTTGAAATATCCACCGCGGAGTTTGTAGAAAGGAGCATCAAAAACCATTTGTATATCGTAGCCGGTTTGAACTTGCAGTTTTGCTCTACGTGCTTGTGCGGCATCAAAATTTGCTACTGCATCAAATTGCAAAACATAAATAGTCTCTTGTTCTTTGCCAGAACTTTTCTCCACAGAAACATCGTTGTAGTTAGTTCTATAAGAGGAATCCAAAGGAGGGAATTGATATTCCTTGCCTCTAAAAAGCGAGTCTATATCTGTGGGGCTTTCATTATTTGCAAAAACCAGAAGGGGGAGCACTGAAAATGCCGCAACTATCAGGAGTTTTTCTATTTTTTTCATAATGGGCTTTCTTACTCCAAGCTTTTCTGATAAAGATAGTAAAAAATTATCACCTCTACATTGGATTAAGGTTTTAATTTTATTTTTGATAACCGGTTTGCTCACTTGGTATGGCAAATTTTATAAGCCTAAACCTACGCTAACCCGCGTGAATGATTTTGCCGTTTGGGTTATTCCCTGCAATAATAGCTTGAGTGCGCTGGTCGTTTTGCCAAACGACGATAACGATTCCAATTATGTTTGTACCGGTCTTAGAATTTGGTTGCAACCCCCTGATTCGCTACTCGCTTTTGAACGTACTAGTGCTGCCAGATATAGAGGCAAAGATATAGTTGTGATAGGGGATAGCTTAAACGAAAACTTAAAACAAGATTTGTTTTCAACTATGGATAGCAGCGGGAATTATTATTGGCTTGGGCCTCTTGACTCGTGGCTAACAGGTGAAGATGTTTTTGCAGAACTAAAATTTATAGATGAGCAAGTACAAGATTATATTTTAGATATAATATATGAAGGTTATAAACTGCGATTTTTTGGTTCGCAGGTGGCTTTAGACAGTTCTAAAGACGAGCCTCTGAGCGCGGCTATTTTGATGTTTGAGCAAAAAAATGAAAACGAGCCTCCACTAAAGGATAACAAACAAATTCAATCTTTGATTTGGCACGGAAAAAGTTCGAGGGGAGAAAATGCCGATTTCAGCCGTATAGGCTTAGATTACGATGAAGCCATCGCTTTAATATCTTACGATAAAAAAAGAGGGCTTTCTGCAAAGCGAATAACTGTTAAAAATTGGAATCGGTGCCGTCAGCAAAGCGATGTAAACCCTCTTTAATGGTCACATTATCAAAAGCTTTTAGCAAAGCCTCCCTTACCTTTTTTTCGTCTTCTACCTTTGCAAGTACAGTTATCTGGTCCCAGCCGTGCAAAACCGTATCTCCTCGCGGTGGGAGCACTTGCCAAACATCGTATTCTTGTTCGTTTTCGTCTCTGTGGAAATACTTTTTTTCATTTATTTCCATAATAATTTCCGCTGCTTTATCCACAAGCATTTTCGCCTCTTCACCGTGCTTTATTGTGTTTTTATTCAGCATACTCAAAATTTTTTGAGTTCTTCTAAAAAGAATTGGTACTTTTTTTCTGCGTGCTATCATTAGCAAAAGCGTATTTTCTGGTAATTTCAAATCTCTGATAAGAGGACCTTTGCAGCCTTCTGGAGCTGGCAAATCAACGGTAAAAACAGTTATTTTTTGCCCTATTTCCATATCATTCTTTGTGAAAAATTCAAGGCTATATGGCGGTTCGGGACGAGATGGCGAAGATAATTTTAAAAGAGTTGCAATTTTGCCAAGCGATGAGCCTTGAACTATCAAGGAGAGCAAAACGGCAAAGAACACAAGGTTGAAAATTTCCATTCCATGTGGCAAATTATTAGCTACAGGATATGTGGCAAGCACAATGGGAACTGCGCCGCGTAGCCCAGACCAAGCTATGAAAAATCTGTCTTTAAATTGAAGTCGCATTCCGATTGTTCCAAGGAATACAGCGGCCGGCCTTGAAACAAAAGATAGGAAAACAAAGAGCAAAATTCCTTTTAATATCAAACCATCCTTAAACCAATCGTGCGGAGAAACCAGTACTCCAAGTAGCACAAAAAGCAATATGTTGGATATGGTTGATATGGCAGAAGAAAAATTATAAATGCCTTGCTTATGTACAAATTGCATATTTCCCATAACAATGCCTGCGGTAAAAACTGCGAGTATTCCGCTTGCATTAAGGGTTTCGGTAAAGCCGTAGGTGAAAAGTGCGGTGCATAGGAGTATTATGTAATAATAGCTGTTTTCTTGAGGAGTTAGCCTATTTATGAGGTTCACCACAAATTTAGCAATGAAAAATCCCAAAGCAGTGCCAGCTAAAAATTTCCAAAGGAATTTTCCTGCAAAGGAATAAATACTTATGCTTGCATCGGAGGCCAAAGCCTGCACGGCAATTAGGGTGAGCAAAACAGCCATAGGGTCATTGGCTGCGCTTTCTATTTCTATGGTGGATGTTAGCTTACTTTTGAGCGATTGTTTTCTTAAAATTGAAAATATGGCGGCAGCATCGGTAGAAGATATTATCACAGATAACAAAATAGAGAGGTCTCTATCCCAGCCCAAAATGAGATGCAGGCATATAAAGGTAAATATCGCAGTTAATACAACGCCCCAAGATGCAAGCCCAATGGCTGGCAGTGCCACCTGTTTCAAATTTTCTTTTTTTGTGCAGAACCCACCGTGAAACAAAACAAATACCAGAGCTAAATTTGCCAAATTATTTGTTAAATTCATATCACTGAATTGCCACAATTTAAAGCCATCACCACCAAATATAATTCCAGCAAACAGAGCCACCACAATAACAGGAACGCTTTTTTTATCTAAATAAACAGCAGATACCACCACAGATAAAAGAATCAAGGGGATTGCCATATAAACTAGATTGGCAGAAATGCTTGTAATTAAAAATTCAAACAAATTGTACATATAGGAAATTTAGTAAAGTAAAGGATGCTGATTTAACGTTTCTATCTCTCCATCGGAAAATACGGTTTTCAATATAGGTGCTTTTGCGGCTTCTTTTGCCGTTCGCAGAATATTTCCGGTTTTGTTTTTGGTTATGGTGTAACCCTTTTTGAGTTGAATTTCGGGATTTGCTGCCTTTGTTTTTTCTTCCAATAGATTAAGTGCCTGTTTTTGGTAATCCATTATTTTTGGAACGCCTCGCTTTAATCCAAGCAGGTTTCTGGCTAGCCTTTCTTTTTCGTGGGTAAGCCTTTTGTCGCACAGATTTGAAATTTGCTGGGCTTTGTAAGTCAGTTTATCACGCTCTCTTGCGAAAAGCTGCATAAAATTTGCAAATTCATAAGATATGGTTTGCAGCCTTTGCAGAGCATAGTCGGCTCTTGCTATTAAGAAATTTGCGCAATCGGTTGGGGTTATCAAATGGGTGTGGGCAACCTTGTCTAAAAGGGATTCGTCAATTTCGTGGCCTATTCCAGTTAGCACGGGTAAGGGAAAAATTGCCACAGCCTTGCAAAGGGCATAGCTATCAAAAAAAACCAAGTCGGTTTTTGAGCCACCACCCCTTATTATGCAAACAACATCTAAGTCTCTGCAATTCCTTAAGTTACCTAATGCTTCAACAATATCGGATTCTGTGTTTTGCCCTTGCATTTTGGCAGAAATGGTTGTTATATTAAAGGCATAGCCAGAGGCTTTAATTGTGGATGTGAAATCCTTATAAGCCGCGCTGCTCTCAGATGTTATTAAACCTATGTTAAGAGGGAGCATTGGCATTGGAAGCTCGCCGTTTTTCCTGTGCAAATTTTCTTTCACAAGCATTTTCCAAATATTTTCCCTAGTTATGGCAATTTCCCCTATTGTAAAAACCGTGTCTATATCTATTATTTTGCACTGAAATTTTCCGTGTGGGATATAAAAATCCGCTTCTAGCAAAACTTTTATTTTTAAATCTTTTTTTATTTGAAAGGGTATTGGAAGCTCGGAGAGCCTGCGACACAAGGATACATATTGAGAAGCAAATACCACAAGCCCAAGGGTGGCTTTGGGTGAAACAGAGTTTTCTTCGTATTCCGCAAGGTTTATATAAACTACATTACCCCTCTCCTGTAAGCTCGACACGGTTCCATGAACCCAAACAGCGGGCACTTGATTTTTAATCAATCTTTGAACTGAACTTAAATAACTGCTTAGAGAATAGGAACCCTGAGCCTCAGACATTTTGCCCTTCGGCAAGGGCAGCTTCTAGCACAAAATTACCAATCTCCGAACTGAAGGGTATAACTATGGTTGGAATGCCGCTCGGCATATATACCATGTGCTTTGGTCCTCTGGCTATGGATGGCAGAGAAATTCCAAACTTTTCGTTTTGGATGAATTTCTTAACGTAGCCAGCGATTATATTCACAAGCTCGCCAACAGCATCGCTAACATCTGGCCCAAGTTGCGTAAAATTCTCGCCAATAAACTTGCTAGCAGCTTTTAGCGCACTGGCTTCAGGAAAGCCTATAACCACGGCTCCCCTGATGGTTCCAGAAAGTCCTATCATTCCAGAAATATCCTTCATATTCACCGTTTCGGTATATAAATAAGGTTTGCTGGCTTCTACATGAACGTTGAGCATTTTAGAGAAAGTATCTCTGGTTGCTAGTATAAAGGCGTTTATCCATTCGGCTTTCATAGTAGTGAATATAGTAAAAATTATAATTAGGTTTTTTCTAGATTCCCTTTTATGAGACCGCAGTTTTTTCCGTGGTTATTTGACGACAAAAATGCTTGGGAGAAGGTATTCGCAGACCCGCGTTATTCTTATGAAATGCCAATAGACTATTTTATGGCTATTTATCAGGTGGACCGAAAATACGATTCTGCTTCAACACAGTATGCCTTGCCAGAGCTATCTATGCCAATGTCTTTACCTGCGGCTGCAGCTACGCCTTTTGCCACATCACCAGTACCAGCTTTTTTAACTGCCACTGCAGCTCCAGCAGCGGCCGCTGCTCCAAAACAAGAAACCAAACACGAAGAGGGTATTTTAAGCCAAGAAGAGATAGATGCATTGCTTTCCGGTATATGAGTTTCACGACATTAATGCGGAAAATTTCGCGAGTATTGCTGATATTTTAAAGAAATTTGGCACAAATGAACGGTGGAATTTGATGGTAATTCCGTTTAACGAGGGAATTCAACCAAGTGTTTTGAAGGCTTTTAGCGAACAACTTTTGGAATGGAAAAGAGAAGGGCATAGCTTATATTTGCACGGCTATAGGCATAAAACCGACCAAATTTTAAAAAGAAGCTTGCAGGGGAGGCTTGCCTTGCGTTTAACAAATAACGAATCTGAGTTTGCTGGGCTTTCAAAAGAAGATTCAAAAATGCTTTTGACCAAAGCCTTGCAGGAGTGGCAAAAATTAAATGCAGGAGAGCCTCAGGGCTTTGTACCTCCGGCTTGGTATGGCTCCAAAAAGCTATTTTATTTGTGCAAAGATTTGGGATTTGAGAACTACAACAGCCGTTTTATTGTGTGGAATAAAAGCAAAGGTTCCAGATTTTCCATACCCTTTAGCACAGCAGGCTTGCCAAGCCCAGCAATTCCCATTGTGAATTTGTGCGAGAAAATATATTTGAAGATTTATAAAATTTTTAATTTTTTACCTATGCCCAGAATAGTAAGGCATCCGGAGGAAGGTAGCAAATGCCATCATTAAAAGATACAATGCTTGCGAATTTGCGTGAAATGGTTAAGCTGCAACGAGCGGCTCACGATTCGATGTTTAAATTCTCAATAAAAAAAATGTGGCCCATAAGCCTGATTGCTCCACAAGTGGACTGGATTAGGATAGAACGAATGATGGGGCAACTGCAAACAACATGCAAGGAGCAAAAGGAGTTTTTAGCTAAAGAGCGAAACAATGCTCCAGAAGCAGATTTGCCTTTTTTAAATTTGCTTCCAGATTATTTTAATTCGCTTGCCACTGTAGCGGAATCGCTTGCGCGTGCGGCAGCTTACAGGCAAAATGTTCTTGAGAAAAAAATAAAAATGAGCATAAAAGAATGGGATTCTATTTTAAAAACATATAATGAGGCAAGTGATAATATGGCAAAAACTGGAATTACTTTATATAAGGTGTATGAATCATGATATGTCCGCATTGCAAATCAGATAACGATAAGGTTATAGAAACCCGCACAAGTGGCGACTCCATTAGGCGGCGCAGGGAATGTCTTGATTGTTCAAATCGTTTCACAACTTATGAGTATATAGAAAAAGGAGCCATAACCATAGCCAAGCGCGATGGAAGGCGTGAGCCTTTCAAGCGTGAAAAACTAATTTCTGGCATAAGAATAGCTTGTGCCAAAAGACCAGTTAATTCCGAAAAAATAGAAGAGATGGCAAACGATATTGAAAACGAACTTGTGCAAATGGGCAGTGCAGAAATTTCTTACGCAACCGTAGGCGACTTGGTTATGAAAAAACTATTCCAAGCAGACTCGGTGGCTTATGTACGTTTTGCATCTGTGTATAAGGAATTCAGAGAAGTAGGGGAGTTTGTGAAGTTGGTTATGGAGGATAAGGGGTAATTTTACTATATTTACTAAGACAAAATAGAGGTAACCAGTGAGAAACATATCAAAACTCGCATTCGCAGTAGCCCTAGGGCTTGCTTTGGCATTCACCCAAGTTACTGTTTTTGCTCAACCGCAGCCAGTCGCATGGCCGCCAGCACCGCCACCAGCGCAACCATTCGCGCCTTCGCCAGCACCGCTAGTCGCGCCACCGCCAGCGCAACCAGTTGCGCCACCGCCAGCACAACCAGTAGCGTGGCCGCCAGCACAACCAGTCGCACCGCAGCCAGTGCAACCAATTGAACCGCAGCCAGTACAACAATTCACACCGCAGCCAGCGCAACCAGTTGAACCAACAACAAACGCAGCAAGTGATAGAAAAAATTATATTGCGCTGGATGAGTTCACCCTGATTAAGGGGCTTGTCGCAACCAACGATAATATTACGGTCTCCAGTTTTTCCTTTGCTTATGAACGGCTTATGGCTCCGCATTTCAGTCTTGGTTCAGACCTTGACTTGTATATTGCTGGCATTAAAGGCGCTTCTTATATGCTCTTATATTTCAGCCTTGCCTCCGAGGGGCGGTATTATACCGATTCAGACTTTGAAAAGTTCTTCATCGGCACGACATTTGGTTTTAACTTACTGTCAGCTGAAGGAATATCAGCGAAAAAAGGCGGTTTTATAGGATTAACCACTTCGCTCAAAATGGGTTACAAAGTGGTATATTTCGAATCCTTCTGTGTGGAACCTTCTATGAGTTGGGTTTTGTCAAAGATGGCTAGTTGTCAAAATTGTCAAATTAGTCCTTTGGGCTGGCAAGGCGGACTGCGCTTAGGGTATTCATTCTAAGGAGGGGCTATTATGAAAACGACAAAACTATTTCTTATAGCAGCAACAGCAATTATGCTGATTATGACCGCTTGTAGCGGTGCCTTTGTTGACCCCGGTACGCAAGGTAGCAACGGCTTAGGTGGCGGAGGAGGAGGCGGTAGTGGCGACTTCGGCGGCGGTGGCAATCCACTATGCAGTGGCTACCAAAGTGATTACGATACTGCCAAATCAATAGTGGAAAACTATGAATGGCTTGTGGAATCCAATCAACGTACATACGATCAGCTAAAGAACAGCGGAGCTTCGTATGCCATCTTATCTAGTGCCCTAAACGGTTTAGCGAGAGACAAAGCCGAACTGCGAGATGCCCAAAGCGAATTGGAAGATATTCAATGGAAGGCGGCAAAGGCAGGGTGTTCGGTTTATTAGGAGATTTATTTCAAAAAAGGAGAATAAAACAATGAAAAAGCAACTTACTCTTATCGTAGCAACAGCAATTATGCTGACTATGATCGCTTGTAGCGGTGCCTTTCTTGACCCCGGCATACAAGAGAGCAACGGCCTCGGCGGTGGCGGTTCTTCCATCGATGACAACAATGTCGGTGGTGGCGACAAGTATTCAGCTTCAAATGGTGGCGACAAGTCTTCATCTTCAAAAAAAGATTGCAGTACGTACCAGCAAGAATACAATAATGCAAAATCGTCAGTGGAAACCTCGAAAAGTATATTGGAATTAATGGAACGCGAATACAATAGGTACGTGAGCCAAGGAGCTTCGCAATACTTTATAACAGCCGCCCAAAACAATGTAAATGATGCCAGAAACGGAGTGCGAATGGCAGAAAGCAATGTGTCAAGTGTTCGAAGTGAGGCAGCAAGCGCGGGGTGTTCGGTTTATTAGGGTATTTGTTTCAGCAAAGGAGAACAAAAAATGAAAGAGCAACTTACAAAGTTCGCGTTGGCGGCAACCATCACGCTTGCCTTGACATTCACTTTTGGTTGCTCAGATTTGCCTGATTTAGGCGATACGCCAAGTAATGGTCTTATTGGCAGTGGCACTTTTGTAGATAAACGCGATAATAAGTCATATAAATTTGTTAAGGTAAACACCCAAATTTGGATGGCGGAAAATTTGAACTACAATGCGAACGGCAGCTTCTGCTACGAAAAGCAAAATAGCAACTGCGAGACCTATGGCAGGTTATATAGTTGGGAAACTGCTATGGAGGCTTGTCCTCCTGATTGGCGTTTGCCAAGCGCGGAAGAATGGGAAATTTTGCTGAAATTTTTAGATCCAAATTGTGGGCAATATTCGGAACCATTTTGTCCCAAGGCGGGAAACAAGTTAAAAGATACTAAGGGTTGGAAAGATTATGGAGGAGATAATGGCAATGGCACGAATATCATTGGTTTTTCCGCTTTACCTGGTGGTATGGGTGGTGCTCCCGATGAGAGTTCTGCTGGTTTAGGCGAGGCGGGCTTCTGGTGGGGCTCTAGCCAGGACGATAACGGAAACGGCTATGTAGTCATGGCGAGCAATAGAGACACCGGTGTTTTCTATGAGTACAACAATAAGAGCTATCTCTTCTTATTTAGCGTTCGCTGCTTGAAAAATTAGGAATTTCAAAAAGGAGAATAAATGAAAAACAAACTCGCACTCATATTCATTCTTGTGGCATTGCAAGCGGCAAATTCCGCTACCATCGCTGTTTTGGAAATAGTAGCCGAAGGCGACAATGTTGAACTCACAATCCACGAAGCTAGGTTTATGACAGACGAGCTTAGAAGACAAGCCGCAGGAATTTTGTCCAGTGATTATTCCATAATGAGCCGTGACCAGCTCATAGCTTCCCTATCGGGGACAAAGGAAGATTTTACATCTTCAGGATATGTGGAAATAGGCAAGGCTCTCAAAAGCGATTACGTAACTTATGGATTGGTGGGCAAGCTGGGCAATTTGCTAACGCTCAGTATATGCCTTTACGAAACCAACAGCGGTATTCTGCTCGGCGAAATAGTGGGCGAGTCGCCAGATTTGAAAGGTTTGCTGGAAATTATACGCGAAAAATCACCCAAATTATTCGCAAAACTCAAGAAAAGCGAAGCACCTATTGAGCAAATAAAAGTAGCGGAACCTGAGCCTAAACCTGAACCTGTAAAAGAAGAAGTCAAAAGCATACCAATCAATGTGCAGCCCAATGTGCCGCCAGCAGAGCCAAAGAAAATCAATAATTCTTTTTGGGTAGCCGTTGGTTTAGATGTTCTTGGAGCTACTGCAATTGGTCTTGGAATATACCAAAACTCCCAAATGAAAGATTATTACAATAAAGCTGTGGGTTTGAAAAACGGTGGAGAGGAATTCAAGCCAACTTACAAAAAAGCACAAGATGCAAATTCCTGGCGGAACATCTTTTATGCAACAGGAGGAACCTTGTTGCTCTGCGGCATTGCTGTGCATATATGGTTTTAATTTTTTTCTATATTACCCGTTATGGCAAAGGTCAAACTCACAAAAAACGCTTTAAAAGCAGAACGCGATGCCCTCAAAAGATTTCAGCGCTATCTGCCTACCTTGCAGTTGAAAAAACAGCAGCTCCAAATGGAAATCAGAGGTGTGCAGTCTAGGGTTGAATCCAAAAGGCAAGAAGAAGCAGCCTTGCTTGCCGATATGGACAATTGGATAAAGTTATTTGCAGAGCCAATTGAATGGAGCAAATATCTCAAAGTTGACAAAGTGCTTTTGGGCGAAGGCAATATTGCCGGAGTTACAATTCCGGTGTTTGATAGCGTGGTTTTTGAACGCAATATTCCAGATTTGTTCGATACGCCTGTTTGGATAGATGATGGCATTCGTGCTTTGGAGCATTTGGTTAGCTTGCGCTTGGAGCGCAGAGTCATAGAAGACCAATTTCGCCTTTTGACCGAAGAGCTTAGAACCACAAACCAAAGGGTAAATCTATTTGAAAAGGTAAAAATACCAGAAGCAAAAGAGAACATTCGCGTTGTTCGCATATTCCTTGGAGACCAGCAGACAGCCGGTGTTGCAAGGTCTAAGATAGCAAAGAACAAGAGTGTTGCCAAGAATGCAGCAGAAGCTGCTTAAATATGCTAGGCTCTCTATACGAACTCTCACTAGACGGCTCATATACAGGCCCTCTAGATTTGCTTTATCTTTTGATGAAAAAGGAAGAAATTCCTTTTGAAAAAATTTCCATAGCCAAAATTACGGAACAATATTTAGAATATATACAAGATTTGGAAAATGTGGATTTATCTTATGCGGGCGAATTTTTAGCCCTTGCCAGCCGTTTAATGTATTTGAAAGCTAGGGAACTTTTGCCAAAAGAAGAACAAAGCCCAGAAGAGTTGCTGGATTTTGAACTTGAGCGCGAAGCTCTGTTGCTACAAATGCAGGAATATCAAAAGTTCAAAAGGGTTGCTCTTGGTTTGCAAGAGATGGAAGAAAAGAATTTTGGCACTTATGGGCGTGGGCGTATGGAAAAAATAGCCAAAGATTCACAACTAGCAGATGCTAATATATGGCAACTTTTCAAGGCTTTCCACAAAACGCTACAAGTACACTCATACCACAGTGTGCATACAATAGAAGTGGATAATGTAACCACAGAAGATAGGGAACAATATATAAACGAATATTTGGGAAAATGCGGCAGAGCTATGTTTGATGAATTACTCGGTAAAGAACGAATGCCCATAATGGTTGCTGTAACTTTTTTTGCCATGCTAGAACAAACCAAAGCAGATAATGTTATTTTTAGGCAAAGCGAAACCAATGGCCCACTTTGGCTTTATCGCAAAAAACAAAGCGAAGAATACAGAGAAGAACTTGCCCAAGATAAAACCTACTACTCATCAGACCCAGCGGTTTTAAACAGTTTAACAGATTATTTGCAAGGACGTTCTTCTAAGCAAGAGATGGAAGAAAAAAATTCCTTGGATTTTGTGCTGAAAAATGCAATGACTTTGATTGACGGCGGAATAAAAATAGACGAAAACGATGTGCAATCCATGCTCGATGGGGTATATGTTAAGCCATAGATTTTTTCACGAGCAAGCTCATATAGAAAAACGTCACGAGTTAAAACGTCAAATATTACTGCTCGTTCTCAGTTTGCTAGCATTTTTGATTTACCGTTATTTTTGCCATAAACAGGAATACGAAGCCGACCGCTTGGCTGCAAAAAAATGTGGGAAAGATGCTGCTCTTGAAAGCCTTGAATTATTGAGGGTGCAGGAGAAAAAATCTGGTTTTTTGGCTAATTTTTTCTCTTTGCACCCTAAAACGGAAAGGCGGATTGCGAAGATTCGCTAAAACTTCGCCAAATCTTCATACTGTTTCCATCTGGAATCCACAAATGCTTGCAGTTTGTTTGCAAGTTCCTCTGCGGCTTCTGGGTTGGAAGCGGTTAGCATTTTATAGCGGTTTTCGGTGTAGATATAGTCTTTAACCGGCAGGTTTGGTGCTTTGGAATCCAAAACAAAGGGATTTTTGCCTTCGTCTATGTTTGCTGGAATGTAGCGAAGCAAGGGCCAATAGCCGCTATCCACTGCCATTTTTTGCTGATGGAGCATATAACGCATATCCTTTATACCGTGCGAAATGCAAGGGGAGTAGGCGAGTATAAGCGATGGGCCATTATGGGCTTCTGCTTCGCGGAACACCTTGATTGTGTGCACATCATTTGCGCCCATAGCTACCTTGCCAACATATACGTTTTTGTAGCTCATAGCGATTAAGCCAAGGTCTTTTTTGGGAGCGCGTTTGCCGCTGGCGGCAAACTGCGCAACTGCTGCCAAATTTGTGCTTTTGCTCGCCTGGCCACCTGTGTTGGAATATACCTCGGTATCTAAAACCAGAATATTCACATTCTCGCCACTGGCAAGAACATGGTCTAAACCGCCATAGCCAATATCATAAGCCCAGCCATCACCGCCCATAATCCACACGCTCTTATGCACAAGATAATCGGCTAAAGCGATGAGTTTTTTTGCCGCAGGGCTGCTTGCCTTTTTCAAAATTCCCTTTAATTTTTCGACATTTGCCCTTTGAGCGGCAATGCCAGCTTCATCAATTTGGCTTTGCTCTTTGAGAGTCTTTGCCAAATCTGCTGGAACTTCGGTAACGGAATCTAAAAGGTCTTCTGCTTGTTTTGCGTGGTGGGTTATTGCAAGGCGAAGACCAAGACCGAATTCCGCATTATCTTCAAATAGGGAATTAGTCCAAGCCGGACCTCTGCCTGCTTTGTTTTTTGCCCAAGGGGTAGTTGGCAAATTACCGCCATAAATTGAAGAACAGCCTGTTGCATTTGTTACCACCATTCTATCACCAAACAACTGCGATGCTAAACGGACATAAGGTGTTTCGCCGCAACCTGTGCAGGCACCGCTGAACTCAAAGAGAGGTTCAAGGAGCATCGCATTTTTAACGAGTTTCGGGTCAATTTTTGTGCGGTCTGCTTCGGGCAAGTCCACAAAGAAATCCCAAGCCTTTCCCTCTTTTTCCGCAATATCTGCCTGAGGGAGCATATTCAAAGCTTTTGCACCTTTAAGGCCGGAACAAGCTTCTGTGCAAACTCCGCAACCTGTACAATCATAAGGGCTAACCTGAACGGTATATTTAATATTGCCATCTAGCTTAAAGCCTTTGCCCTCCATAGCTTTAAATCCTTCTGGAGCATTTCCCAAGGCAGAGGCATCGTAGGCTTTGGTGCGAATAGCGGCATGTGGGCAAACCATTGCACATTTTCCGCACTGAATACAAGACTCTGTGCTCCAAACAGGAATTTCCAAAGCCAAGTCTCGCTTTTCATATTTGGATGTAGCGGTGGGATATGTGCCATCCGCGGGAATTGCAGAAACAGGAAGTTCATCGCCATAACCTTCAATAATCTTTGCGGTTACGTAGTTTAGGAATTTGTCTTTTGTGCCTATCAAGGCTGGGCGGAATCCGCTTTCTGAGCTAACGCTATCGGGGATTTTTACCTCACTTAAATGTGCAAGGGTGTGGTCAACGGCTTCCCAATTCTTTTTAACAACTTCCTCGCCTTTTTTCATATAGCTCTTTTTAATAGAGTCTTTAATATGGTTAATTGCCTCTTCTTTGGGCAAAATTCCTGAAATTGCAAAGAAACAGGTTTGCATAATGGTATTTATGCGCCTGCCCATTCCTGTGTCGTGGGCAACTTTATAACCATCTATAACATAAACTTTGAGTTTTTTGTCTATTATTTGCTTTTGAACTTCTTTTGGGAAGGTATCCCAAGCCGTATCTGCACCTTGCTGAGTGTTAATCAAAAACACTGCACCGGGTTTTGCATAGCGAAGCATATTCACTTGGTAAAGGTGCGGGGTGTGGTGGCAGGCTATGAAATCTGCTTGGTTTGGCTCAATTAAATAAGGAGCATGAATGGGTTCGCTACCAAAGCGCAAATGGCTGGTTGTGCCGCTGCCGCTCTTTTTGGAATCGTAAACAAAATAGCCCTGAGTGTAATTGTCTGTGTATTCGCCTATTATCTTTATGGAATTTTTGTTCGCTCCAACTGTGCCATCCGCTCCAAGACCATAGAACATAGTTTGGAATAGCTTTTTCTCTAAACGGAAGTTTTCATCAATTTCCAAGCTTGTGTTGCTAACATCATCGTTTATGCCAACGGTAAAGTGTTTTTTGGAATTTATGCTATTTGCATTATCTATAACCGCTTTTACGTAAGCTGGAGTGAAATCCTTTGATGCCAAGCCATAGCGACCGCCCAAAACTTTTGTAGGTGTCTGGAATTTCCCTTCCATAACCGCTTCGGCAACAGCGGTTAAAACATCTTGGAACAATGGTTCTCCAAGAGAACCAGGCTCTTTGCACCTATCTAGAACTGCTATATTTTTAAAGGACTTAGGGAGAGCTGCCATAAATTCTTTTGTGGGGAATGGTCTATAAAGATGAACATTTATCATTCCAACTTTTTGCCCTTTGCTCGCCAAAAGTTCAACTGTTTCGCGCACGGTGGCGGCAGCCGAACCCATTACAACTACAACAGTTTCTGCATTTGCGGCTCCGGTATATTCCACAAGTTTGTATTGGCGGCCTGTTGATTTGCCGAGTTTGTCCATATATTCTTGTACAATGCCGGGTACTGCGGCATAATATGGATTTACAGTTTCACGCCCTTGAAAATAAACATCTGCGTTTTGAGCTGTGCCACGCAAAACTGGAGCATCAGGGGTAAGTGCTCTTTTGCGGTGAGCTTCCACAAGTTCATCATCTATTAAATCTCTAATGGTTTCTATGGGCAGTTCCTCTATTTTCATTATTTCGTGGGAGGTGCGAAAGCCGTCAAAGAAGTGGATAAAAGGAATTCGGGCTTTTAAAGTTGCTGCATGAGCCACCAGTGCTAGGTCGTGGGCTTCTTGAACGCTAGAGCTAGCGAGCATGGCAAAGCCAGTTTGCCTGCAAGCCATTACATCTGAGTGGTCGCCAAAAATGGAAAGACCTTGCATAGCAAGGGCGCGGGCACTAACGTGAAATACTGTGGAAGTGAGTTCGCCTGCTATTTTAAACATATTGGGAATCATGAGCAGCAAGCCCTGAGATGCCGTGAATGTTGTGGTTAGGGCACCAGCTTGCAAAGAACCGTGAACCGCACCAGCGGCTCCGCCTTCGGATTGCAGTTCTACAACTCTTGGTATTTGCCCCCAAATATTCTTATGCCCTTGAGCACTCCAAGCATCGCAATGTTCTGCCATAGGAGTGGATGGGGTTATTGGATAAATTGCAACAACTTCGCTTACTTTGTGCGCTACACTTGCAGTTGCTTCGTTACCATCAACGGCAATCATCTTTTTAGACATAAAAAAACTCCCAAAGAAATAGACTGTGGGAGTAATATAGTAAAGTATCTTTAAACTTTCTACCTTACCCCACATGTGCGGAATAGTTGCTTATATAGGTTTTAGACCTGCTCTCCATATTTTATTAGACGGTTTAAAAAGGCTTGAATACAGGGGTTACGATAGCTCTGGGGTTAGCTTGTTCTCTGGTGGCAAAATAAAAACTACAAAGGCTGTTGGCAAAATAAAAGAGCTTGAAAAAAAATTGGAAACAGAGCAAATGGAGGGGTTTTTAGGAATTTGCCACACTCGCTGGGCAACACATGGTGAACCTAGTGAGATAAATGCCCATCCTCATCTTTCCGCAAACGGAAAAATTGCCATTGTACATAACGGGATAATTGAAAACTACGCGATTCTCAAAAAGAAGTTGCAAGCCGAAGGTGTTAAATTTGTCTCTGATACAGATACCGAGGTTGTTGCGCATTGGATAGCCAAGTTTTACAAAGGAAATTTGGGAAAGGCTGTTTTGGAGGCATTAAAACATGTGGAAGGTACCTTTGGGCTTGCTGTGATATGCGAAGATGAACCCGATGTTCTTGTTGGTGCTCGCAGAGGCAGCCCTCTTATACTTGGAGTTGGCGAAAATGAGAGTTTTTTGGCAAGTGATGTTTCTGCAATAGTGGGGCACACAAAAAAAATTGTTTATTTAGAAGACAACGATGTTATAACCATTGGCAAAAATCATTTTGAAATAAAAAATATAAAAGACATAAAAGACAAATATGTTAACCGAGAAATTCAAGAGGTTGATGCAGATTTGGAAATGGCACAAAAAGGCGATTATCCGCATTTTATGCTGAAAGAAATTTTTGAACAACCAGAAGCTCTTAAAAACTGTACACGAGGTAGATTGCTTTTGGGAAATGGCAATGCAAAGCTCGCAGGGTTGGATAATTCACTTAAAGAATTAAGAACCATAGACCGCATAATAATAACAGCCTGTGGAACAAGCTACTATGCGGCAATGGTAGGGGAGTACCTTATTGAAGAATGGGCTGGAATTCCTGTTGAAGTGGAATATGCTTCGGAATTTCGCTATAGAAACCCCATAATAGGCTCAAACACTCTTGTTTTCACCATATCCCAAAGCGGCGAAACGGCAGATACTTTGGCTGCACTAAAAGAAGCCCAGAATAAAGGTGCAACAGTGCTTTCTATTTGTAATGTTGTTGGTTCAACCATAGCCAGAGCATCTAATGGTGGGGTATATTTGCACGCGGGTCCAGAGATTGGGGTTGCAAGCACAAAGGCATTCAATGCTCAGGTAACTGTTTTGGCTTTGGTTGCTCTTTTGCTAGGTCGCCAGCGCAGGCTTTCTTCTGTTCAGGGAATGGAAATAGCTCAAGCTATAAACTCACTGCCTTCGGCAGTGGAGCAAACTTTGAAACTGAGCGATGAAATTTTGGAAATAGCCAAAGTGTATTATAAGCACTCAAATTTCCTTTACCTTGGCAGGCATTATCATTATCCGGTTGCTATGGAAGGTGCTTTGAAATTAAAAGAGATAAGCTATATTCACGCAGAAGGCTACCCAGCAGCGGAGATGAAGCACGGACCTATAGCTTTGATAGATGCCAATATGCCTGTTGTGATAGTTGCTCCCAAAGATGCTCTTTTTGATAAAATTGTTTCCAATGCCAGAGAAATTAAGGCTCGCGGAGGAAAGCTAATTGTTGTAACTACTAATGATTCTGCGCCATTAGATGAATTTGCAGAGCATATAATAAGAGTGCCTACTGTGAACAGTGCTCTTATGCCGATAATAACAAGCGTACCTTTGCAGCTTTTGGCATATCACATAGCGGTGCTACGAGGTAACGATATTGACCAGCCAAGAAATTTGGCAAAGAGCGTGACCGTGGAATAGCTTATTTTACTCTGAACCGGCCTGGGAAAAATGTATAGTTAGTTAAGCCACAAATTTGTTGTTAGTCATAAATATAGAATCTTTTTCCTCCGGTGTCAAGTACCCATTGAAAGAATGTTTTCTAAACCTATTGTAATAA
>Ga0268262_10002405_pt1 | contig 21691 bp, 20 predicted proteins | sample TergutNc150P3_FD_190354 | JGI IMG/M metagenome (GOLD analysis project Ga0268262, IMG submission 190354) | Nasutitermes corniger P3 segment gut microbial community from laboratory colony in Florida, USA - Nc150 P3 (SPAdes) (version 2) | ecosystem: Host-associated > Arthropoda: Insects >... | reverse complement strand
TAAGCGAAAAGTATCTTGAAGGTGGCATAGGAACGTATAATAGAATAGGCGACGTATGGACAAAACAGAATTAAGTAATTAGAAGAGAATAGAAAAAGGGAGTAGTGTTCGCTGCTCCCTTTTTTTGGCATATATTTTTCCTTCATAAAAAAAATTGAATTGACAGTCAATAAATAAACATAGTATAAATAAAAAACATCGTTTCACAGCCAAAACATCAAGTACTATAGAAGGAAAGAAAATGAAAAAAATAATTTTTACGGTTTTAATCGTTCTATTTATCGCATCAATATTATCCGTTTCGTGCAAAGCTAATGTTGATGACGACAGACTGCTTTCTGTGGATAAACAGGGGCGTACCGTTGTAGAACGTTTTGGTCAGCTTCGGGTGGAAGGGACAAAACTTCTGGCGCAGGACGGCCGCCAAGTCCAGCTTAGGGGTATGAGTTCCCACGGACTGCAATGGGCTGGGAAATACGCAAATGAAAATGTCCTGCGCTGGCTTAGGGACGACTGGAATATCCAAATTTGGCGTTCCGCTCTGTACCTTAAGGAAGGCGGATATATTACCCAAAAAAGCCTTAAATTCACCCTTGAGGAATCGGTGGATGCGGCAATAAAACTGGGTATTTATGTCATAATCGACTGGCACGTCCACCATGACCGCGACCCCAATGTGTATAAGGAAGAGGCGCTGGAGTTTTTTGCCGAAATGGCTCAAAAATACGGCTCATACCCCAATATTTTGTATGAAATCTGCAATGAGCCGAACGGCGACGATGTAACATGGAGCGGCTCTATAAAACCCTATGCGGAGGAAGTTATTGCCGAAATAAGGAAATATGACCCCAATAACATTATTATAGTAGGAACTCCTTCATGGAGCCAAAGAGTGGATTCGGCGGCGCTTGACCCTATACAAAGCCCCAATATAATGTACACTTTGCACTTCTACGCGGGGACGCACGGGCAGGAATTCATGGATAAGACCAAATTCGCCTTCGAAAAGGGAATTCCCGTCTTTGTTACCGAGTGCGGCACAACCCAATCCTCGGGCAGCGGAGGGGTATATGAGAAAGAATTCATAAAATGGCTGGTTTTACTTAAAAAATACGGAATTTCATGGGTAAATTGGTCTGTAACCAATAAAGGGGAGGATTCGGGGGTATTGTCTTATAATGCCGATCGTAACGCCCAGGGGGGCTGGACGGACGATATTTTGTCCCCTTCGGGGCGTTTTGTAAGAAAAATCCTAAGAAACGAAATTCTTATAAAATAATGAAAAATAGTATTGACTTTTTTACTGACAATAGGTAATATGGACTTTAAGCAAAAACCCCAATGAAAGGTTGGGAAAATTTATTTTGGAGGAAAAGAGATGAAAAAAGCACTTATTATTTTAGGTGTGCTCGTTATGCTCGTTTGCATAACAGGCTGTCCGGGTGGAAACAAAAATTCAGGTAAACTTGTAATTTGGTCTTTCACCGATGAGTTGGCTAACATGACCAACAATTATTACAAAGGAACCCACCCTGGGGTAGAGGTTGAATATTCACAAACTCCCTCAGATCAGTTCCAGGCAAAATTAGACCCGGTATTACAGACAGGTCAGGGCGTTCCCGACATTATCGCTCTGGAATCAGCGTTTGTTCGCAAATATGTTGAATCCGGAAAACTCTTAGACATCACCGATGTTTATGAAGCCGCCAAGGACAAACTTCTTGCCTACCCGGTAGAAGTTGGTTCATACAAAGGCAAAGTATATGGTATGTCATGGCAAGCATGCCCCGGCGCTATGTTCTATCGCCGCAGCCTCGCCAAAAAATATCTTGGTACAGATGATCCGAAAGTAGTACAGACCTACTTCTCAGATTTCAACAAATTCCTTGAGACAGCCCAGCTTCTCAAACAAAAATCCAATGGTTCATGCGTAGTCGTTTCTTCATTAGGCGACCTCAGGAACTCATTCCTTTCAGCCAGAAAAGATTCTTGGTTAGTTAACGGAAAATTGGTAATTGATCCCGCCATGGAAAAATACATGGACATTTGTAAGACACTTCATGACAACAAATGGGAAGGCAGAGTTGGTCAGTGGTCAGAAGGCTGGTTTGCCGGTATGAAGAGCGAACTGAAAGATGAAACCGGAAAACCGGTAGAAGTCTTCTCATACTTCCTCCCCACATGGGGTCTCCACTATGTTCTTAAAACCAATGCTCCCAATACATCAGGCGATTGGGCGATGGTTCAAGGTCCTTCAGCTTACCGCTGGGGCGGCACTTGGGTCGGCGCATACAAAGGTACAAAGAACGTAGCCGCGGTTAAAGAATTTATCCGCTATGTAACAACAGACGATTCTTTCCTTGAAGCTTGGGCGAAAGACACCGGCGACATGGTCAGCAACATCAACGTTGTTAACAAGATTAAAGACAACTACAGCGAACCGTATCTCGGCGGACAGAACCACTATGCAGAATTTGCAGAAATGGCGAAAGGCGTTAATGGCAAACTTCTCCAGGGAAGCGATGAAGCCATTGAAGCCATGTTTGACGAAGCTACAGCAGCTTTCGTAAACGGCGAAAAAACAAAAGCTCAGGCTCTTGCTGATTTCAGATCACAGGCTGAATCACAGTTTGCGAAATAACTTGGGATAGGCTTTAGAGCGTAATCTCAACAAGGGCGCGGGTTAATATGATCCGCGCCTTTTTTTATAGTTTATAGGAGGACCGATGTCAGACGTTATTATTGATCAGGATTCGGAAACAACTGAAGTACCTGAAAGTAAACCGCAAAAAATAAAAATAAAAAGATCCATTGGTCATGAAGCGAGAACAAACCGCTGGGGTTATGTATTTGTTGCGCCGTTTGTAATTGTGTTTTGTATATTTAACTTGTGGCCTACATTATACACTTTCGTTTTAAGTTTTACCGATTTGCACGGTTTTGGCAGCGAGTTAAATTTTGTCGGTTTTGAAAATTTTGGTAAATTAGTTAAAGACCAGTATTTCTGGGGCGCTCTGGGAAATACAATGATAATCTGGACGTTTAACTTTATTCCGCAATTAGGTCTTGCCTTGATACTTTCTATCTGGCTTTCAGATATCCAACTTAATCTTGTTGGTAAGAGTTTATTCAGGGCAGTTATTTATATGCCTAACCTGCTGACAGCGGCATCGGTAGCGTTGCTCTTCCGCAGTATTTTCGGCTATTCCGCGCATGTTACCGCGCCGGCGAATCAATTTCTGTATTCATTGGGTATTCAAGCGACAAAAATCGATCCCATTACCGGAGAAACTGTAAGAGAAGCGATTGACTTCTTCCGCAATGTCGCGTTTACGCGCGGGTTAGTGGCTTTTATCCAGTGGTGGATGTGGTATGGTTATACGATGATCATTCTTATGGCGGGTATTACTACTATTCCAATATCACTGTATGAATCCGCGTCGATAGACGGCGCTAACAGCAGACAGACAACTTGGTATATAACTTTACCTCTGCTCCGTCCTATAATGCTCTACATTTTGGTTACTTCTATGATCGGCGGTATGCAGATGTTCGATATTCCTTTCTTGCTTACCGATATGTCGGGCGCTCCCAATTACAAAATTAGGACAACAACGGTGTATCAGTACAATACGGCATTCCTTAGAGGCGCTAACAACTATGCGTACGGAGCCGCGATTTCCATAGGTATATTTATTATTACTATACTCCTTGCCCTCTTAATATTCTTCTTCCTGCAGGATCGTAGTGAATTAAAGAAAAAGAAAGGAGGCGCGGTATGAGCATGGGAAGATCCGATTCGCAGGTATTATTTAAATACTTTGTACACGCGGTTATGCTTGTCCTTGGGCTTATAGCGATAGTGCCTATTTATTTACTGTTGCTTAATGCTACCCGTTCTACTGAGCAAATTAACTCAGGGTTTGTTATTGTTCCCGGTAAAGACGCTTTTTTATCGTCTACAAGTATCGTAATCGCTGATTGGGAGTCAAGTTTTGAAAGCGGAACAGTCAGGTATTTAGACTTGAATAAACCAAAAACATTAAAAGAAGAAAAAAACAAAAAGACCGGAGAACTTGAAAGAATAGTAGTTAAGGGTTTTACGGAAAGCTTACAGCCGCGTATTTCTATTTTTAATGATGAAGATCAAGTAATCGCAACTTATATTTTTAATAATAACACTGTTCTGTATGTTAACGACGGGCAAACGATAAAAAAAGGCGATACAATCGGAAGATTGGTTAAATCGCCGAACATAATTTATAACTGGGGTTCTCTAACGGGACGCGGTTTTCAAATTTGGCAAGGATTCGGAAACAGCGCGTTTATTTCCATTTGTACTACGCTGTTGAGTATTTACTTCTCGGCGTTGACCGCTTACGGTTTACATGTTTACAGGTTTAGAGGAAGAGCGTTACTTTGGACGGTTATCCTAATTATTATTATGCTTCCAAGTACGCTTTCAATTATCGGTTTCTATCAGTTCATGGCAACGTTAAGACTTCGCGACAGTTATATTCCGCTGATTATTCCGGGAATAGCCGCCGCGGGAACCGTTTTATTCCTTAGGCAGTATATGTCGTCCGTTTTAAGCACGGAACTTATCGACGCGGCGAGAATTGACGGCGCGGGCGAGTACAGGATATTCAATATTATTATTCTTCCTATTATGATTCCCGCTCTTGCCGCTCAGTCAATCTTTACCTTTGTAGGTTCATGGAATAACTTTATTACGCCGTTCGTACTTATTAACAGCGAGAAAAAATATACATTGCCGATGCTTGTACAAAGCTTGCGCGGTAATATTTATCGCGCGGAGTACGGGGCAATCTATCTTGGAATAGCCGTCTCTCTTATACCGATTTTATTATTCTATTCATTCATGTCGCGCTTCATAATTTCCGGTATTACCATGGGCGGTATCAAAGAGTAGTGGAACATTTTAAAACCCCGGTTGGGTTTTAAAATGTTCCCTGAAGAAAATCGCTAGTGCGATTTTCTTCAAAGGTTATGAAAACGGTTATGAAAACTGCAACTAAAGTTGCTTCTAAAAACTGAAGTTTTTAGATGTTAGTAATTAGTTTATTTTTCCAAGGGAAGCGAAGCCTCCTTAAGTTTCCGGCTTTAAGCAAATAGCCGATGACTTGGGAGGCTTCTTCTTTTGCCCAGCGTATTGTTTCGCTCTGCGACAAAACTCCGGCGGCTTCGCTCTGCGTAAAACGCCTTTTGTTCTTACGGAAAAAATTTAACATGGATACTTCTTCCCGCAATCCGCCGTTCGCTTCTTTTTCGCAAACATCACAGCATAGTTTTTCCGGCACTTCTCCGCCTGAATCGTAGTTAAGCATGGCGAGCAGCGAGTGTCTGCGGCAGTGTTCGGTATCCTTTGCGTAACTGAATAACGCCAACAGTCTTTTACGATCCGCCGGAGTTTTTGCCCTTGCGAGAGCGATCTCGTCTTCCGGTCCCCACAAAAGAATAGCTTTGGATTGTTCTCCGTCCCGTCCGGCTCTGCCTGATTCCTGTAAATACGCTTCAACGGACGGGGCGCAGTCCCTGTGTATCACGGTGCGTACATCGGCTTTATCAACGCCCATACCGAAGGCGCAGGTTGAACATAATACCGCTTGCGTATTTTTTAACAGCCATTTTTCCGTATCGGCTTTTTCTTCCCTGCTTAACCCGGCGTGATAAAAACGAATTTCATTGTGCCAGTCATATCCCATTTCTTTAATTTCACTGCGAAGGTAGTGCGCGAGTCTTTCTGTTCCCGGGCGCGAGGAGCAGAAGACGATTGCGGGGCGGCTGTTTTTAATCAATAAATCCCTAACCGCCGGATTGCGGTTAATGCAGCCTTTTGCGGTGTAATAAATATTAGGTCTGTCGGGGTTGCCTGTAATTTGATTAACATCGCTGTCGCCGAAAATGTACTTTTTTATTTTTTCAAGTACGGGGGCGCTTGCTGTGGCGGTAAAAGCGGTAACAAGCGGCGGATTAAGAGAGTTTATGATGGAGCCGATTTCCAAATAACTGGGACGGAAGCTTTCTCCCCATTCGCTCACACAGTGCGCCTCGTCAATCACAATGTGAATAATTTTTATTTTTTCCAGTCTTTCTTTTACCTGTGCGGTAAGCAGCACCTCGGGGTTTGCTATTATAAACTTGCTTTGCCCGCTTTCCAGTTTTTGCCATATCTCGTCCCGCTCTTCCTTGCTTTGTCCGCCCCTGATCATTACAGGGGAAAAACCGCGCTCGCTTAGCCGTCTTTGCTGATCCGCCATCAGCGATAAAATGGGATAAATTACCAGAGTAATCCCTTCTATCAGCATTGCCGGCAGTTGAAAGCAGAGGGATTTTCCCGCGCCCGTAGGCAGAATAACTATCTGTTTGCCGCAGTATTCCCTGTCGGAAGAACCGTCCGCCTGAACCGCCTCTAATATGTTGGTTATTACCAGCCTTTGATACGGGAACAGATATGACAGCCCGAACAGATTTTTAACCGCTTCGGTTAAATGGTCTTCCCCGCCTTGCGGCTCGTTAATTTCCAAGTTTGTTTCTTTGATCATACATTTTCCTCCACCTATATATAGGTTGAAGGTGTCATTTTGCTTGACTAAAAATGAAAATTTTTACTGAATTTTATTAATTTTTTAGGCTTCTTCTATGCCTAAATCGTCAACGTGATTTTCGTCCGATTCTGTCGTTTCAGGACCGGCAATCGCCGCCGACGACGTTTCTTTTTTCTTTTTAAATAAATTTACCTTTGGTCTTGATTTCTTGGCGCGGGGACGGTGGTAGCTTTTGGACGCATGGGATACTATGGAAAAATAAATAACAATAGCTATGGTTACCGCAATCACCTGCCAGGACGAGAGTACATACTTTAATAATTCAAATAAGTTCATTTTTATAATTATCGGAATAGATGACAGACTCCTTTAAAATCTGTACAATAAACATTATGAACTCAGCGTTAGAAACATTAAAAATCAGGGGTTTTGTACAGCAATGTACCGACATTGAAGGGCTGTCAAAGCTAATGGACGCGGAACCCGTTACTTTTTACGAAGGAACCGACCCTACGGGGGGAAGTCTGCACATAGGGCACATGGTTCCCTATTTTGCGTTCCGCCATCTTCGCGACGCCGGGCATAAGGGAATTGCGCTTCTGGGCGGAGGAACCGCAAGAATCGGCGACCCTTCGGGAAAGAGCGAAATCAGAAAAATGCTCGACTATGATCAGTTGGATAAAAATACCGAATCTATCCGCGCCCAGCTTGATCGTTTTGTCGGTTTTGATGATAAAACCGCTTTTACGGCTAACAATAAAGACTGGCTTGCGAACTTAAACTATATCGACTTTTTACGCGACATTGGTAAGCATTTTTCCGTTAATCGTATGTTGAGTTTTGAAGCCTACAAAATGAGAATGGAAACGGGGCTTTCATTTATCGAATTTAATTATCAGCTTTTACAGAGTTATGACTTTTTGGAATTGTACCGCCGCCACAAATGCCGTTTGCAAATAGGCGGCGACGATCAGTGGGGGAATATTGTCGCGGGTGTGGAGCTTGTGCGCCGAATAGAAGGCGTTGAGGTTTTTGGGCTTACGTTTCCGCTTGTTACCACCGCTGACGGAAAGAAAATGGGCAAGACGGAAAAAGGCGCGCTCTTCCTTGACCCTGCCATTACCACGCCTTACGATTTTTTCCAGTATTGGCGCAATGTGCATGATCAGGATATTCTTCGTTTCTTGCTTATGTTTACATTTTTGCCGGCAGATGAATGTAACGCCATGTGCGAATCGGGAAAAAATCCGAATGACGCTAAGGAACGTCTTGCGTGGGAAATAACGGCGATCATTCACGGGAAGGAAGAAGCGGATAAAGCTCTGGCAGGCGCAAAGGCGGCTTTTGGAAGTTTGGCGGGCGGCGATAAAGAGGCAATGCCTCATTGTGAAATTGCGCGCTCAAAATTGGAAGACGGCTGCAATGTTGTGGAGCTTTTCTGCGATACGGGACTTGTTCCAAGCAAGAGCGAAGGACGCCGCCTTGTTCAGCAGGGCGGAGCTTTTGTTTCTGGCAGCGACGGAGAACTTTCCGCAGTAAATGATCCGTCCGCGGCGATTGGAATTGACAGGCTGAACAAAGAAGGCGAACTGATAATCAGAGCCGGAAAAAAACGATATTTATTAGTGAAAACCAAATAATTAAGAAGAAGATCGATTTTTAGATATTCCTCTGCGACACAAATTCTCGTAAAAGGTTGCAAATTATTTTGACAAAATACCCAATGTTAATTATAATAATGAGAAGATAATACAAAGAGGTATTTATGTTAAAGTTTGAGGATTATATTTCTGATATTCCCGATGTTCCGTTTGATAACTTCGCTCAAATGCTTGATAATCAAGCGCGAGAGTTTGCAAATATAGATTTTATTCGGTATCGCGCCGGCAAGCAAAGAGAATTCACACGCTGGTCATATTCCAAATTTAACGATGAATGCCGCAAGGTAGCCGCGGGTTTGCTTGCTGCCGGTCTTTCCAAAGGCGACCGTGTTGTGCTTTGGGCTGAAAACCGCCCCGAATGGATGGCTGTTTGGATGGGGACGGTTATTACCGGTATTTGTATCGTACCCGTTGATTTTCTTTGCACTGAGCAGGAATGTATTAACATTATAAATATAACAAAAGCAAAAGCGTTCTTTTATTCGGGGCGAAAAAAAACATTTGCCGATTTATTAAAATCTAAAGGCATTCCTATGTCGGTGTCTGTTTGTATCAGCCCGGAAACCGAGGATGCTCCTTCGGGGCAAAAAACCGAATACGATATGTTCGGTATTAACGCCGACACGCGCGCGATTCCTCCCAAGGATAGCATAGCTCCCGGCGATCCTTGTTCTATTGTTTTTACTTCGGGGACTACCGGTTTTGCGAAGGGCGTTACTCTTTCCCACAAAAATATTATCGCCAACGCGAGCGCGGCGGTTCGTATTTTGGAACCTCGTATCGGCGATGTTTTTATTGACGTTCTGCCGTTGCATCATACATATCCTACCACTTGTTCTTTTATTGCGCCGTTTGCGGTAGGTATCCCCACTGTAATTACCGAGAAAATAGTCGGTAAGGTTGTTGTAGATGATATAAAAGACGGAGAAGTTTCGTTCCTTATCGCGGTTCCCCTGCTTTACGATAAAGTTATGGCGGCGATAGAGACCGGATATAAAAAGATTTCTCCCATAGTGCGCGCGCCTTTAAATATTCTGCGTAAGATTGCGCTGGCAAAAGCTAATCAAGGCAATCCCGAATGGGGGCAGAAAGTTTTTAGATTCTTCCGTAAGAAAACGAACATGCATTCAATAAAAATAATGGTCGCGGGCGGCGGCGCGTTAAGCATTAAGACCGCGGATTTTTTTGATTCATTCGGGTTTAACATTATTCACGGTTACGGCATGAGCGAGAACTCTCCGCTTATTACCGTAAATACTCCTCATCATAAACGCAATGAATCGGTGGGGCTTCCAGTAAGTTACACGGAAGTTAAGATTGTCGATTCGGGACCGGACGGTATCGGCGAGATTGCGTGTAAGTCGCCTTCCGTTATGCTGGGTTATTATGAAAACGACGAAGCGACAAAGGAAATTATTACGGAAGACGGCTGGCTTTTAACAGGCGACCTTGGTTACCGTGATGAGGACGGGTATGTTTATATTCAGGGACGGAAGAAAAATCTTATTGTCGGTTCAGGCGGAAAGAATGTCTATCCCGAAGAAGTTGAATCGCATTTTGCCGGTTCGCGTACAATTGCCGAAATACTTATCGTCGGCAAAAGAACTTCAGGCGGCGAGATAATTTACGCCGTTATAGTTCCCAATTACGAATTTATAAAAGAAGATCACCCCGGCAAGGAAAATGACGATGACTATATTTTTAACCTGATAAAAAAAGAAATAGATGAAGCAAACCGATCTTTGCCTGTTTTTAAAAAGGTCAGCGATTTTTGTATACGGAAAGAGCCGTTTGAAAAGAACGCCCAGCAAAAAATAAAGCGTTTCTTGTACAAGACTTACGAGAACTAAAGCTCGGAGCGGTTTGTTATTACTTTGCTGATTAATCCGTATTTCACGGCTTCCGCCGCGTTCATCCAATAGTCGCGGTCTGTGTCTTTTTCAACCTGATTTGCGGAGTTGCCTGTTTCTTCCGCTATTAAGATATTTATTTTCTCCCGCAGTTTTTCTAGCTCTTTGGCGTGGATTTCTATATCCGTGGCGACGCCTCGAATCCCTGAAAGCGGCTGATGGATAAGATAGTGGCTGTTAGGCAATCCCACGCGCCTTTCTTTCGGGGCGGCAAGCTGAATAATCGCCGCGGCGCTTGCGACAAGTCCCATGCCGATTGTCCAAACTTTCGGTTTTACAAAACGAATCATATCGAAAATAGCGTAGCCTGCGTCCGCGTCTCCGCCGGGAGAATCTATAAAAATCCGTATCGGGTCGTCGTTCATATCTTCCAAAAGTAAAAGTTGGCGTATGGCTTTTTCCGCAAGCTCTTTGTTTATTTCCCCGGAAAGTAAAATAGTCCGTGTTTTCAGCATTTTCCCCGCAAGAGGATCTAAAATCGGAGTTTTGTCTTTTTCCTGAACTTCTTCATCGTCATCTTCGTCAATATATTGATTCATTAATTGCCTCCAATACAATAATAATGATTTTTTAAGTTATAAGCAATTACTCTTAATGCTTGTATACTCTGGGAACTCGTTTGTTTACATTACAGGTAATTTCATAGGGAATAGTGCCTGTAATTTTCGCCAGCGCGGAAGCGGTATGCTCGGGACTGCCGAAAATGACGGCTGTGTCCCATCTTTTAACTTTAGTCTTTTTACCAAGGTTCACACAGCATTGATCCATACTGATCCGCCCGACAAGCGGATAAAGCTCGCCGCCGATAACAACCTGCCATCTGTTGCTCGCAAGACGCGGAAGCCCGTCGGCGTAACCAACGGAAAGAACGCCGATTAGCGTGTCTTTGTCCGCTATCCATGTTCTGCCGTAAGAAACAGATCCGCCTTTTTTTATTTTTTTTATTAAAACAACGGAACCTTGCAATTCCATTACAGGCGCAGCCGTCAATTTTCTGAATTTAGACAATTTTTTTAATTGGTCAAGCGGAGCGGTATATTCTTCTACGGATTTATAACCGTAAAGAAGGATACCCGGTCTTACCATGTCGAACCATGCGCTTGGGTGTAAAATTACCGCGCCTGAATTTGCCGCATGTACAATGCCCGGATTAATTTTTGCCGCGCGGATAGCGTTAACCGCTCTTTTAAAACCGGATATTTGTTTTTTGGTGTAGTCGATATCGTTTCTGCTTATTGAATCTGATACCGCTAAATGTGTGCCGGTTCCCGTTAGATTTATACATGGTAATTTTTTAATATGAAGGGCAAGCTCTTTAGCGTCTTTTATGTTACAGCCTATTCTTCCCATGCCCGTATCAATTTTTATATGAACGGAAATTTTCTTTCTTGCTTTTTTAGCGTACTCATTCAGGGTGTCGGCAAATTCCGTATCGGAAACAAAAGGGGTAAGATCCGCGCTGATGATTTCCGCTATTTCATCGGGACTAGGCTGGGAAAACAGCAAAATAGGCGTTTTTATTCCCGCTTTTCTGAGCGCCGCTCCCTCCGTTACCGCCGCTACGCCGAAACAAGAGGCTCCCGCCGCAAGAGCGGCTTTGGCTATTTGAACCGCGCCGTGACCGTAGGCATCGGCTTTTACCGGGACGCAAATATGCCTGTTTTTCCCGATTCTCGTTTTTACGGATTTTATATTTTCCGTAAAACGATCAAGATAAATTACCGCCTTTGCCCGCATAATCAACATATTATCATAAAAACAGTAAAAAAATATAGTTGCTTTTATTCGCTTTTTTTGATATATTTATATTGGATATGTGTATCCAGAAAGTTGCTAAAACATTCGGTTTACTCGTTTTTCCCGTGTTCATAGCCGCTTTTTTTTGCGGTTGTGAAGCCATAGACAACATTTTATCTTCAACCGACATTTATAAAATAAGCGCGCAGATAGACGGTGTTCCTTTAGAAGACTGTTCTTATGTCAGAGCAGGCGAGAAAATAACCTTCGATTTTGAAGACCCCGTTTCCGATGATCCCGACGTTACCGCGCTTATGGTTTTCTTTAAAAACTCATTGGAAGAATCCGTCGGTCGGAAAGCCGTTTATAATCTTGATCCTGAAACTGTAAAAAAAGAAAACGCTAAACAAGCTGAAAATAAAAATTCAGACGGCGAAAAAACAGCAAATGAAAAATCAGCCGAAGGCAAAAAAACGTTTGTAATTGAAAACAAAGGAAATGAATTACTTGTTTCTTTAACAAATCTTGATGATTTGCCGCCTTTCCCGATACCGGAAAATTTATCCGTGGGTAAATATACTATGGTTTTGCAGGTTATGAGCGGAAAAGATATACTGCAAAAGACGGAAAAAAATATTTATTATTTGGGAAGAACGGTTTTTTCTTATGATGGCATTAACGTATATTTGCCGGGTGCGGTAGATACTTCACATCTTATACCGAAAGAATCGGTTGTAATGCTGGAAGCTAATTTAAATTTTGATACTCGTTTAAATCCGTATATTATCTGGTACGACGGCAAGAATAAAATCAGCGAAGGGAAATTCTCCGACGGAGCGGGACTTTTGTTCTGGAAAGCGCCTGAGCAGAACGGCTTTTTCTCTTTATGCGCGGAAGTGTTTCCCGCGGAGAAAAGCGAAGATTTATCGGGTTATAAAAAAGAAATTTCTCTGCTTGTTTCGTCTAACGTAAAAGATATAAATCTTGTTTCCGCGAATATTGAGCAGTTAAAACATTGGTACACAATGGAAGGCAATTTAAATGATTCAAAAAATGCCGCTTCCGATAACGCGTTAAAACCCGGTTCAAAAAACAAACCAAAATGGCTGGGTTCGGACGGAACTTACGGACTTGCTACCGGTTATAATAATACTCTTAAAATTCCCAAAATATCGGTTTTAAATAAAGACACGGAAACATGGCAGACACTGTTCCGATTTAAACCGTTAAATAACGGTATTATTTTATCCGCGCAATTCGGTTCTTCTCCTGATATGTCAATGTTTTTGTCTATAGAAGGAAAAAATCTTACGTTAACGTTAAAATCACCGCAAAAAACAGTTTCGCAAACTGTTGGTTTATTAACGGAACCGAACGAATCGTCTGAAAATATTGAGGAAGGAAAAGAATTATCCTTCTTAACCGCGGGTGTAAAATTTTCGATTAAATCAGGGGTATTGTCGGCGCAGATTAATATTTTGGGAGATTTAAATCCCGTCGAATTGACGACAAAACCGATTACGCTTGAGATAAAAATAAAAAATGAATTAAATATAATTCTTGGATTTACAGATGATTCTTCGCTTGTACGCGGAAAAACAGCGGGCGATGAATTGGAATCTTCCGCTAAACAAAAAGGTGTAAATACTTATGCGGAATATAACGCGCTTTGGGATGAATTTGCGCTGTACTATATGCCGCCTGCGGATATATTAACCGCGGCTTTTAAATATGCAACAAGCGAAGATCAACCGATAACTGTCGCCAAAAGATAATTTTAAAAATGAAGAAAAAATATCCTGCTGCCGTATGTTTATCAACATTGTTAATTTTTTTTTCATGTACTGTTAAAGCGCCTCCCAAATATTTTCCTGTTCCCGATTCCGGTATAAACCCGAATGAAAATCCCGTAATAATAGAAATCGGCAATATTCTTGAAACAAAAAACGGACCGGCAAGCCAAATGCCGTCATGGCTGCGTTCTTATCTGGGCAGCGGGATAAACGCCGTTGAAAGATTGGACGGGTACAATAATAAATATGTTTTTATAGTGAGTAATGAAGGGGATAATATCGCCGCGTTAACTAAATGGGCGGAATATTATACCATAACGCATGATTTTCCCATGCTTGCGGCGGATAGAATAGAAAAAAGAATGTACCTAACGGCGTCTTTGTATCCCGATGACGAATACGGCGCGTTTTATGAGGCAATGATGCATAATGCGTATAAAACGGAATACTCTGACGCCGTAAAAGAGGATTATTGTTGGATAAAAATAAAATCGGGAAACGCGGAAGAACCTTCCGAAAACTATATTTTTTATGTGCTGATAACTATTGAAAAATATTCAATGCAGTCTATTATTAGAAATATGATAGCTAAAACAAGCGAGGCTGTAACTCTGACTAAAAGCCAGAATAACGCGGTTAACAAGCTTCGTAATACATTCTTTGAGGGGTTTTAAAATGGATTTAATTTATTTATTTTTGTTAGCGCCTTTTTTTATTTACTGGTGCATTAATGAAAAAGCGGGATTACAGATAAGTATAACTGTTCTTCTTTGTATTTGGTCTGTGCTTATATACAGAAATTTTAAGGAAGATATTTTATTGGATATCGATCTTACATGGGTAATTGTAGCGTTTCTTTTTTGTATTGATTTATTTCTCGGAAAAAAGATTAACTTCCTTTTGTCAAAAGGCGGAGTAAGGGCGTACATGATTACCGCCTCGGTAGTTTCGTTTCTTTTGATTTTATATCACCCGAGCGTTGAGTATGTTTTTCCCGGCGGAATTCTGCTGGGATTAAGCATAGGGTACTATGTGAACAAGCGTTATATTGGTTTTAAAAGCGCTGATACTTTGGGAATAAAAGGGATAAAAAAATGGCTTATTATAGCGGCGCGGTTTATTTTGGGAACAGCCGTTCTTGCGGTTATTATATTCAGGGTTCATCAAATTATGCTTCAGCTTTCCAATAGTTTATATATACTGATTTACGGATTTTTGTGTTATGCGGTAATGGGTTTGTGGGTTTTCGTAGCCGCTCCCTGGGTTTTTTTAAAAATACATCTTGCCGGTATAGATGATTCAACGGAGAACAATGACAAATAACGCCGCTAAAACCAACTATGGCGACGAGTCTCCCATCGCCGCTTTTGCGACCACGCCCGGTAACAGCGCGCTGACATTGATTCGCTGTTCGGGAAAAGGCGTAATAGAATTGGCGTCGTCAATTTTTTCATCGCCGCTTACGTCGGCGCAGGGAAATACAGTTATTCACGGCTGGGTTATCTCGGCTAAAAAAGAAAAAATAGACGACGTACTTGTTTCTGTTTTCCGAGCCCCAAAAAGCTACACAGGCGAGGACAGTCTTGACATCTGCTGTCACGGCGGCGCGGCTGCGGGAAGGTCCGTAATGGAAGCGTTAAAACAAGCAGGTTTCCGCGATGCGCTGCCCGGCGAATTTACATTCCGCGCTTTTATGAACGGCAAACTGGATCTTACAAAAGCGGAATCCGTCATGGAGCTTGTTTCCGCGAAAACGGAGACAAGCCGCCGTCATGCGGTCTCACGTTTGTCCGGCTCTTTGTACGAAGAAATTGACAGTATTAAAAAAACGCTTGTGAACGTTCTTGCCGCCGCGGAAATTTATCTTGATTACTCGGAAGATGAAATAAGCGCCGACGCAGAAGAAGCGGAAGGCAAACTTCCGCAAAAAAATACCGCGTTGGAAGCGTTAACGCGGCTTAAAAAATTATCCGCTTCATGGCGGATAGAGCGGGTGTATCAGGAAGGAATTACGCTGGTAATAGCGGGCTGTCCCAATTCCGGCAAGTCCAGTCTTTTTAACGCTCTGTTAAAAGAGGATCGCTCTATTGTAACGGAAATCCCCGGCACAACGCGTGACTGGATAGAGGCGTGGGTCAGCATTGAAGGAATACCGATCCGTCTTATCGACACGGCAGGGTTACGCGAAACCGCCGATTCGGTGGAAAAGCTTGGAGTAGAGCGAAGCCGTAAAATTTTAGAAGAAAGCGATATTGTTCTTTATTTGATTGATGGCGCGCGCGGTTTAACAGACGAGGATAAAAATTTTACCGTGCAAGGCGGCAAATGTATTTTTGTTTGGAATAAATGCGATATTGCCTCGCCGCCTGAATCGTTTAATATCGGCGGACAAATTCCGATTTGCGTAAGCGCGAAAACGGGCGACGGGCTTGTACAGCTTTATACGGCGATAACTTTAGAAGCCGGAATAAATGATTTACAGCAAAGCGATTCTTCGGCTGTTGCGCTTGGCACTGTGCGGCAGAAAACCCTTGTCGATATAGCTTGCGCCTCTCTTGAAGAAGCTCTTGCCCTATCAGATAACGATGAACCGCTTGATTTAATCGCCCCCCTTTTGAAGGACGCCGTTAGCTCTCTGGGGGAGATTACCGGGGAGATATCCACAGTTGATTTGTTGGAAAAAATGTTTAGTAGTTTTTGCGTCGGCAAGTGATGAATATTTGACTTCCTATAAGCTCTTATTTATTTTATACTACGATTAACACACATGGACTACGATACAATCGTTATCGGCGGCGGTCATGCCGGAATAGAAGCGTCCCTTGCGACGAGCCGCCTTGGATTTTCCACTCTCCTCGTTACACAGAACCCCGACAAAATTGGGGCTCTTTCCTGCAACCCCGCTATCGGCGGTCTTTCCAAAGGCAACCTTGTGCGAGAAGTAGACGCTCTAGGCGGCGAAATGGCAAAATTGACGGACGCGACAATGATTCAATACCGGGTGCTTAACCGCTCCCGAGGTCCGGCAGTACAGGCTCCGCGCGCGCAGGCTGACAAACAAATGTACCAGATGGCGGCGCGTTCTGTTTTGGAAAAGCAAAAAAATCTTACCATTTTTATGGATACCGTTACGGATTTATTGATAGAGAAGGGTACCGATAAAAATACCGTCGCTAAAGTTTGCGGCATTGTTACGGCAAGAGGACATCGTATAACGGCGCGCACCGTGATACTCTCCGCCGGAACTTTCATGGAAGGAAAAATATTTATCGGCGAATATGACGCTCCCTGCGGACGGCTTGGGGAATCAGCGGCAGAAGGACTGGGCAAATCCCTGCGCCGTCTTGGCTTTCCTGTAGGACGGTTAAAGACGGGAACACCGGCGCGGATAGCGGAGCCTTCTATTGATTTTTCAAAAATGGAAAAACAGGACGGCGATGAAATGCAGCCGTTTTCTTTCTGCGCTCAAACAGGAGCGGACGTTAAAGACAGACCTTCCATGCCGTGCTGGATAACTTACACTAACTCAAAAACTCACGAAATTATAAAAGCAAATATACATCGATCCCCTTTGTTCGGCGGAAAAATAATCGGAGTGGGAGCGCGTTACTGTCCGTCTATCGAGGATAAAGTTGTACGCTTCCCACAACGGGAAAGACATCATATTTTTATCGAGCCGGAAGGACTTTCAACTAACGAGATGTACATGAACGGCGCATCCAGTTCTTTGCCTGAGGACGTTCAGCGCGATTTTATTCACAGCATTGCGGGGCTTGAAGACGCGAAAATTGTCCGCCCCGCCTACGCTGTAGAGTACGATTACATCGATCCCCTCGATCTTTATCCTTCCCTTGAATCAAAACGGTTGTCAGGATTTTTTACAGCAGGGCAGACTAACGGCTCGTCAGGTTACGAAGAAGCCGCCGCGCAGGGGTTAATGGCTGGGATAAACGCCGCAATGAAAATGCTGGGAAGACCGCCGCTCGTGTTAAGCCGCGCGGAAGCGTATATCGGCGTTTTGGTAGACGACCTTACAACGCTTGGAACAAAAGAACCCTACCGTATGTTTACAAGCAGGGCAGAGCACCGCCTTATGCTCCGCCACGACACGGCGGACACAAGGCTCACCCCAAAGGGGCGCGATGTCGGGCTTGTAGACGACATTCGCTGGGAACGCTTCCTGGAAAAAATAAAAATGTTGGACGAGATAAATGAGTTGCTTGCAAAGCGAAAACAGAGCGATTATTCGCTTGATGAAAATGACGAGGAATTGTCCCGTTATCCGGCTGAATTGGCGGAAAGGGCATTGCTGGATAGAAAGTACGCCGGTTATATAGAAAAAGAAATTCGCTTTGCCGCAAAAGCGGCTAAAATGGACGCTATTAAACTTGATCCGAATTTGGATTATACTGCTATCATGGGGCTTTCAACCGAGGCAAAGGAAAAACTGATGAACGTAAAACCGCTGAATGTTGGTCAGGCGGCGCGGATACCCGGCGTAAGGCAGGGAGACATTGCGCTGTTAATTATTTTGGCGAACAAGAGAGGCGCAAAGTGATTAAGTTAGCCGCCTTTCTTGGCAATCCCGGCGCGGAATATTCGCGTAACAGACACAATGCCGGACGTATGCTTGCGCAGGCGCTTCCGTTTTATGACTCTCTTTCATGGCAAAAAAAATACAAAGGGTTATTCGCTTCGCGCGAGGATAAATATTTTATTATGCCGGAAACATATATGAACTTATCGGGCGAATCCGTGCAAGCCGCAGCGGCGTTTTTTAAAATTGACGTAAAAGAAATTATCGTAATTCATGATGAATTGGAGTTGCCGCTGGGCGTTATTTCTTTAAAGTACTCCGGCGGTCTTGGCGGGCACAACGGGCTTCGTTCCATGAAAAAAAGTTTTAACAGCGCGGATTTTTGGCGCATAAGAATAGGAATAGGCCGCCCTGATTCAAGACTTCCCGGCGAGGGCGGACATGAAGGAAGCGGGGAGGGTGTTTACGATTGGGTTTTGTCGGATTTTTCAAAGAATGAGCAAGAGACGCTTATGCCCGCTCTCGACATGGGAGCGAATCTTTTAATGAAAACTTTTCAAGACGACCCTGAAACTTTGTTAAAAGAATGGGCAAAAAAGAAGATAACGATTAATAAACCTGAAGGCGAGGAACAAACATGACAGCGCAGGAAGCGTTTAAAGAATTATACGACATTGTAGTAAGATTGCGCGGTCCCGGCGGCTGTCCGTGGGATATTGAGCAAACGCCTTCTTCGCTTAGGGGATCTTTAGTCGAAGAAACTTACGAGTGTCTTGAAGCTATCGATGAAAAAGACCCTGCGCACATTGCGGAAGAGTTGGGAGATTTATTTCTGCTTGCGACAATGATTAGCTACATGCATGAACAGGAAGGAAAATTTTCCGTTGCGGACGCGTTATCAAATGTAGGCAAGAAGTTAATCCGCCGACACCCCCATGTGTTCGGCGAGGTAAAAGTAAAAGACAGCGCCGAGGTTTTAAACAACTGGGCGGAAATAAAAGTAAAACAGGAAGGACGTAAGCCTAAAGATTCCGTACTCGATGAAGTAAGCGGCGGGCTTCCGCCTATGGAGCGTTCTTTTAAGCTGCAAAAGAAAGCCGCAAAGTCCGGTTTTGATTGGCCGGACATTGAGGGAGTAATAGATAAAATTAAGGAAGAGCTTGACGAGGTACGAGCCGCTAAAAATGAGACGGAAACAGAAGAAGAATTAGGCGATCTGCTTTTTTCCGTAATCAATCTTTGCCGCTATTTAAAAATTGAACCTTCATCTGCTCTTAACCGCACAAACAACAAATTTATTGAACGGTTTAAATATGTGGAAAAGAAAATGAAAGAAAACGGACAAGAGATGAAAAAAGAGAATCTTAATATTATGGATAAATACTGGAACGAGGCAAAAAAATAATCTTGCAAAATATTTTGTTTTATCATACAATACATTATGGCTCATAGTGAAACAAGAAGATTTGGAATTTTAACGGCTGGCGGCGATTGTCCCGGTCTTAATGCCGCTATTCGCGGAGTGTGCCGCGCGGCTTATGACCGCTATGGTATGGAAATTGTCGGTATTGCGAAAGGTTTTCGCGGTTTAATTGACGAAGATACAAAAATTCTTAAACCGGAAGATTTCTCCGGTATTCTTACGCGCGGCGGAACAATCCTCGGCTCCAGCAGAGAAAAACCGTTCAGCCGTGTCGACAAAGATGAAGTCGCGCTTGAAAAAGTTTCCGCGATTAAAGATACATATTCAAAATTAAAACTTGATTGTCTTGTTGTGCTTGGCGGAAACGGAACAAACACGACCGGATATAAACTTGCGTGGGAGGGTCTAAATGTAATCGGACTTCCCAAAACAATTGACAACGATATTGTCGGCACCGACAAAACATTCGGGTTTGACTCGGCTTTGTCTATCTGCACGGAAGCGATAGACCGCCTTCATTCCACGGCGCAAAGCCACAGCCGTGTTATCGTAATAGAATTAATGGGACACAAGGCGGGTTGGCTTTCGCTTTATGCCGGAGTCGCAGGCGGCGGCGATATCGTTCTTATTCCCGAGATTCCCTACGATATACGCGCCATTGGCAGTCATCTTGAACAGCGCGCAAGAACGGGAAAAACATTTTCGATAGTTGTCGCCGCGGAAGGCGCGTTATCTGTAAAAGAAGCGGCAATGGATAAAAAAGACAGAAAAAAATACCGCGCGGAAAACGGTCCTTCCGTGGCGTATCGTCTCGCAAGGGAAATAGGCGAAGAAACGGGAATGGAAACCCGTGCTACGGTTTTAGGTTATGTGCAGCGCGGCGGAATACCGAGCGCTACAGACCGTGTTCTTGCGACAAGTCTTGGAACCGCCGCCGTGGAACTTTTGGCTAAGGGCAGTTACGGGCGCATGGTTGCGTTAAACGGCACAGAAATCGATTCTGTCGATTTAAGTATTCCCGAAGGCAAAGTAAAAAGCGTACCGCTGGATCATTATATGCTTGATACCGCAAAAGCGGTCGGCACTTGTATCGGTATTTTTTAATTATTTTAATCCTTGTTTTAATTGAAACGACGGGCAATTTGCGCCTGTTGCGCGAAACACTTCATGGGACGGAAAGTTAGCGCATTTAATGGAGAACATATCACAGGCTCGCGGAAAAACAGTGTCCCATGTAATTCTGAAATGGGCGCATTTAAGGCAATTAGGCGGTTTTGACGGCGGCTTACCCGTATTATTATCGCTCATAAATCATTTAGTCATTCCCAAAGCTAATTTCATTCCCACTTCTACTTGTCTCATTGTTAATTTATCGATCTTTGAAATTTTTTCTTTTAACCTTCTGCGTTCTATTGCGTATAAATTGGAAACAATTACTACGGAATCGTCCACTAATCTTGATTCCCTGCTTTTTATCAACACGTTACCCGGAGCGTCCAATAAATATAAATTCGATGTAATGGGCAACACAAGAATAGTTTTAATACTGCTATCGTTAAAACTATTATCCTGCACAATTAACACGGGACGAATAAATCCCGATTTCCCTTCGTCTAAAAAATCAAATTCCGCCCGCCAAATTTCACCCCGCCTCATGACTTACCGTTTCCTTTATACTATCAATTGCCGCCTTTGATATCGTTGTAAAATTTTCCTTATAATACTCAGCGCTGTATACGGCGTTTAATCTTTCGGTGATATTTTTTCGGTTATGTTTTTTTAGATAATCCGTTAAGGCATTTAGGAACAATGTGCTTCTTGAAATTCCCATATTTTTGGCTGTTTCTTCCGCATCAAGAAAGACTGAATCAGGCAAAGAAATGGCTGTTTTCATGTATCGAGTATAACAAAAGTATAAAAAAAGTCAATTTTCGACCCCCAAAAGTATGAAAAAAGTATAAAAAACACCCCTTTTTTACCCCAAAAGTATAACCAAAGTTATACCGCCTCTCGATTTTCCCAGAAATAATACACATTTCCTCATAACAAATTACCAAAACA
>Ga0268262_10002404_pt1 | contig 21692 bp, 22 predicted proteins | sample TergutNc150P3_FD_190354 | JGI IMG/M metagenome (GOLD analysis project Ga0268262, IMG submission 190354) | Nasutitermes corniger P3 segment gut microbial community from laboratory colony in Florida, USA - Nc150 P3 (SPAdes) (version 2) | ecosystem: Host-associated > Arthropoda: Insects >... | reverse complement strand
CACCGATTTGCGCAACAAGGACGTCATCAACAAGAAATCCGGCTGCCGGCTGGGCAACGTGGTGGACTGCCAGGTGGATACCTGCACGGGCTGCGTGGTGGCCCTGGTGGTCTGCGGGCGGGGGCGCGGGCTGGGTTTGTTCTCGCGCGACGAGCTGTTTGTCCGCTGGGAGGACATCGAGGTCATCGGCGACGACATCATCCTGGTCAACTGCGCGCACATCAACCCCGCGCCGCCGCGCAAACGGGGCATGGAGGGGCTGTTCAGGTAATGAACAATGAACAATTGACAATTAACAATTAAGGTGACGCTGTGCATGAAAATTGTTCATTGTTCATTGTAAATTGTTCATTGGCTCCTACGCTTCGTGCTTATCTCCCCAGTTTTTCGCCCGCTTGACGTTGGCCTCGCTCTGCCGGGCGGCGTGGGATTTGGGGGCGCAGGCATCCTGCGACTGGATGGGCAGGGTCTTCTGCTCGCTGAGAATTTTGGCTTTTTTCTTTCTGGACATGTTGTCGCTCCATCTATTTTTCTTTTTAGGATGCGCAAGGACGTAATAATTATAACTGGGGAGGTACTGGGATGAAAAGCTATTTCGACGGCAAACGCGCCCTGGTGGTGATCAACCCCATCTCGGGCAAGCGCACCACCAAGGCCCAGCTGTTCAACATCACGGAGCTGTTCAGCGTCAACGGGCTGGAGACCACGGTCTACACCACGCGCTGCAAGGGCGACGCCACGGACGTCGTCACGCGGCGGGGCGGGAGCTATGATATCGTGGTGTGCCGGGGGGGCGACGGCACCTTCAACGAGATCATCAACGGCATGATGACCATTGACCCCGAAAAGCGCCCCCTGCTGGGCTACATCCCCGCCGGGAGCACCAACGACCTGGCCCGCACGCTGCAGATCCCCATCAACGACAACGACGAGGCCATCGACGTCATCCTCAACGGGCAGCCGCTGTGGCAGGACATGGGCCTATTCAACGGGGCGGTCTACTGGTGCTACACGGCGTCGTTCGGCGCGTTCGTGGACATCTCCTACAGCACGCCGCAAAAGATGAAGAACCGCTTTGGGCACGCGGCCTATATCTTACAGGCGCCCACCGCCATCCGCAACATCCACCCCATCCACCTGCGGCTCAGCACCGCGGAGGGCCTGGAGGAGGAGGGCGACTACATCTTCTGCGCGGTGAGCAACTCCACCTCCATCGCGGGGTCCATCAAGCTCAGCCGCCGCGTGGTGCGCCTGAACGACGGCCGATTCGAGCTGCTGCTGGCGCGCTACCCGAAAAACCCGGCGGAGCTGGTCTCCCTCGTGGCGCGGGTGGTCACGCAAAGCTACAACAGGGACGACAGCCTGCGCCTGCTGCAGACCCGCCGCGTGGAGTTCACCTTCGACGAGCCCGTGCCCTGGACGGTGGACGGCGAGGACGCCGGCAGCCATACGCAGGCGGTGGTGGAGAACGTGCATAACGCAGTACAAGTATTCAGGAGGTAAGTATGGCGATTCAATCCAGGCGATACAGGCTGCTGGCGGATTTCGAGCCGGTGTACCGCTTTTTGCAGGAGACCTACGACCCGGTGACGCTGGGCAGCTATTTGCTGCCGCAGTTTTTCGAGTACGCCCACGTGCACGGGCATTTCAACCACAAGCTCACGCACCGCTGCGGCCTGTGGGAGGACGGCGGCGCGCTGGTGGGCGTCGCCTGCTATGAGATGGACCTGGGCGAGTGCCGCATGCACGTGCGCCCGGGCTACGAGGCCCTGCTGCCGGAGCTGCTCGCGTGGGCCGAAAAAGAGCTGTGCGCCGTGAAGCGGGGGAAGCACAGGCTGCAAATCAGCATCACGGATCAAGAGCCGGGCAAGCGGGCGCTGCTGCAGGCCAACGGCTACAAGCTGAAGAGCACGGACCCGGTGAAAATATTCGACTATAAAAATGAATTTGTGGAGCGCGATTTGCCGGAGGGGTTTACGCTCATCGACGGCACGGATATTGATTACCGCAAGCTGCACACCTGCTTCTGGAAGGGCTTCGACCACGGGCCGTGGCCGGACAAGGATATCGACGGGAGGATTCACGCCCGCACCGCGCCGCGCTATGACCCCTCCCTGGCGACCATCGCCGTCGCGCCGGACGGGGAATACGCCTGCGCGCTGGGCATGTGGTACGACGAGCGCAATCATTACGCGTACCTTGAGCCCTTGGCCACCGTGCCGAACTACCGCCGCATGGGGCTGGCCACGGTTGCGCTGACCGAGGCCATGAAAAAAACCAAGGCCCTGGGCGCGGAATACTGCTTCGGCGGCTCAAGGGAGTTCTACACCGCGATCGGTTTTGAGACAATTTGTAACATCGAAAATTGGCAAAAAATGTGGCGATGAGGGCAGGATTTTCCACGGTAAATCTTGGTTGTGACAGAAAAGCGCTATAAACTGTAGAACTTTACTATGATTGTGGAAAATAAAAAGTTAAATATTAGTGAAAATATATCTAGACAAAAGGGCTCAATTGGTGTATTATTACAGCGCTGATTCCTTTTCGTGTCAAAAATCGTGGAATTTAAAGGAGAGAATTGGAAATGCAGACATGTTATCTTGTCGGCGCTTCGCCTGACGCAGTGCGTATCGACCCGCAGCCCGATGATTTCGTCATCGCGGTGGACGACGGCATAAACTATCTCAAGGAATGGGGCGTCGCGCCCAACATGATCGTGGGCGATCCGCGCAAGGCCGAAAACGACCTGCCGCCGGGCGTCCTCTTCATCAAGAGCCCCCCCAACAAGCAGGGAACCGACATGGCGCTCGCTTTCGCGGAGGGCTATCACCGGGGGATGCGGTACTTCGTGATCACCGGAGCCGGCGGCGGGCGCGAGGATTACTCCCTGGCCAATTTGCAGCTGATGGTCCGGGCGGCGGAGCTGGGCGCGTTTGCCGTGGCACAGGGCAACAGCCATTGCGTCACCACCTTGACGGACAAAGGGGAGCTTCGCCTGTGCGGCAGCGGCACGGTGTCCATTTTCGCCTACGGGGGCGAGGCCACTGGCGTGACCGTCCGGGGTATGCGGCGCAGCATGGAGGGAGAGACCCTGCGGTGCGACACGCCGCGGGGTATCAACAATTACCTGGACGGCGGCGAGGGCTTCATCACGATGGAGAGCGGCGTGCTGGTCGTACACTGGGAAACCTCGAAAATCAACGTCATGAAGCACTTCGTGAATATTTAGCGGCCTCTATCGCTTGAGCTAAAGAAATAGCCGCCCGCGTTTGGAAGACGGGGGCGGCTATTTGATTCATTCTGTAGGCGTGTCGGCCGGAAGGAGCTGTGCCGTGTCTAAGTCGTCCAACGCGCGTTCAAGCCACCGTTGCGCCCATTCCGCTTCTGTCAAACAGCAGCACCCCTTTCTGAGCAACCTCTTTTTCGACGGAATTGATTGTATCCCGCATATCATAGAAGCTGCTGTTCGTGGCGGCCAATACATCCACCGGTACGCCAAGCCGCAGAGGGATCAGCGAACGCTTTGCCCTTTGCCGCGCTTCTATGGGGCGCATCAGCCCATCCGGAATGACGAGGAAAAAATCATAGTCGCTGCCATCATGCGGCGTACCGTAAGCATGAGAGCCAAACAGATAAATCCGTTCGGCGGGTACGGCCTGCCGAATGGTGTCCGCGATATGCTGGATTTCTTGATTGACTGCCATGGCTCAACGCCTCCTTTTAACCTTAGTATACTACATTCTGGTGAAAAATGCAAGAGCTAAAAATTTTTGGGCGGAGCACGTTGACCAGCCCATTGAAAAAGTTTTGCAATTTCCCTTGCAAAGCCCGCCGAAATCCTGTATACTATTTTGGTCAAAAAAAGCAAAAGGATGGATGGGACATGAATATTCTTGTCATCAACGCGGGCAGCTCGTCGCTGAAATTCCAGCTGATCGGCATGGAGGACGAGCGCGCGCGCATCGTGGGCAGCTGCATGCGCATCGGCATGCAGGGCAGCTATTTGGAGACCAAGCGCCCGGGCGAGGAGAAGGTGAAGCGCGCGCTGCCCATGGCGGACCACGCGCAGGCCTTCCTGGCGGTGAAGGACGCCCTCACAACGGGCGCGACTAAGGTGATCGGCTCCCTGGAGGAGATCGACGCCGTGGGGCACCGGGTGGTACAGGGCGGGCCGGACCTCCAGGGCAGCGTGCTGCTGGACGACGCGGTGCTGCGGGAGATCGAGGCGCTTGCGGAGCTTGCGCCGCTGCATAACCCCGCGCACGTGCTGGCTATGCGGGCCTGCCGCGCGGTGTTCGGCGAGACGCTGCCGCAGGTGGCGGTGTTCGATACGGCCTTCCACGCCACCATGCCGCCCGAGGCATACGTGTTCCCGCTGCCGTATGAGTACTACGAGAAATATAAAATCCGCAGGTACGGCTTCCACGGGACGTCGCACAAGTTCGTCAGCGGGCGCTGCGCCGAGGTGATGGGCCGCCCCTTGGACGAGCTGAAGCTCGTCACCTGCCACCTGGGCAACGGCTCGTCCATCACCGCGGTGAAGCACGGCAAGTCCGTGGACACCAGCATGGGCCTGACCCCCCTGGACGGCTTCCTGATGGGCACGCGCTGCGGCGGCGTGGACCCCTCGGCGGTGCTGTACCTGATGCAGAAGGAGGGCTGGGACGCCGACGAGGCAAGCGAGGTGCTCAACAAAAAGTCCGGCGCGCTGGGGATTTCGGGCGTATCCAGCGACGACCGGGACATCAAGGCCGCCGCCCTGGCGGGCAACGAACGCGCCGCGCTCGCCCGCGCGATCCAGCGCTACCAGGTGCGCAAGTTCATCGGGGCCTACGCCGCCGCGATGGACGGCGTGGATGCCATCGTGTTCACCGGCGGCATCGGCGAGAACACCTTCGACCTGCGCGCCGACGTGTGCAAGCACCTGACGTACCTGGGCGTCACCTTCGACGACGCGGCCAACGAGCGCTGCGTGGGCGGCGCGGAGGGCGAAATCTCCGGCGCGGGCTCGAGGGTGAAGGTGTTCGTGCTGCCCACCAATGAGGAGCTGCTGATTGCCCGGGAGACGAAGGCGCTGTGCTGAATAGGACGCTTTGGAAAAATGATATATGGGAGGCTACCATGAAAGACAAGAATACCATCCCCAATATCCGGGTGATCAGCGACGGCATGCAGGGCAAAAACTACGGCTTCAACGACTGCGCGGCCTATGTGATGGAAGCCTTAAGCGAGCCGGAGTACGACTACTGGTTTTTTGCCGGGCTCACCGGCGACAATTTTGCGCAGATATTCACCTATGACCGCGTCCGGGGCGCGGGCGTGACGGATTACCTGCAAGGCGACGGCGACCACTCCTTTGCCGTCAGGATATTCAACGCCTGCGGCTATGACGCTGACTTCATCCCCGAAACCGTGCTGCGGGCTGACCCGGAGCCGCATCTGCAAAGGCTGATGGCGTACATCGACAAAGGCGTTCCCGTGATCCGCCATTGGTGCGGCTGGCATGTGTGCGTCGGCTACGAGGATGGCGGCCAAACGCTGCTTTGCATGACGGACAACAACAAAGAGCCCTATCGCGTCACAGCGGAGGAGCTCTTTGCGGGCGGGCAGGAGCACAGGGATGGGTTCGACTGGTTCGGCTGGGTTTTTGTCGGCGAAAAGAAAGAGCAAAAGGATTTGCGGCAGCTTTACCGGGATGTGATTGCGAATCTGCCCAAGCTGCTTACCACAAAAACAGACGGCTATTGCTTCGGGGCCGGGGCCTTCCGGGCCTGGGCCGACGAGATCGAAAGCGGGAAATATGACGGCATGAAGCCGGAGGACTTCGACGCCTGGGCCATGCACACCAACTATGTCTGCTGCATGGCCACCAACAGCGGCGGCAGCCAGGAGTTCATGCGAAGAGCCATGAAGCTGAACCCCGACCTCGCTTTTCTGAAGGATGTCTGCCGCCAGTACAGGAGCACGGGGTTTCTGTGGTATATACGCGACAGCGGCTGGTATTTGTACGAATGCCCCAAAGGCCATGGCCAGCCGTGCAGGAAGGAACAAGGCTGCCAAAACTGCAAGCAATTGACGCCCGAGCAAGCGCAGGACAAAAAACGGTACGGCAAGGTGAAGGACTTGGAAAAGCTCGGCGGCGGGTTCAATATCCAGCTGAAGACGCTGCAGAAGCCCGGCAGGAAGCGCGCGAAAATCGCGGCGGTCATACGGCAATGCGCGGATTGCATGGACGAGGCTGTGCGGATACTGGAAACCGAGGCGCAGGGCGCATCGCAAGCCGTGTCGTCCTTCGGGGGAAGCGGCATTTTGCCCGGCATCAGGGGTATACTGGATGGCATGAAAGGGCACAACTATGCGCTGCCGGATTGCCTTATGTTCATCTGGGAGTGCCTGAACGAAAACCCGGAGATGGATTTCTGGAGGTTTGCCGCGGTCACCGGCGATACCGTGGCGCAGGTATACAACAACAACCCGACAACGCGCTGCGATTATTGCGTATCCAGCTATCTTGCCGGGCCAAAGTACATCAGCGCGGTTTTTGACGCCATCGGGTATGGGCACAGCTATGCGACTGCGAAGCAAATCAACGCTGACAAAAAAGCCTATCTCCAAAAAGTGATGACGCACATCGACAAGGGGTTGCCCGTGCTCGTCAAAACCAACATAGCGGACGTGGCCGGATGGATAAGCGACATTGGCACCTACTGCCTGATTGTCGGCTATGCCGAGTATGGCAAGACCCTGCTGGTATTGACGGCAGACGACAAGCCAATCAGCTACGACGCGTCCGGCGAAATCAAGATGGACTGGATTTTTGTCGGCGAAAAGCAGCGCGAGGTATCGTTGGAGGAGCTTTATCTGTACGCGATCCGCAACATGGCCCACTGGCTGACCCTGCCCGAGAGGGACGGCATGTTCTTCGGCGCGGCGGCATTCCGCGCTTGGGCCGACGATATAGAAAACGGGCGCTACGAGGACGAAGCTGTTGGCCTGTGGGATGATTACGGCGTTTATGTCTGCAATTTGGCGACATCCGGCGGAGAACCCACGTACCTTTTCCATCATCTGGCGGAAATCAACCCCCAATATGCGGATTACGCAGACTTGGGCAAGAAATTGCAGCGCCTGATTCCCTCCGAGACGCCCACGGGCGGCAAAACTCTGGATTGGATTCGGCTGGAAAAGCTCAAAGGCGGCCTACACGCAAAGCGAAAGGCGCTTTGTAAAAAGCGCAGGCGCAGCAAAATCGCCGCCGTCCTGCGCGAGCGAGCCGATCATCTGGATGAAGTAGTACGGATACTGAACGAAAACTTGGAATAAAAACGCGCGGGCGGCTGGAATGACAGCCGCCCGCGTCAATATAAATGATCAATCAGTCAAACAGGTACCCGTACACAATCTGGGCCACCTTGCCGCCGATGATGGAGAACTCCAGGGTGCTCTTGCCCTGGGTGTATTTGTAGAAGCCGTTGGTCTCCTCATAGCCCGCGCCGTAGGCCGCGACGACCTCCTCGAGCGTGCTGCCGATGGTGACGCCCCCGGGGACGGTATAGTCGTCATTGGTGAGCAGGATGCCGGTGATATAGTCGTCGCCCTGCTCGGGATAGGTCACGGTTAGCACGAAGCCGGGGTAGGCGTAGTCGATGTCCTCGGCTTGCAGGGCGCAGCTTTTGCAGGGCAGGGTGCTCTTCGGTTCGCCCAGGGCCTCCAGCGCGGGCGCGGGCGCGGCGCCCATCTCCAGCTTCACGCCCTTGGGGGAAAAATAGATGTCCTGCACGGAGCCGGGGGCGGACTGCGTTGGGTTGGTTTTCTCGGGGTTGGGCGGGTTGGTGTCGCAGGCGGCAAGCGCGAGGGCGAACAGGCCCGCGAACAGGATTGCGGTGAGCTTTTTCATGGGGGTTCTCCTATCTATGAAATTATTTTAATACTTTTCCGGTACAAAAAACGTCTCCACCTCGCCGCCGGCGGCGATCTCCTTCTCCTGCGCGGCCTGCATGGCACGGTATTGCGCGGCCTTCACCGCCCAGTCGCGGTCAAGGGCCGCGTCGCCGCGCCGGTCGGTGAGCGAGGGGCAATTCTCCATGAGATACCCGCCGAGGTACCGCGCCATCTTTTCGGCCCCCTGACGGTTGAGGTGCAGCCCCATGTCGTAGGTGTCCAGGGTATAGTCTAACCCGATTTCGCCGGTTTTGGCAAGGGCGTTGAGGTAGGAAAGGCCGTGTTCACGGGCGTAGTCCGCAATCTGCACGTCCCACTGGGGATACCAATAGGGCGTGAGGCTGGGGGCCTTGAACAGCACGAGCTGTATGCCCTTCTCCCCGCACAGGGCGGTGATTTTGTCGAGGTAGGCCCATGCGTTGGGGCCGAAGTCGTAGCTGGGCAGCAGCTTCGGGGTGGGCTCCCAGCCCGCAGGCACGGATAAGACGTCGCTGCGCATGACGAAGCCCGCGATGCCCACCTGCCGCTTCTGGAAATAGTATTGCCAGTCGGCGCGGCCGAGCTCGTTCCACCGGTCGTGGAAGCGCAGCAGGGGCAGGAAGTACGACGCGACGGATTCCTCGGGCAGCACGGAGGCCCGGATGGCCCCGTATTTCGCGCGGGACCAGCGCAGGCCGTCGAGGGCCATGCGGTTGTAGGTCTCCTTCTGGGGCTCGTTGTACATCATGGCCAGCACGCTGAGAACCACCACCTTGGGAGTTTCATAGCGCAGGGCGTCCTCCAGCATGGCGAAGCTGTGCCACAGCAGCTGCTGGGCGTTGCCGCGGATGAAGCTCGGGATGCCGTACTCCTCCCACAGGGTGACGGGCGAGATGTTCTCGTAGACCTCGCAGTCGCCGATGATCAGCACATCGTTGCGGTGGGCGTCGGCGTAATATTCCGCCGTGAGCACGCCCTCGCGGGCGTCCTCCATATATTTTGGGACGAGGAGATTCTGCACGCTGAAGAGGGCGAGGAAGAAAAACAGGATGATGATGGCAAGCGACAGAATTTTTTTCATAAGCTAAAACCTCGTGTAGATGAACGACGACGCGTCATAGCCCAGGCCGTAGACGCCGAACACCAGGATCGCCAGCACCAGCAGCAGCCACACCGGGGCGGGCAGCTTCCGCAGGCGCTGCGTGCCGACGAGCAGCAGGCAGACCCCCAGGCCCGCCACGAGCCAATCCAGCCAGGGGATGACTTTCGCGGCGTCGGCCAACAATCCGAGCTGCGGGCTTGCGAAGACAGACGCGAAGCGTTGAAAGGTCAAGGGCACATTCCGGTAGATGTCGAACGCGCGGATGAAGGCCATGAGCAGGAAGGTGCGCGCGATCTGGAAGGCGTCGTAGGGCTTGCCCTGCATTTTGGGCCAGCGCTTGTGGAATTTGTCGTACAGCGGCTGGAGCTCCTGCGAAATCAGGATCACCACGCCGTTGGCAAGGCCCCAGGCGATGAAGTTCCACGCCGCGCCGTGCCAGATGCCCGTGACGAACCACGTGACCATCGTGGCGATGTACACCGGCACGCGCCGCTTGGCTCCCCGGGATTTCAGCTTGCCGGTGAGCTTTTGCAGGGGCTTCGCGACGGAAATGGGGTAGAACACGTAGTCCCGGAACCACGTGCCCATGGTGATGTGCCAGCGCCGCCAGTACTCGAAGATGTTCTTCGAGCGGAAGGGGGAGAGGAAGTTCTCCTCCATCCTGATGCCGAAGCACTCGCCGATGCCGATGGCGATGTCGATGCCGCCGGTGAAGTCGCAGTAGAGCTGCGCGGCATAGACGAGCATGGCGAACAGGGCCGCCGCGCCGTTCAGCTCCTTGAGGCCCTCCACAGCCGGGCGGAGCCTGTCTGCGATGACCAGCTTCTTGAAAAAGCCGAAAATAATGCGCTGCGCCCCGGCCTGGAAGGCGTCCCAGTCGAACCTGTGCGCGCCGAAGAGGCTTTCGCTGATGTAATCGTAGCGGCTGATGGGGCCCATCCACACCTGGGGGAAGAAGATGGTGAACAGGGCCAGCTTGGCGGGGTTCTTCTGCGCCTGCGCCTTGCCCCAGAAGACGTCGATGAGATAGCCCATAATACGGAAGGTATAATAAGAAATGCCGAGGGGCACGAGGAGATCAAACTGGAGGGCGTCCTTCAGGCCGATGCTGTTGACGATAATCGTCACGGCCAGGACGCCGAGGTTCAGCACAAGGCCCAAAATGAGCCAGCGGCGCTGGGCGCGCTTCTGCTTCGCGTTGTAGGCCTTGCGGTCCTCGCGGGAAAGTTCAGAACGGTGCTCGGCGACAAAGGCCTTCTGCTTGCCCTGCATGGCGGCGACGCGCCAGGCGATCAGCCACGTGCTGAGCACCGTGAAGACGACGTAGCACAGCTCACGCAGGCCCGCGTAAGCGTAAAAGCCCAGGCTGGCCAGCAGCAGCAGGGGCCACTGGGCTTGTCTTGGCAGGATGTAGTACAGCAGGAACACCAGCGCCAGCGCGCCGATGAACGCCAGGGATGTGAGCGGCAATTATTCGTCCTCCAGGCGCTGGATGAGCTCCCAGATGGCCCCGGCGGAATGGAAATGGTCGGGGTCGCCCATGAGGCTGGGCGGGAACTCCACGTCGAATTTCTCCTCGATGGCGGTGATGAGCTCCACCATCTCCATGGACTGGATCAGCGGGCCGTCCACGCGGGCGTCGTAGGTGGCGAAGTCCACGTCGGGGTAGAGTTCGTTGAGGATTTCGAGCAATTCGTTCATAGGTAGGTCTCCTTCAGTCCGTTGCGGTCAATCTTGCCGTTGGGCGTCGAGGGCAGGGTTTCCAGCTGATTTATCACGTTCGGCATCATATACTGCGGCAGCTTAGATTTGAGGGCCTCGTTCAGGTCTGCGCGTGCAATCACGCCCGCGTAGCATAGGATGATCTTCTTCTTCGCGTCGTCGAACAGGCAGCAGGCCGCGTGCACGCCGTCTACGCTGTGCGCCGCCGACTCGATCTCGCCCAGCTCGATGCGGTAGCCCGCGCGCTTGATCTGGTAGTCCTTGCGGGAGAGGAACATCAGCTCGCCCGCTTCGTTGTACTGCGCCAAATCGCCGGTGCGGTAGATTTTCTCGTCGTAGCGGCTGTGCAGCGGGTTTTGCGTGAAGCTCTGGGCGGTGCGCTCCGGGTCGGCGTAATAGCCCAGGGTGAGGCACGTGCCGCGGATACAGATTTCGCCGGGGATGCCGGGGGCGTCGACACGGGCGTTGTTGTCGTCCAGCAGGAACACGTCCGTGTTCTGGAAGGGCCCGCCGATGGGCACCTTGTCGCCGTCGAAATCGCCGGGCAGCTCGTAATAGCAGCTCATGCCGGTGGCCTCCGTGGGGCCGTAGAGGTTGAGGAAACGGGCCCGCGGGCAGGCCTTGCGCCACGCCCGCAGCTGCTTGATGGGGAAGACCTCGCTGCCGAAGGCGATGGTGCGCAGGTGCTCGGGCTTCAGCACGTCGAGGATGCGCAGCGCCGCCACCATGGTGAAGGCCGAGGCCACCCAGCAGACCGTGTTGATTTTTTTCTCGTTGAGGAACTCAATTAATTTTAAGGGGAAGGAAAAATAGCTTTTCGGCACGAACCACGTCGTCGCGCCGAACATCAGCGTGGGGTAGAGCTCCTTCAGGCAGGCGTCCACGTAGAGCGGGGCCTGGTTGCCGAAGACGGTGTTTTCATCGATTTGCAGCACGGCGGCCAGGTTTTCCACGTAGTCGATCACCGAGCGGTGGCAAGCGGCCACGCCTTTGGGCTTGCCCGTGGAACCCGAGGTGAAGACAACGTAAATCGGGTCGGTATCGATGGCTTTCGCCCGGATTTTTTGCAGGGCGATATCATCAATTTCAAATTGAATTAAGTCGCCATAGTCCAGTGCCGCCCCGTGGAAGCCCAGGCCCTCCAGCGCGGCCCGGGTGCTTTCGTCATAGATCACTGCCCGGGGCCGCAGCAGCTCGAAGATCAGCTCGATGCGGTGCCGGGGCATCTCCTCGTCCAGGGGGACGTAGAAGCACCCGGCCCGCAGCGTGCCGAAGAAGGCCGACACCGCCGCCGGGCCCTTCTCCATGAAGACCACCACGGGCTCGCCATAGAAGCCCCCAAGCGCCAGCGCCGAGCCCACGGCCCGCGAGCGCCTGTCCAGCGCGCCGAAGCAAAGCTGCAAGCCGCCGTCGCAGAAGGCGGGCTTGTCCGGCAGCCGCGCGGCGATCCCGTCGAGGTATTCCAATACGTTGATGCGCTGCATGCTAACTCCTTTTAATGAACAATGTACAATGTACAATTAACAATTGGCGAAACCGGACAAATTGTTCATTGTTCATTGTTCATTGTTAATTGCAACAGTTCTTCCGCCAGCACCCGCATGGCGTCGATATACAGCTCCGGCAGGCCCGCCTGCGCGAATAGAGAAAGCTCCGTGCAGCCCAGGACGGCCTTCTCCGCGCCCCGCGCGATCAGCGGCGCGGCCAGGGCCTCGAGCACCTGCGTGCCCGGCATATGCCCCGACTTGATGCCGTAGATCACGTCCATCAGGGCCTGGCGGCCCTCCCTCGACGGCAGCAGGGGGGCAATGCCCTCGCGCTCCAGCGCGGCGGCGAAGGCCCCGGAGACGTAGCTGCCCTCGGTGGCCAGCAGCGCCGCCCGGGTCACGCCCTCTTTGCGCAGGGCCCGCGCGGTGAGCTCCAGCATGTTCAGCACCGGCACGCTTGCCGCGGCCTGCATTTCAGGATAAAAATGGTGGGCGGTGGCGCAGGGCACGGCGATGGCCGTTGCCCCCATGCGCTCCAGCAGGGCGATGCCCTCGGCCAGCGCGGGCAGGGGGGATTCCCCGCGCCCCAGCAGGTAAGCCGAGCGGTCGGGGATGGAGGCCTTGCTGTAGAGCAGCACGTCCGGGTGGCCCTGGTCCTGCTTCACCGGGCACAGGCGGATGAGCATGTCGTAGAAATAGCAGCTCGCGGCCGGGCCGAGGCCGCCCAATACACCTAGCATATTCACTCCACTATCTTTATGCCCGCCGGCAGCATCTCCGGCCGGTAGGTGTAGAAATCGGGCTGGTGGGTGGCCTTGCAGAAGGCCTGCGCCTGGGATTCGGTCATCATGAAGCCGTTGTTGGGCCGGTATTCCGCGGCCTTCACGCGCGTGGTGTCGTAGTGCCGCCAGCCGTCGCCCAGGTTCAGCAGCATCCAGTAGTGGGTCATGTCCGTGCCGGGGATGCGCTCGAGGTCGATGCCCTCGATGCCCTCCCGGCTGAGCAGGTATTTCGAAAGGGCGAAATAGGTGTAGCAGTCCCCGCGGCGCAGGGTCAGGCCGTTGTACGCGCCGTCAAGGATGTCCTCCTTCTCGCCCTCGTTGCTGTAGGCGATGTTGGTGTTCACCCAGGTGTGGATCGCCTTGGCCTTCTGGGTGTCGGTCATGCCCGGGGTGATGATCTGGGCCAGAATGGGGTCGGCCAGGGCGGCCACCTTGTCCTCGCCCACGGGCAGCACGGTGACCTTGACGCGCGCCTCTACCTTCTGGCCCGCGCCGTCCACCGCGCTGTAGAGCACGGAATACTCCCCGGGGAAGTCGGTATCCACCTTGCTGTTGTCCACCTGGAGCTCGAGCTCGTTGCCCCGGGCATCGTAGGCCTTGACCCCCGCGCGGTAGGCGATCGCGCTGTAGCGCTCCGCCTCGATGTCGTGCGCGCCCACGATGATGGGCGTCACGGCGTCGCCGGTGATCTTCAGGGTGGCCTTCACCTCGGCCGTGTTGCCGCCCTCGTCGGTGATGATGACGGTGATATTCTGCGTGCCCCGCAGGAAGAAGTCGGGCTGCTCGGCGAAGCGCAGGGTCACCTCGGAGCGGTCGGTCACGCTCTGCACGAAGTCCTCGGGCTTCCACACCTGCCCGGGCTGGCCCTCGCGGCTGATGGCCTTGGCGGTCGGCTGGATGGTATCCGCCACCACCAGCGTGAGCGCGAAGTCCTGCCGGTCCACCCGCAGGGTGACGGGGTATTCCCCCAGCGCGACCAGCTGGGGCGGCGGCCCGGCGAAGGCGACGGCCGTGGCGTTGGCACTGTCGAGCAGCAGGTCCTGCGGGGTGAGCAGCGTGGGGGCGTTCCCCAGCTCGAAGGTGAGGCCCCGCAGGCGCAGCAGCCGCAGCCCGGCGGTGACGCGGCCCTTGTGCCCCTCGCTGTCGGTGAGCAGCAGCCGCACCCGCTGCGTGCCGTGCTTGCCCATGTCCGGGGCCCTGCGGAAGCTGGCCCGCACGCCGTCGGGCGCCTGCACGAAATCCTCCGGGGCGAGCGTGCACAGCTGCGAAACGCTGACCCTGTCCACCGCCTCGGCCTTGAGCTTCTTGCCGGGCAGCACCAGGCAGAGGACCAGCACCACCACAGCGGCCGCCCCCGCGGCGGCAACCATCAGAATTCTTTTTTGTTTCAAGACATTACCCTCTTTCACATCAGCATCCATCCGGGCCGCACCGGTTTAATATGTTCCACACCAGCGTTCATTATACTATATATGCGCGCGGTTGTCAAGCGCTGCGCAAGATTTTGCGATAAAAGCGCAAAATTTTGCGCTTGCAAAACAGGGAAAGGCGTGGTAGAATAGGTTCCATCAAAGCAAACGAAGGGGGTCCCTATGACAAGCAAGGAGCGGGCGTCGTTGCGCGGGCAGGCCAACACGCTGCAGGCGGTGTTCCAGGTGGGCAAGGAGGGCGTGACCCCGGCGGTGGCCGCGCAGATGCTCGAGGCGTTCCGTACCCGCGAGCTGCTCAAGGGCAAGGTGCTGCTGGAGAGCTGCCCGCAGCCCCCGCGGGAAGCCGCCGGGGCCCTGGCCGCCCTGACCGGGAGCCAGGTGGTGCAGGTGGTGGGCGGCGGCATGGTGTTCTTCAAGGAGAACCCCGAGCTGCGCAAAAAATTGGCGGAAAAGGCCGCGAAAAAGCAAAAATAAGTTTGCAATTCCAGCGGCAATATGGTATAACAAAACATGAAATAAAAAACGCAAGGGAGAAATGCATGTCCGAAACAGCTGACAAGTGCGCCCTCGTCGTCGGCGGGAGCCGCGGCATCGGCCACGCCGCCGCCGCCGCCCTGGCCGGGGAGGGCTATGACGTCGCGTTCACCTACCAGTCCCACGCGCAGGCCGCGGCCGAAACCGCGGCGGAGATCGAGGCCATGGGCCGGCGCTGCTTCTACTACCAGGCGGAAATGGGGCACAGGGACGCCCCGCAGGAAGCCGTGGCGCGCGCCATCGCGGACCTTGGCCGCATCGACGCCCTGGTGACTGTGGCGGGCATCACGCGGTGGAACAACGTGGCGGACCTGACGGCGGAGCAGGTTGATGAAGTGTACAACTGCGACTACCGGGCGGTGCTGCTGTGCACCGCAGCGGCCGCAAGGCATATGATCGACAACGGCATCCGGGGCAGCATCGTGCACATCTCCTCCGTGCACGCCTTCGCGGCCTATGCCCACGACGGCGTCTACGGGGGCTTGAAGGCCGCCATCAACCGCACCACGGAATCCGAGGCCCTGGATTTGAGCGTGTACGGCATACGCGTCAACTGCGTGGCCCCGGGCATGACCAACGTGCACCATCCCGATACCCCGGAGTTCCTGGAGCGCGAGTGGGCGCACAAGGTGCCCCTGGGGCGCTTCGGCACGGCGCGGGATATCGCCGACGCCATCGTGTTCCTGGTGAGCGACCGGGCGTCGTATATCACGGGCGTGACGCTGAAGGTGGACGGCGGCATGAGCCTGCCCGGCATGAACGAGGACTCCAGCCCCGAGGCGGGGTATGGCTGGGACCGGCGGAGGATAAAATGATTCGCAACTACGACGATTTCGTCCGCGAGCTGCTGGCCGCGGGGTTTTCGCAGTTCGGTTTGGGTAAGGACAGCGTGGCAAGCCTGTTCCCCTACAGCTGGCGCGATCAGCCGGAGGGCTGCCCCGTGGAATGGCACTGCGGCGACCCCGACCGCGACCCTTGGGCGTGGCGTGAGCGCGTGCTCGAACGGGACGACATCGCCTACTCGAAGGTGTTCTTCCGCAAGCACGGCTTCATCACCCGGGAATGGTATCCGTATTTCCTTGCCGTGCGCAGGCAGGGGCGTGAGTTCGACGACGCCTATGCCGACGGCATCTACAGCCGGGCCGTGCTGCGCATTTACGAGTGCCTGCGGCAGGGCGGCGCGTTGCCCGTGCACGACATCAAGCCCATGGCGGAGTTTCGCCGGGACGAAAAATCATCTTTCGAGCGGGCGCTGGCGGAGCTGGAGATGGGGCTGTACATCACCGTGTGCGGCCACGCGCGGAAAATCAGCAGGGCAGGGGAGAGCTACGGCTGGGCCTCGGATGTCTATTGCCTGACGGAGGAGTTCTGGCCGGAGGAGGTTTTCGAGGCCGCCGCGCTGCTGGAGCCGGAGGAGGCCGCCGCGAAAATCGAGGAGCGGGTGTATGAGCTCAATCCCGGGGCGCAGGCCAAAACGGTGCGAAAATTTATCTATGGATAGAAGGAGAACCCCCATGAACGATTTCACCCTCACCTGGCTGGGCCAGGGCGGCTATGCCCTGCACATCGCCGGAAAGACCATCTACCTCGACCCCTACCTATCCGACATGGTGGAGGACAAGGAGGGCCTCAAGCGCCTGGTGCCGCCGCCCATTGATCCCGCGCAGGCCCGCCCGGACTACTACTTGGCCACCCACGACCACATGGACCACCTGGACACCGACTTCATCCGGCAAATGGACTGCAAGGGTGAGCGGTTCGTCTGCCCGGAGAGCTGCAAGGCGGCCCTCCTTGCCCTGGGTACGGGCATCGGGGAGAGCCAGATCACCGTGGTGAAGCCGGGCGATGTGCTGGAGCTGGACGGCTTCACCCTGCGCGCCGTCTACGCGGACCACACCCCCGACAGCGTGGGCTTTGTCATCGAGGCCGAAGGGGTCGCGCTGTACGTCACCGGGGATACGCTCTACGGCGCCGAGGTTGGCGAGGGCGCGCACGCCGACGTCATCTGCTGCTGCACCAACGGCCGCTGGGGCAACATGAACGCCCAGGAGGCCGTGTTTGTCGCGCTGTGCTCCGGCGCGTCAGTCGCCATCCCGAACCATTACGGCATGTTTGCCGAGAACACCGCCGACCCCGCGGAATTCACCGCGCTGGCCGAGGCCGCGGGGCTGCGGACCTATACCATGGGGCACAATGAGACCATCGATGTGAAGGGACTGCTGCGATGAAACCCACCTTCCCTGTCCTCGAGACGGAGCGCCTGCTTTTGCGCCGGATGGTGAGAGCCGACGCCCCCGCCCTGGTCGCCCTCCTGCACGACGAGGAGGTTACCCGCTTCCTGCTGGGCAACCTGGAGCGCGTCACACTAAAAGACGAACAGGGCTACATCCGCGCTATGCGTGAGCAATTCGAGAAGGGCCAGCTGGTCAACTGGCTCATCTGCGACAAGCTCACGGGCGCACCTATGGGGGCCATCGGACTACAGCCAATCGACCATACGCACAACAAATCAAGCGCCGGATTCTGGCTGGGCCGGGCGTTCTGGGGCAAGGGCTACATGACCGAGGCCTTCTCAGCCGTGCTGGACTGCGCCTTCGGCACGCTGGGGCTTAACCGGGTGGCAGCCGGGCACTTCGAGGGCAACGCCGCCAGCGGGCGCGTGCAGCAGAAATGCGGCCTGCGATACGAGGGCACGTACCGCCAGGCGTTCCGCAAAAACGGGAAATATGTTGATGAAGTGATGTACGCGATCACAAAAGAAGATTGGAGCGAAAACCATGCCTGATTTCTACGCTGACATCCCCGTTATCCCCTACGAGGGGCCGGGCGGCAAGAATCCACTGGCCTTCCACTTCTACAACGCCGGGGAACCGCTCCTCGGCAAGCCGATGAAGGCGCACCTGCGCTTCGCCATGAGCTACTGGCACACCATGTGCGCCGAGGGCGAGGACATGTTCGGCGTGGGCACCCTGGATAAGTCCTACGGCCACGTCCATCCCATGGCGAGCGCCTGCGTCAAAGCCGAGGCTGCCTTCGAGTTCATGCAGAAGCTTGGGCTGGAGCTCTACTGCTTCCACGACCGCGACATCGCCCCGGAGGCGGGCAGCCTGCGCGAGACCAACGCCCGGCTGGACAAAATCAGCGACAGGCTGCTGGAATTGCAAAAGGCCACGGGCATCACGCCGCTGTGGGGCACGGCGAATTTGTTCAGCAACCCGCGCTACCAGAACGGCGCGGCCAGCAGCTGCTCGCCGGAGGTGTTCGCCTTCGCCGCCGCGCAGGTGAAGAAGGCCCTCGAGCTCACGGTGAAGCTGGGCGGGCAGGGCTTCGTGTTCTGGGGCGGGCGCGAGGGCTACGAGACGCTGCTCAACACCAACTACGCGCTGGAGCAGGACAACATCGCCCGGCTGTTCACCCTGGCGCGGGATTACGCGCGCTCCATCGGCTTCAACGGGCCGTTCTACATCGAGCCGAAGCCCAAGGAGCCCATGAAGCACCAGTACGACTACGACGCCGCGGCGGCCATCGGCTTTTTGCGCAAATACGGCCTGCAAGATGACTTCCGCATGAACATCGAGGCCAACCACGCCACGCTGGCCGGGCACACCTTCCAGCACGAGCTGCGCGTGGCCCGGGAGGAGGGCTTCTTCGGCTCTATCGACGCCAACATCGGCGACCCCCTGCTGGGCTGGGACACCGACCAGTTCCCGACGAATGTGTATGACTCCACGCTGGCCATGCTGGAGGTGCTGCACGCGGGCGGGTTCACCACGGGGGGCCTCAACTTCGACGCGAAGACCCGCCGGGCCTCCAACACCTTCGGGGACCTCTTCCAGGCCTACATCGCCGGGATGGACGCCTTTGCCCTGGGGCTGCGCATGGCCGCGAAGCTGCAAGCAGACGGCCGCCTGGACGCGTTCGTGAAGGCGCGCTACGCCGGGTATGAGAGCGGCCTGGGGCTGGATATCGTGCAGGGCCGGGCCGATATGGCCACCCTGGAGGCCTATGCCCTGGAGCAGGGCGACGTGGCGACCACCAGCGGGCGGCAGGAATACCTGGAGCATGTGATGAACTGCGTGATGTTCGGATAGGGGGATTTGTATGCAGCTGTATATCAAGCAGAAGGTTTTTTCCTGGCGGGACCGCTTCGCCGTCAAGGACGCTGCGGGCAATGACCGCTGGTATGCCCAGGGGGAGTTGTTCTCGTGGGGGCGCAAGCTGCACGTTTACGACGCCCGGGGCAACGAGGCCGCGTTTCTGCGCCAGAAGCTGTGGTCCTTCCTGGAGCAGAAGTATTTCATCGAGCTGGCCGGGCGGCCCGCCGACCCGCCCATTGCCCTGGTGAAGGAGTTCCGTTTTGTCAAGCGCAGGTATCACCTGGAGGGCCTGCCCTGGCGCATGGACGGCGACTTCTGGGCGCACGAGTATAGCCTGTACGAGGGCGACCGCGAGCTCATGCATATCTCCAAGGAGTGGTTCGTCTGGGGCGATTCCTACCGGCTGGACATTGCCGACCCGCGCCAGGAGCTGCTGTGCCTGTGCGTCGCGCTGGCGGTGGACTGCATGAACGCGGACGCTGCTGCGGCAGCTGCGGCGACAAGCTAGAATGCTATTTTTAAGGAGGCCTCCCCATGCGAATCCTCATCGGCTTGGACATCGGCACCTCCAGCTGCAAGGCCCTGGCCATCGACGAAAACGCGCGCCTACTGGCCAGCGAGGCCGAGGAATACCCCTGCGCTTCCCCGCACCCCGGCTGGAGCGAGCAGGACCCCGCCGACTGGTGGCGCGGCGCGTGCGCGGCGCTATCGCGGTTGATGCAAAAGCTTGACCCGTCACGCATCGCTGCCATTGGCCTGTCTGGGCAGATGCACGGCATGGTCGCCCTGGACGCGCAAACGCAAGTCTTGCGCCCCGCCATCCTGTGGAACGACCAGCGCACCGCGCGCCAGTGCGAAGGCATCACCCGGGCGGCGGGCGGGCCCGGGGGCCTGCTGCGCCTGACGAACAACGCCATGCTCACGGGCTTCACCGGGGGCAAAATCGCGTGGTTCCGCGAGAACGAGCCGGCGCTTTTCGCGCAATGCGTGAAAATCATTAATCCCAAAGATTATATTAATTTCCTGCTGACCGACGAGATTGCCACCGACGTCAGCGATGCCAGCGGCACGGGGTTTTACGACGTGGAGCATGGCCGCTGGAGTAGTGAATTGCTCGACATTTTAGGCATATCGGAGAATTTATTCGCGAAAGCGTATCAATCTACGGAAGTAATTGGCACAATCACCAAAGAGGCGGCTGAATTGACCGGCCTGCCGGAGGGCCTGCCGGTGGTCGCTGGCGGCGGCGACGCCGTGCTCTCCGCCGTGGGCATGGGGCTGGAGGAGGCCGGGCAGCTGGCCGTCACCCTGGGCACCAGCGGCGTGGTGGCGCGGCACGTGCCCGCGTTCTTCGAAAACGAGGGCGCGAAGCTGCAATTTTCGCGGGCCTGCCTGCCGGGGCTGTTCCACGTGATGGGCGTCACGCTCTCGGCGGCGGGGAGCTACCAGTGGCTCGAGGGTCTCTTGGGCGACCCGCGCCTGGCCTCCCGCGGGGCGCGCTACCGGGCACTGGACGAAGCCGCGTCGCAGTCCCCGCCGGGCGCGAACGGCGCGCTGTTCCTGCCGTACCTCAGCGGTGAGCGCTGCCCCGTGAACGACGCGGACGCCACCGGGTGCTTCCTCGGCATGCGCGGGCAGACCTCCAAGGGCGACCTGGCCCGCGCGGTATTGGAAGGCGTGGCCTTCTCCCTGCGGCAGGCGTATGACCTGATGGCATCGGCCACGGGCCCGGCGAAGCGCCTGACCCTCGCGGGCGGCGGCGCGGTGAGCCCCCTGTGGCGGCAAATTTTTGCCGACGCCTTCGCCCTGCCCGCGGTCACCCTGGAGGCAGGCGACGAGGGCAGCTCCTTCGGCGCGGCGATCCTCGCGGGCCTGGGTGCGGGGGTATGGGAAAACCCTGCGCAGGCCCTCGGCCAGCTGCGCGTGAAAAGCGAAACGCTCCCGATCGAGGGGCATGTGCCCGTGTATCGGGAGCGCTATGAAGCCTACCAGAAAATTTACCCTGCGATAAGGAAGCTGTAGCATTGAAAAACATCATCATTGCAGGCCCATCAAGGGCCGGCAAATCCACCTTGGCGAGAAAAATAAACGAGGAGCTAGGTTACTTTGTCGTCGGCCTCGATAAGCTTGCCGCCGCGTTTCAAGCGGCATATCCGCAGTTGGATATCCGGCTTGCCTGGAATCGGGAAAAGACCACAGCCAATTTAGCCCCGTTCCTTGGCCATTTTCTTGGGATGTTTTCTTCGCCCGATGGGCGCGGGCTGCTGCCATACAGCCATGGCGCGGTAAAAGAAAACCGATTTGTGCTGGAAGGGGGCTATTTTGATTTTGAGCAGATATCGTCTATTTTGAAACTGTACGGGATCGAAGCATTAAAAGACCATTTTTTGCTGATCGGGCTGGTGCAAAACAAAAAAACGGTTGATGAATTTGTCAGCGACTTCAAGAAATACGATACGCAGGACGATTGGACCTATGAATTTGACGACGATGCCCTAAGAGAAATCTCTGAGGACGCCATTGCATTCAGCCGGTCCATGTCCGCGCATTTGGCGGAATACGGCTTTACGATTTATGATACGTCCACACAACGGGAGCAGGTTTTGGAGCAAATCATA
>Ga0268262_10002403_pt1 | contig 21696 bp, 21 predicted proteins | sample TergutNc150P3_FD_190354 | JGI IMG/M metagenome (GOLD analysis project Ga0268262, IMG submission 190354) | Nasutitermes corniger P3 segment gut microbial community from laboratory colony in Florida, USA - Nc150 P3 (SPAdes) (version 2) | ecosystem: Host-associated > Arthropoda: Insects >... | reverse complement strand
GTCTGATATTGATACAATAGAAGTGTCGGGGATAGACAGGCATTTGGCGTTGGGTGTCGAGTCGGACATAAAGTACGAGGGATTCGTCCGCAAGCAGACCCGCGAGATAGAGCGGATCCGTCGGTATGAGGAGACGAGGATTCCCGACGGTTTTTCGTACGACGATATTCCGGGTCTGTTGACGGAGTCGCGGCAGAAGTTCAAGAAGATACGTCCCGCCACCCTCGGCGCCGCGTCGCGGATCAGCGGGGCGACTCCGGCGGATGTGTCGGTTTTGGCGATGTACGTGTTGAAACAGAAATAAAAACAAAAACGTAGGACGGGACGCTATGGATGAATCGACGGATGATTTTGTGGAACGCGCTAAGCGTACCTACGAGTCTAAGGAGTTGGAGCGCCTCGGCTTGGCGCCGGAGCCGGAGCAGCGGGATATGATTTTGACGTTTTTGACTATGATATTGCGGGAGAACGCGGCGGAGAAGCTTGTTCCGGCGGCGGACGAAAAACATCTTTTTCTGCGTCATTTTTGCGATTCGATACAGTCATTGCTGCTCTTTGGGTTTAAGAGGGGGGCGCTGTTGGTCGATATCGGGTCGAGCGGGGGGTTTCCGCTAGTTCCGATAAGAATATTTCGCCCCGATTTGTCGTACATCATTGTGGAGCCGAACCGCGGCAAGGCGGCGTTTCTTGAGAGGGTGAGGGGGGCGCTGGGGTTTGACAACATAGAGGTGTTTGCGGGCAAGCCGGACGGGTTGTCTTTGGAGAGGAAGGCCGATTACGTGATAGGCCGGGGGGTGGGGATGTTGCACAAGTTCGCCCAGACCGCGCGCCCGTTCCTCGCGGAGGGCGGCCGTGTGTACGCCTACAAGACCAAGCAGTTCGCCGCCGAGCTAAACGCGCTGACGGAGAACAAGGAGCGGGACGGTCTGACGGTTAGGGAGATCGCCCAGTACGATTTGAGCGGCGTGGCCCAGGGGCTGAGCCTGGTCTCAATGGAGTTCCTGAATTAGGAAGGGATGCGGGCGGTATTTTTGTCAAAAATAAAATTGAAAAATATGTAAGGGGTGTCGGCGCGGAATAATATATATTATGGTAGTCGAAAAGTAGGGGTGGGAGAGGCGGATTATTTATGTGGGATATTGTGGAAAACCGTGAAAAACCGATCGGAACGCCGGTGGCCGAAGCGGCAAATTGAGGCGTAAATCGCCCCAAAAGAGCGATATAGTCGCAAAATCGGCGGTAAAAGGGCGTTTTTAGAGTCGGCAAACGGAATGTGGATAAGATGTGGATAATGTGGATAAAACGTGTGGATAACGCGTGTGGATAAAGAAGACGGGAGAAGCCTTGTGGCGGCAAAGATCATCGCGGTTTGCAACCAGAAGGGCGGGGTGGGGAAGACGACCACCGCCATCAACCTTGCCGCGTGTCTTGCGACCTTGGAGCATAGGACTCTTGTTGTGGACATGGATGCCCAGTCGAACGCCACCACGGGGCTTGGCATCGACAAGGGCGGGCTTGAGATGTCCATGTACGATGTTATCACGGAACGCGAGCACGACGGGAAGCCTATAACCGTTCGCGATATTCGGGTTTCCGTGAGTTTTATGAATTTTTTGGACATAGCGCCCGCCACGGAGGAGTTGGCCGGCGTGGAGATGGAGCTTGTGAACGAGATGGCGCGGGAGCAAAAGCTCCGCGCGGCGCTGGCGTGCGTTTCGGATGAGTACGACTACATTATAGTGGATTCGCCGCCCTCGCTCGGGCTTGTGACGGTGAATGTGCTTGTGGCGGCGACCTCGGTTCTCATTCCGGTTCAGTGCGAGTATTTCGCGCTTGAGGGGTTGGCCGCGCTTTGCAACACGATACTTTTGGTGCAGAAGCAGCTCAACCAGAAGCTGGTGATCGAGGGGGCGCTTCTCACGATGTACGACGGCAGGCTCAACCTCTCGCGGGAGGTGGCGGATGAAGTGCGGTCGTATTTTCAGGGCAAGGTCTTTGAGACGATGATCGTGCGGAACGTTAAGCTCAGCGAGGCGCCGTCGGTGGGCAAGCCGATCATACACCACGACATAATGTCGTTGGGCGCGAAGAACTATCTTTCGCTGGCTCAGGAGATAATGCGGAGGAATAACGCGTGATGAGTACCGTCGCGACAAAGCGCAAGGCGCTTGGCAGGGGCTTATCCAACCTCATTCCGACGGGGCCGGCGGAGTCTGAGGGGAACGACGGCGGCGAGATACACCACGTTGACATAAACGCGGTGGACCCGAATCCTTACCAGCCGCGTAAGGATTTTGACGAGGAAGAGATAGCCGGGCTGGCGGAGAGCATAAAGAATCAGGGGTTGCTTCAGCCGATAGTGTTGCGCAAAAAGGGGATTCGCTACGAGATTATCTCCGGGGAGCGCCGCTTCCGCGCTTTTCAGCGTTTGCGCCGGGACACCGTTCCGTGCTATGTGCGCGGCAACGTCTCCGACAACGAGATGCTCGAACTCGCGCTTGTGGAGAACATCCAGCGCGAGGAGCTGAACGAGATAGAAAAGGCGATCGCCTACAAGAAGCTCCTTGAGCAGTGCGGTTACACGCACGACGCTCTGGCCAAAAAGGTGGGCAAGAGCAGGGCGGTGGTCTCTAATTCGATGCGTCTTTTGAACCTTCCGGAGGAGGTTCAGGAGATGGTGCGGAAGAATCAGCTCAGTATGGGCCACGCGCGGGCGGTGCTCGCGGTAGAGGGGCCGGAAGCGCAGCTTGAGGCGGCGCGGCGGATTTTGCAAGACGGTCTGACGGTCAGGGACACCGAGAATTTTGTTAAGACGGAGAAGGGCGGCGTTGTTGAGAAAGCGAAGCCCGGGGCGGTGGCTTTGGCGCCGGTATATGAGCCGGAGCCGAGGGAACCGGAGGATCCGAACATCGCCCACGTGCTTGAGCAGTTGCGCTACAGGTTCGGTACGCATGTTTGGTTGAAGTCCGCCGGGGAGGGCAAGGGGCGTTTGGAGATAGAGTATTTCAGCGAAGACGACTTGGCGAGGTTGTTGGATATACTGCTTGGCGGCGCGGCGTAGAGTTGTTGACAGGTCGGCGCGCCGGCGTGTGGATAACATGTGGATAAGTTGCGGCGGCGGTTATAAGACGGCGGATATTGCGGTTTATCAATAGGTTATGCCGTATCGTCGCGGACGCGGGGCGGATGTTCAGGGTGACGTAAATGTTGATAATGTGTTGATAGATAAGCGGTGAAAGGGTTTTGATTTTGTAGGGTATAGGATATTATGAAAAAGAAGAGCGGGAGTCGCGGCGATAGCAACGCGTACACGTTTATGTTCTTTCCGGAGGGAAGGGGAACTCCTTTTACCCTGCGGGTGCACCGCTATATCATATACTTGACGTTGGCGTCCATAGTCGTGATATTGTGCGGCCTTGCGGTTTTGCTCTACAAGACCGGGGACATCGCCCTCCGGTTGCAGCTTGTGCAGGATTTGAAGGCGGAGAACGTCCGTCTTCGCGAGCACAGCAGGGATCTTGAGATATCGTCGCAGAAGATTGTGGGCATAGACAGCATGACGGCGTATTTGCGCCGTCTCGCGAACATTGCGGACATTAAGGAGAACGTATTATCCGCCTCCCCCCCCGCCGTCGCGTCCGCTGTCAGCCGGCCTGATCAGTCCGCGGCTAAGCAGGGCGCGGAGCGCGCCGACGGCCAGGTTGCGCGTACCGGCGCTATGCAGGAGTTTGCGGCTTCGGTTCCGAACATTATGCCGGCTACCGGTTGGATTACGAAGCTATTTTCCAACGATAAGGACGCGGCGCACACGGGCGTGGACATTGCGGCGACCACCGGCACGCCGATAAGGGCGACGGCGATGGGAATGGTGGAGGATGTTCGCAACGACAAGTACTACGGCATGGTTGTGGAAATTCGCCACGAGAACGGTTTTTTGACGCGGTACGGCCATTGTTCGCAGATACTCGCGTCGGTCGGCGACAGGGTTAACAGGGGGCAGACGATAGCGCTGGTCGGCAACACCGGCCGCTCCACCGCGCCCCACGTACACTATGAGGTAATGAAATACGGAAAAAACGTTGATCCGATGGAATTCATCGGTGCGCATAAACAGTAAGGGAGGGTATCATGGATAAGAACGGGAAGGGCCTCTTGAACATTATCGGTGCAGGGAGCGTTTTTGAGGGAACAATCAACGTCCCCCACAGCATTCGCATTGACGGCGCGTTTAAGGGTCGGCTCCAAACGGCGGAGTCGATAACGGTCGGCGAGACGGGCGCGGTGGAAGCGGAGATCAGGGCTCAAAACGCGTTCATCTTCGGTAAGGTGCTGGGGAACATGTACATTGACGAACGGGTGGAACTCCATTCCTCCGCGGTCGCGGTGGGCGATCTCCACGCGAAAGAGCTGGTCGTCAAAGAAGGCGCGATCTATCACGGCCACTGCTCAATGCAGAAAGGCCACCAGGTCGCCGTAGAGGCGGCTGTCGAAAAGAAGGAAAAGGAAAAAGAAAAGGAAATATAACTTATTCATTATACCGAAGCCGGGACGCGATAGGCGCGGCGGAGGTATGAACAAACAGAACACGGAGTTTTCCGATGCCATTCGAAAAGTTTGACAGGGATGAGTTCCTATACGTCAAGTATAGCCAAGATACGATCTCCGACAAGGAGTGCCTGAAAAACGCGTTGCTCATGGAGGCGGCCGCCGGTAAGAGAAGGGATACCATATTGGAGTTCACGAGCGCCACCATATTGTATTCCGTAGAGATCGGCATGATCGTGCAATTTCTGAAAACCCTAAACGGCACAGGGCGCTTCCTGCGCCTGGTAGCGTCGAATTACGTCTGCGAGATGCTGGTTACAATGAACATCCACAGAATACCGAACCTGATCCTATACAACAGCATGGACGCGATACGCGAGCACTACCCGATGGTCAATTTTGAAGAGTTTGTGTCCATAGGTACAGAGGGTGAGGAGATGGGCGAGGTTTAAAACGACGTATTCTCCATAAACACCGCATCCTCCCCATCCCCGTAGCACCCCGCTCTAACGGCCTCCGCCGTGAAACCGCACTTTTCATAAAGCCGTATCGCGGAAAGGTTTGAACGCCTTACCTCCAAATACGCGCGCTTCGCTTTTCCGGCGGCGGCGGCTTGCAGCAGCCGATTTACCAGCAACGCGCCCAATCCCTTATTTCTGTTGTTTTTGTCCACGGCTACCTCAAGTATGTGCAGCTCGTCTAAAATCAACGAAGAACACGCGAAGCCGATTATGCGGTTTTCTTGATTTTCCAAGACCAAAAAGAGAGAATCTTCGCTTGACAGCCCGCTCGCTATGCCGTCGCGGGTCCACGGGTTTCGGCTGCACGCTTGCTCTAAGGCGTGGATTTGGTCGAGATCGCTTGGGACGGCTGATCTGAGGGTTGTCATAATTGATAATCTTTAGTAATTGTGGCTTTCTGGATTGCTTCGTCGCTTCGCTCCTCGCAATGACCGTCATTGCGAGCGTAGCGAAGCAATCCAGTAAACCGCCCCACAGCGGCGCGGTTAGTCATCTTTCACGCACCGTACCGACAATCCGCCGTCTTTGGCGGTGTAACTCTCGCTCGCTTCGTCGTCTCCGTAACTCATGGTTCGGATGTAGACGCTGCCGCCGCCGTACTCCGTGGCCGTCCACCAGAAACCCGTGCTGCCGACGTAGCTGAAATCGCCTGCGGTGTGGTGGCGGTTGCCGCCGGGCAGGGCCGAAAATCCGCGGCTGTCGGTGCCGCCGCCCCCTTCGTCCCAACCGGTCTTCGACTTTAATCTTTTGCCGGCGGACTCCTCGCCGCCGGACGCCTCCAAGAGCGCCAGCCACTCTTGACGCGACGGCAAACGCCAGCCGGTAGGGCAAACCGTTTTCGCGGCGTTCCAAACGTACAAACGGCCGTACTTGCCGCAGTTGGCGCTGTCGTCGCCGTAGCACCAAGAATCTTTTGACGGGTAGCGCAGGTTCTCGGCAAACCATGTTTTGCCGCCGATTTTCGCCGTCTTGTAGGTGTAGGGCGCGGGGGCGCGGTCGTCGGTGAACGTTCCGAGGGCGGCGGGAGGCTCGGGTTTTTCGGGGACGGAGAATAGTTCGGACATGGGCTCCTCGGGATCGGGGGCGTGTACGCGTTCACGCGGCGGTTTTGATGGGTTTTCGGGGAGATCCTCTATGTATTTGATTGCGAACAGGGTTGCTACTGAGGCTGCCAATAAGCCTATTAGTACGGATATTAGTAATAGGATTGATACGAAGCCTTCGCGGGATGTTTTGGGGGGGGTTGTCATTGTTTTGGCTCCGAGATACGGTTATCTTGCTCGCTTGGACGTCTCGAAATATATGCCTATCATGATTTGATGACCCCAATTTACTGCTTTTCCACTATAGTCGTCATCCCATACCATAAATAAGTTTCCAAGCCATACTTCATTGATTGCCAAAAGCCCTCTGTACGTGAGTTCAATAAAATTCCAGCGTAGTTTGACAATAGGGCCAAAAAAATTAAAATACTCTATGGTTTCCCAACGATTGTCGGTATAGTCATATTCCCCTACATACTCCCGTAACCAAAAACCCGCCGTCCCGCCATATAACAACTGTAATTGATTACCCAAATTAACCGCATTGCCCAAACTAATACCGCCTCCTACCCACTCAAGCCCGTCATCTTCTTTCGTACCATTACCATAACCAAAAACACCCCCTGCGAACCACCCCTTCCCCCAAACCAATCCAACTTCAACCTCACCGCCTGTCAGCATATAAGGCACGTCCGCAACGTATTTAGGCGCGACGTAATAGTCGTACTTCCTCCCCTCCCCCGCATTACCCGCCGTTTTACCGCCGCCCGATACCGCCGCCGCCGGCGCTTGCCCGGCAGTCTGCGTCCCTCCCGCATATTGCGGTTCCGCCGCCGGCAATGCCGCCGGCGGCGCGTCGACACTACGCCGCGTATCCGCGAACTTCTTGTACATGTTCGCGCAAGCCCCCGAAGCCTTATCCAAAAGGTCCCCGATATTCTCGGAACGGACAGGTTCGGACGTAACAATCAAAGTCCCGTTTTCCGTTTCATACAATTCGACCGACAGCGTAAACCGCGTCTGGAATTTGCTGATAGTCCCCCGCACAATATAATCCGCCCCGATCTTGCTCCCCAGCGCGATAACGCAATTTTCCTCCGCGCACTCTTCCAAGACCGCCCCGCCCATCGCTTGCACGGTTTCCGAAGTCATGACGCTGTATCTCCCCGCCGGCAGGTTTTCGGTAGCCTGTCTGCGCAGTTCCGCCGTTATCTGCCTAACCTCCGCCGGATTAATTTCAGCCGCCGCCCCCGACTGCGCGTCCACATCCGTCTCCACGACCGCCACATACTTCACCCCCGCCCCCGCCGTCCCCGCCAGAAGCGCGATCACCGCCAAAATTTTCACCATCGCAGTTGTTCTCATTTTCATCATCCTTTAACGTTAAATTGTTGTAAGTTCAGACCGTCGTCGGCCCATATCATAGGTAAATATAATAAAAGCCGTCGGCGGCGGGGTTATTTTTAGCGTTAATCGGTCGATTTCGGTCGAGAAACAAGCCTTCCGCGTTGCGGGAGGGTATCTTTCGGTCGAGAAAGTACCAATCCGCTTTGCGGGAGGGTGTCTTTCGGTCGAGAAAGCACCTATCCGCTCTGCGGGAGGGTATCTTTCGGTCGAGAAAGTACCAATCCGCTTTGCGGGAGGGTATCTTTCGGTCGGGAATGTCCCAATCCGCTTTGCGGGAGGGTATCTTCCGGTCGAGAAAGCCCCAATCCGCTTTGCGGGAGGGTATCTTTCGGTCGAGAAAGCCTGAATCCGCCCGAAAAATTGGATTTCCAGACGGAATGTATTATATTAACATAGAAGCCGGTACTAGAAGGAAACCTTTTATATATGGAGGGAGCAGTGCCATGACGACGATAGTAATTGACCGTGAATCCTTGCCTGAGTCGGTATCATCGTTTTTCCGTACGCCTCGGATAGTGGTTCAGCAGCGGCAGTCCGGCGGGGAGGTGGTGTTCTCCCCAGTGGTTAACCCCGATGATTTCGACAACGACACGGACTATTTGAACGCTATTCCGGGTATGTTGGAGAAAATCAATGACGCTCGCAACGCGCCCAAATCTGAGCGTAAACCCGTACCGAGGGAGTGGTTTAATGTATAGCGTGGAGATGTCTAATCAGGCTGAAAAGGACTACGAGAACGTTTTACGCGGCGGACTGTCCAAAAAGTTATCCGAGATATTGAGGACGGTAGAAGAGGCCCCATATAGGCCAACGCAGCAATTTGAACGGCTCACCAACAATTTAAAAGGATTATATTCACGCCGCTTGAATTTGCACAATCGTTTTGTCTATGAGGTACTGCCGAATGACGAAGGATTGAAGCATCCCGAGACCGGCGAGCCGTACGAAGGTATTGTTTATGTGATTAGTATGTGGGGACATATCTATTGAAATCCGCCGTAAACCCTTGTCATAATATATATTAATACTCTAAAAAGCCTTAAAATCATTAAAGCCTTAAAATCATTAAAGCCTTAAAATCAAATTCTTTTTAAGACGAAGCCTTCGGCTTCATAGATAAATGCGGGGCTGAACCCCGCATTTTCAATCAAAATCAAAGTCTTTTGCCGTTGACTGAAGTTCGGGGGTTCAGCCCCCGAACTATCTATGGAAGGCGAAGCCTTCCGTCTAAAAAAGATTTAAAGATTTTAAAGACTTTGATTTTTTGCCCCTAACCAATAAACAAACAAAGAGGTACGGTTACAATGATGAAAAACGTCTTTACGCCCGCGTTATTCCGCCGGATGTCTATCATCTGCCGGTCAATCTCGGCCATCATCCTATTCTCTGTGTCCGACGCCCTATATGCCCAAGACCCGATGATTTCCACGGAAGTCTCGGCTCGCGGCAGGCGGGAGCACGTCATCCGCGCCGACGAGTGGGGGCGTTACGCCGTTGAGGCTAAAAGTTCGGAGGGCGTGGCTGTGGAGGTGGTAGACAAACTGCGCGGGGTCATAGCGAGTTGCGAGGCGGACGGCGATCGGGACGGGCGGCTCGATCTCTTCCTTGAGGCGGGCGAGTACAAGATTTTCACCGAGGGTCCGCGCAAGGCGGAGGGGAACGTCCGCTTGGAGGTTACGAAGTTCGCGCCGTTCGATTCGGCGGGCGAGGGCGGTAAGATAGGCGGCAAGAACAAGTTCGGGTATCTGGCGCCGTTCGGGCAGGTGTCTACGCGTTTGGTCGACAAGGAGGCGCGGGGATGGTGGATCTTCGTCCCCCGCGACACGCTTGTCTACATAGAGGCTATGGGGCGCAGGTTGGGCAACATCGCGATATTCCGTGGCGGGGAACGCCTTATAGCCCAAGCCGGAAACGAGGTAGGGTCGTCGTTTGACTTCGTAAACAAGAGTTTCCCGGGAAAGCCGCTCTTCGGGTTGCGCGTCGTCAGGAAACTCGAGCGCGGGAAGTATTTGATCATGGCCTACGGCGGCAATCGGGACAACTACACGGCCGCCGACAGCGCGTCGCCGCTCTATGTGCAATGGATGATCCGGCCCATAGAGCCGGGGCGGCCTATAGTCGGCAAGATCGGCGTAAGCGGGGTGAACCGCTACTTGGCCGTATATTCGACCGATATGACGTATGTCGTCGTGGAAAGCCCTAAGATGCAAAAACTCGCCGTTAAACCGAGTTTCATATCGGAGGGGTCGGGAGGGGCGGCGCAGGTGCGCGATATGTCTACGGACACGCTTTACGGCAAGTCGCAAACTTGTTGCCAGTCTAAGGTGATCGAGTTAGAGCGCGGTCAGTGGACGGTGATTTCGGTAAGCGGGGCGACGGGCGCAGAGTTTAAGATTACTCCGGCGAATCTGAGGAACAAGTATACCTACACCTACAGCCCGCCGGCGGACGGGACGTATAAACTCAACGCGCTCTATACGACGACCATGAGCGACAATGTGGGCATGTCGGGCGTTTTTATAGACATGAAAGACTCGTCTATACTCGCGATTAAGGCGGATACCGTCTCGCCCTCCCGCCCGTTGCAGAGGGTATTCAATATCGTGAGCGATAAGTGGCTCTCGGCGTTTGTTTGGATAAGCGAGTCGGGGATGTACACGCTGTCGCCGGAGAGCGGCGTCGGTTATCAGTGGCGCGTGAAGCGGTTCTACATAGCCGCGCCGCAGAACTACAACCCGCCGAATTGGATCTCCGGACGGGGGAACGTCTCGCTTTCCCAAGGGTTGTACGAGATAGAGATAATGCCCGGGGGGGCTAAGGGAGGCGCGGAGTTTTCGTTCTACAGCGGGAAGAAGCCGTCCGGTCAGCCGAACGAGGGGGTTAGCCCAAGGGCGGCGTTCGGGCCGTTTGATCTAAAGAAAAGCCGCAATTACCGTTTCTATTTCAACTCGCTGCCGTCTGAGTTGGCGTCTGTAATCGTAGAGAAGTACCCTCCGCCGGTTAAGGAGAGCGTCGCGGACGTGTACTTGACGGGCGCCGCCGCCGACAAGGCGGATTCGCTTTCGGCGCGGTCGTCGCAAACGCTGGAATTATCTATGGGCGTTCCGCGTTACATAAGCCTCGGCAAACGCGAGTCGGCGGACTTTAGGTTCAAGATAAGCCAGCCGGGTATCTATAGGATGGAGACTACCGGACGTCTTTATACGAAACTGACGCTGCGCGACCGCTTCGGCGGGCTTAGCCGGTCGCAGTCGGGAAACGGCGTGGGGCGCAACGCTCTTGTAACGGAGTTCTTTCTGCCGGGCAACTATCTCGCGGTTATCGAGACGGTGGGCGAGTCGGCGGGTCGGATGGGCGTCGTTTTGAACAAGGGGGATTTGCGCAAGGGCGGCGCGCTTCAGGACGGCGTTGACAAGCGCGCCGCCGTGAAAGCGAGCAGTGCCGTAGTCTACGATTTTAAAGCGGACAAAAAGGCGCGTTACCGTTTCGAGTCCTTCGGGGCGGCGGGCAGCGCGGAGATCAGGCTTGAGGACGCGGACGGCTGGCCGCTCGTAAAGCACGGTTCGGAGGCGCCGCAGGAAGCCTCGTTGGAAAAGGGGGCGTACAAGCTCTACTCGCTGCCTTGCCCCTTCGAGAACTACAGGGTAACGCGTGTGGACTTGGTGAGGGAACCGCAAAAGTTCACCGGCGCGGGTCCGCACAACATAGTTGTGAACGAGCCGATAGCGGCGACGTGGTTGGAGAGCGGCACTGGCGCGTCTGCGCGTTTTCTCTTTGAGGTATCCGCGCCGATGGAAGCGAAAATATCGCTTACGCCGGATTTTAAAGGGACGCTCAAACAACAGAGCAACAAAGACGGCGCGACGATAAACGTGAGCGGCGGATACAGCGGCATGTTGCAAAAAGGCAAGTACGAAATCTCCGTAACGCCGGTAAAACCGCAGAATTACAGCCCGTACGAATTATCTGTCATGACGGACGACTTGGTCGCGGGTATCGGTTACGACGTTTACAAGGATCAAACGCTGCGCGTGCAGGTCGGCGAACGCGGCGGGTACGAGATATTTTCGCAGGGTCGCAGCGAGGTCGCGGCGCGGCTCTACGCTAGCGACAAAAAGACGGAGATAGCCCGAAGCGGCGGCGATCAGCTGGATTGGAACTTCTTCATATCGGAGCGGTTAGACTCCGGCAGTTATCACCTCCAATTGACGGGGTTCAACCCCGACGACAATCCGCCGTCAAAGGTGTTTATGCGCCGCACGGCAGACACCCTGGTATCGCAGGTAAAGCCGGAGGGCGCCGCCGTCGAAAAGAGAAATATACCGCTGTCGTGGAAGCAAGTCGTTATCCCCATAGAGAACAAATCGGGCGACGTGCTTAGCGTCTCGGTAAACAGCGGGTCGCAGCTTGTATGTGAATTGGAGTCCGCAAAACAAGGCGGCGCATCGGCGCAGGGCGTTCGGACCGCGGCCCGCCGCCGAGGCAAGCGGATCAACATATCCGCCGCCGTGGAGAAGGGCGCGGCGTACACGCTGAGAATTTGGTCCGAAGACAGGGTGGACGACGTCGCGGCGGTTGAAATCAGGGCATCGGCGGCTATACCGATCACTTTCGAGAATGCGCAGAGCGGCGTTACCGGTCAGGCGCAGAAAGAGGAGGAGAACACGGTCTTCTATAGGATAGACGGTATGGACGCCGGGCCTGGGCACTACGAACTTGTAACGACCGAAAACGAGATTGCCCGCGTGTCCGGCATGAACGCGCCGGAGGATGAGGCGGCAAAGAAGGGGCAGTCGTGGACGGATGTAGTCCGCACTCCGGGCGTCGGCGCGGCGTCGGGGATATTCGAGGAAGACGAGGGTATGATAATCGCGAACGCCGGACAGCGGCTCTTCGTGGGAGTTACATTTAAGTCGCCTGAAAAATTCCGTTTTGTAATGACTCCGGTATTGGTTTCCGACATAAGGGACATACAGGAGAGAAATTCGGGAAAATTTGAGACGGCCGACAAATACCGTTTCTCCAAACACCAAATAAAGTACACGGAGAGGGAGGATTTGCCGGTTGTGATAAAGCACGGCGGCGACAAAATCTTTGCCATTGAGTCGCCGGCGCGAAAACTGGGCGTGGTAACGCTTACGATGCCCGCCGGACAGCCGATAGTCGGCCTCTCCGCGCCGCAGCAGACCGCCGAGTTCGTCAGAAACGGAATACCGGTGATGGGCGGGCAGTACATATCCAAGGGCGTCAGCAAGACGGCCGTGATCCCCGGCGACACCGGCAGGGTCGTGGGCTGGAACGCCCAGACGGGCGGGTCGGTCGCGGCGGGTGTGAACGCGACATTTGCGATGAAGAGTTACAAAATGGAAAAAACCGACACGCTGAGAACAGGCAGGACGGCATGGTCGGCGAAGCAGTCGTTGGCGAAGGAGTACCGCCTGTCGCAAGCTAGCGGCAACCCCGTCGTTACCATAAAACTCTCGCCGCGCACCGGCGTTGTGTACGTGTCGCCCGACGGTCGGAGGGACATGTACTACGGCGACGACGACGGCGCGCAGTATACAGCGACGCCTGCTGCCGGCGGGAGGTTCTTCCTCTTCGGCAAGACGGACGGCGACGATGACGGCGGCATAGAGTTGGAGATGTACGCCTCACCGCAGTACGGCAAGAAGAACGACGCTCAAAAAAGCGCCTTAACCTTAACAGCCGGTACCGAGTCGGTAAAACTCCAGCCGGTAGACACAAGGGAAACGTTCAGGGTCAAAAACGGCGGGAAACAAGCGCTCATCCTTTTCCGGTCGGGTTCGGTAGAGAGCGCGGACTGGGTCAGCAAGTCGGGCGTGATAATGCAAAATGTAAGGGACGGCGGCAAATTGACAGGCGAGAGCGGCGTTCTGTTGGTCAACTACAACGCGGGCACGGGAAAACTTAGGCTGTGCAAAGACGACGGCAATTTGTTCGCGCAAAACGCTTGCCGGTGGGCCGAACCGGCGGCGAAGAAAGACAGCCTTCCGGTCATAAAAGAGATTTCGCGGCTGACAATGGCGCACGGCGTAAACCTATACGCCATAGAACTCTCCGAACCGACCCACGTGAGCCTAAACGCCGCGACGCCGGTTGCGGCGATGGTCTCTACCGACGACAAAATCGGCAATTATCGGGAGTTCTGGGATGCTCTCCGTTGGGACATACCGCTGCCGGCCGGCAAACACATAATAGGCATAAAGCCCCTGACAAGCGGGTCGCTCTCCGGCATACCGCTGACCGTAGGCTTCTATCCGATACTCATGTTGACGGAGGAGAAGCCGCTGCAGATGCAAATCATGGCGTCGCAAAACAGATTGGCCAAGTTCGAGTTGCAAAAAAAGAGCAAGATCGGCCTGGGCCTGTCAACGCAGGGGCAGCCCGCCGAGGCGGCGTTGCTTGACGGAAGGGGAAAAGAGATCAACAAAGGCGGCCAGATATTCACAGAGCTTGATAAGGGCGCCTATCACGTATTGCTCTCCGTACCGTCCGGATCAACACAAAACGGCGTAAGCGTAACTGTGCGCCTGTTCGGCCAAGACAACCCGCCGACAGACCCGCCGGTCGAGCGGATCAAGAAGATAATCAAAGACGACAGAGACGATAGCTCGGATTCGCGGGCGAGCCGGTAGAGCGCGACACGCGGTTGCCAGCCCGTTACCGCCAAGATATATTTAAAAGCAGGGCGGCGAAAATTTTTATTTAGGTATTGACATTACTAATCCCATGTACTATTTTATATACATAGTACCGCTAAAATGGAGCAGTGTAAATGAAACGTTTTGTCGTAGGTTCGGTTCTCGCGGTGATGCTGTTCGCGGCGTCTGTGCGCTCGGCGTGGGCGCAGGAGGAGACGCCGTTTATACAGTTTGGCGCTCGGGCGGCCGTTGTTATGCACTCGACGTATGAAATTGACGAGGTCGTTAACCATCACTACGGTCCGGGATTCGGTTTCGGTGTGGGGTTGGTTCTAAGACACACCGTATCCGACGCGCTCAATTTCAGAGGCGAGCCGTCGTTCTATTGGCGCGGCCTATACACCTATACGTCCGGATTAATGCCTATATCCGTCGACGAAATGGCTCTCTGTATTCCGCTGATGGCCAACTACTTTATTTCGCCGGAGCGGATATACATATCCGGAGGGCTTGAACTGGATCTTCCATTCAAAACACAACGTTTCGAGTACAGCAGCGGCGTTGATATCGGTTATGATAGATCGTTTGTTGACATCGGTTTTTTAATCGGAGGCGGGTATATGATAGCCGAGAACATCGGCGTTGACGCTAGGTACGTCATTTACTTTAACAACCCTCGTAAAAGTTCTTCGGAACTGCTTATGAGCTACGGCATAGGCGCGTTCATACTTTTCTGATCTAAAACCTTTTTTGACATTAATTTCGACGTTTGCGTCGCAGGGGCGGGATTCATCCGCCCCTATTTTTTCCACGACGCCGAGCAGACGCGGCACCTATCCAATACCTCTTCCCCGGCGGCCGCCGTCTCTATTATCCTATCAACCCCGTCCCCGCACACGGCCACCGCCGCTCGCCCCTCGCCGCGCAGCCGCGAGAAGCGCACCACGGCTGAGGCGCTGAATTGCAGGTCGGATTCGTCCGGATCGCCCAGACCTACGGCTATCGGGCCGGTCGTGTCGCGCATGTAGAAAAGGTGGATCTTCGGCATCCGCTTCGAGGCGTCCTGCGTTGACGCTTCTTGGTTAATCGATGCTTCCCGCTTCTTTGACACATCCATCCACGGCGCCGACACGCCGGGCAACTCCGCTAAGCGGCATATTCTTTCTATCCTGTCGTTTTCGTCCCCGTCCCGAGCAATGATCACGCGATACCCCGACGGCCTCCTGAAGTGCCGACCGTAGGCCAACAGCTTAAACTCCTCCAACGTGAATTGCGGGTTGCGCGCCATCAGCTCGTTGAACCTCGCGGCGGTCTCTACATTCGTCAACAGGCACCCGCCCCCGGGCGAGCTGGAGCGCAGACCGTGCTGTTTCGCGTACGCCAGCTGGACGGCGCGGCTCCTTCCCGATATGTCGAGCAGCTTCTCTCTGTCGATAATCCCCGCCTCCTCCGCCTCCGTGGGCGGCAGCAGTTTCGCGGAGAGCGGGCGTAACAATTTCCCTTTCAACCCGGCGTGTTTCTCTATCCTCATGAGCGTGTAGATCTTCTGCGACATGGGGCGCTGGCCGGCTACCTCCCCGGTGGCGAGGCAGACCGCGCCCGTCTCCTCCACGATCTTCGCCGCGCTCTTCAGGCGGTGTATCCGGCAGTCGATACAGGGGTTGGCGTTTTTGCCGTAGCCAAACTTCGGGTTGCGGACCATGTCTACGAACTCCTCACCCTCCTCCTCCACGCGCAACGGAACGCCCAAAGCGTCGGCGTACCCCATAACCTCATTGGGGGAGGTGCCGATGCCCACGTTGAAAGGCATTCTGAAGTGGAGCGCCGTTACGTCGAGGCCTTGGGACTTCAGCAGATGGATGGCGATTGTGCTGTCTAAGCCGCCGGAATACATTACTATTACTTTGTGTTTTGACATTGTTTTTAATCTTTTTAATCCTAATAAAGATCCAACACGCACCCTTCGAGGGGCGGCCGCATATATCATATAATATATATCGCGCGCGTCAAAGATAGGTCTTTTTGGGTGGGGAGCTGTATAATTTAAACGCAGGATTAATTTATACAAAAATGCCTATCTAGTTAAAATGCTATCCGGACATGGATAAAGTCAAGTTTTTTTCACTACCGTCCAAAATCTTAAGTCTAAATCTTTTTTAGACGGAAGGCTGCTAAAATCAAAGTCTTTAAAATCTTTTTTAGACGGAAGGCTTCGCCTTCCATAGATAAATCGGGGGCTAAACCCCCGATTTTCAGTCAAAATCAAAAGAAAAAAGCCTTTTTTTGGTGATTTTGACTTTCTGGATTGCTTCGTCGCTTCGCTCCTCGCAATGACGGTCATTGCGAGCGAAGCGAAGCAATCCAGTGTTTTGCCTTTGACTTTGATTGAAAATGCGGGGTTTAGCCCCGCATTTATCTATGAAGCCGAAGGCTTCGTCTAAAAAAGATTTAAAAGATTTTGACTTTAAAAGATTCGGTGTAAAAATGTCTATATTAATCGTGGGTTTTATTTAGACAGAATAGGGGCGGATGAATGAACGTAACTACGGCTGTAAAAATGACGGCGCTGCTCGTTCTCCTTGCCGGAGTCTCCGCGGCGGGGTTGAAGTATGTGGCGGTCGTGGAGACGGGGATCGACGAGCGCTCCGGCGTGGCCGCCGAGATCACCGCCGCCGAAGTCGCGCTGATGACGGCTGAACTCCGCAGAGAGGCGGTAAACAACCTGCCGTCGGATAGATACAGCGTTATGACTTCGGAAACCGTACAGTCTATGGGCGGGGCCGTCCTGGAAGAGTGCGCCGAAGAAAACTGCGTTATCGCCCTCGGAAGCAAAATCGGCGCGGACTATATCGTCCGCGGGACTATCAGCAAACTCCGCGCAAGGTTCACGCTGTCCGTGGAAATATACGAAACCGAAAACGGAACGCTCCTAGCCTCGTCCGACCCCGTCCGCTCCGAAAGCGTAGACGAACTTGTGGATAATGCCGCCGCCGCTTGCGCGAGCATGTATAAAAAGTTCGCTGAATCGCAACGCGCCAAACAGAACCGGCGAGCCGCCGCCGATACCGCCGTACAACAGCCGGAAAAGAAAGCCAAGCCGAAGAAAGAGAAACCCGCGCCAAAGCCTAAGCCCGAACCGAAACCGAAGCCGCCCAAGCCCGCGCCCAAACCGATAGAATGGCCGCCGATGAAATTGAGCGCGGGCGGCGGCGCGTTATTCGCTAACGATTTCGGCGGCGGGCTGAATTGGAGCGACGGTGTACAAGTTACAATGCCGTATATCGGCGGCGGGGCGTACCTCTTCTTTGACGCAACGTACGCCGAAGCCTTCGCCGCTTTCTCCGGCGGCGGCGGGAAGTGGGAAAGCGGCAACGTATCGGCGACAGATACCACCGTCCTGCCCGATATGTCGCGGATGTGCGTGAATATCGGCGCGTTCGCCAAATATCCGTTCACGGTCGGGAGAATAAAAATCTTTCCGCTTTTGGGTATAGACTACGAAGCGTCGCTCTCCGCCGAACTCAACGCTGACGGATATAAATATCCGTTTGACGCAAGCGATTTAAACGCGCTGTGGCTCAAATTCGGCGGCGGGATGGACGCGGCTTTGGGGGAAAAGATGTACATACGCGCCGAATTGCTGTACGGGCTTAGAGGGACGAACAAGTTTGAAGATTCCGAAAGCGGCGAGTGGGGAGCGAGTATCGGATCGGCGGGGGGTGTTACGGTGAGAGTCGGGGTAGGGATTAATCTTTAATTGAATACGACAAATAATATATCCATAAATCTAAAATAAATGAGGAGAACTTATGAAGAAATCCATTTTTAGAATGACGGGGCTTGTTGCAATTGCCGTAGCGTTCTGTATTCTGTATATAACTTGCAACGATAACGGGGCAAGTAGCGGAAAGCCGGATGATAGGGCGAAAGATTTTGTTAGGAAGTTTAATAGGCCGACTACGGGTAGCGGGAAAGATAGCAGTAACGTTGGGGGCGGGAAAGATAGCGTTATTGATGTACCGCCGAGCCATGTTCACGATTGGGGCAACTGGATAGTAACGACTGCGGCGACTTGTAACGCGCCTGGCGTGGAGACAAGAACTTGCAAAACGGACAATACTCACAAAGAAACTAGAGCGATTGCGCAGTTGACCGGAACGGAGTGCGAGCCAAATGTTGTTGACCCGAACACGGTGGTTAAAGGTACGATTACCGACAGTAGAGACAGTCAAACGTACAAGACTGTCAAGATAGGTAATCAAACGTGGATGGCGGAGAATCTGAATTATCAGCCGTTGAGCGGCAATAGTTGGTGCTATGGTAATGATGATTCTAATTGTAATAAATACGGTAGATTGTACGATTGGTCGACGGCATTAACGGTCTGTCCAACTGGTTGGCATTTGCCGTCTCGTCAGGAGTGGGAGGCTTTGGTAACGGCGGCAGGCGGGAAAGAGACTGCGGGTAATGCACTGAAATCGACATCCGGTTGGAATGATTATAATGGCAGTAGCGGCAATGGTACGGATAATTTCGGATTTTCGGCCTTGCCGGGCGGCCTCTACCAAGGCTATTTCATCAATGCCATCTACGGCTACTGGTGGACGGCCACGGGATCCAATGGGAGCAACGCCTACTGTCGGGTCATGAAAAACCGCAGCGACGACGTGCTCGATGACATCATCGGCAAGAGCGCTGGCTATTCGGTGCGTTGCGTTCAGTAATAATTGATTAGTAACAGTCCGCGTACCCATCAGGTCGGTGGGTACGCTATACACATAATAAAACTTTTTCAAAAGGAGCTGTAACGATGGATAAAATACATTTGCATTTAGACAACAGTACGATAGTCTGGCAATGTGACAGTGGAAATACCGGAGAAGGTATAGATTATTCTGACCTATGCCTTCAACATGACGTAATTATGATAGGTCCAGGAAATGGCGGTCAATATCCGGGCTGTTTAACTTCGCCAGTGTTTGAAGCCGCTTGCAGAGAAAATGGTGAACGGGTGGATAGCGCGAGGAGATATGTTAGGCGGATTGCCGAAGAGATGGCGGATGGGGAGATTGTTGTTCTTAAACGCGGTCTGTCCGTTGTTCGCGGTGTCGGCGTAGTCGTAGGGGATTATCTGTATTACCCTAATTTCAGGGATATACGCGGCTGGAATGTGTGTCATTGCAGGCGCGTACGGTGGTTTTGGGAAGAGGGTCATATTTTCAACTCTCATCCTTTGGCGCAGAACAGATTGTCGAAGTTATGGGTAGAAGAAGTGCGTAATTGGTTAAGAACAATAAGTTATCGTGAATCCGATATGACCAGACCGCTACGCCCGTTACCGTAATAAGTCGCCGCCCCCGCGTTTCCGCCGGTCTCAGTGGGGTCGGCGGGGACGGTCGTATCCGCTATTTTTTGAGTGGCCGTCCGGCGTTGTCGATAATGCCTTGCTCAATTTCATCTTGAAGTTTGAGCACATCGGCGACAACGTCATCAATTGGTCGTTCGGGTTGTTCGCGCCGCCATTTAGTATAGTCTCGTTCCGGCGTTCCGTAGTTTTCATTCAAGAATGCGTGCGCGTTCTCGTACCCGAGTACGTCGATTAGCGCCTTAACCCCTGCTTTACGCAGTTCTATCGGGTTTTTGATCTCCGCGATGGCAGTCATATTAGTCCTCCCATTGTGATTTTTAGTGGATTTATAACTCGTACCGCGCTTAGTTTCTTGTTTGTACTTATCCGTTCAAAGTCTTTATCAACCGTCAGCAGCACGTCAACGTCGGCGGCTTCGGCGATTGCAAGGTGTAGGCTATCCATATTCTTCAATCCTTTCGCGCGAAACTCATGCATTCGCTTGATTGCGTTTTTCGTCAGGTTAGCGTGTATATTTATGGTGTTTTTGTAAAATGTTAATGTATCATCCCGCAAATCCGTTTCCGGGATGCCTTGCAATTCAGCTAATACGGCCGCGCTACCCACTATACCATGCCCCGCGACTTGACACATATCGATAATGGACATGATGGCGACGGCTTCCGCCTTGATATCTTTGTTGGTCAAGTTGTCATGCCGTCGGTCCCAACAGCATGCGTCCACGTATACTTTCATTTTCTTCATGCCGTCCCAGATCGTCAATGTTCACTTAGCCGTATCCTGCCTACTCCTGAAAGAATAGCGCAACATTACTAATATAATATATGGCCACCTACTGACGCAAGTGTACGCGTTAGCCATTGTTGTCGTCGCTGTGTGCGCGGTCTCTTCCCCCGTTCCCCCGCCTCGCCATCCGGGTCGGAGCGGTGGTCGGTCAGTCAGTCCCGCCCAAAACATTAATTTGACTTTGGTGATCCCCGAATATTATCTTTATAGGAATCATATTCGTTGCAATTACAACGAAAAGGGGACAGAATGACGCAACTTGTAGAGAAGAACTGGCATTTGGTGGAAGAGATGACCGAGCGTCTCAAGGCTCTGAATCCGTACAAAGTCATTCTGTTCGGCTCCTACGCCGCTGGCAACCCGACGGAAGACAGCGACCTAGATGTCGCCGTTATTTTGGACAGCGACGAGATCGTGAAAACGTTCACTGAAAGGATGGATCGGTGGCATCCAGTGGCAAAGGCCGTCAGAGAAGTCCATTACCAAATCGCTATGGACATCATTGTGTATTCAAAAGCAGAAATAGACTACCTGAAAAAAGAAGGCGATTCTTTCTTAGAAGAAATAGAGAGCACCGGAAAGGTTCTATATGAAAAATAAAACATCGGGTTGGGTGTTTTTCGCTAACCAAGATATGGTTGCGACAAAGGCGTTGATAGAGTACGTTGAATCAACGGGGGCGGAAATAACAGGAGAAATCGCATTTCTGTGTCAGCAGGCTATTGAAAAATTTTTTAAGGGTTATTTGGTAGAACACGGCAAAGAACCGCTGAAAATCCATGATCTGTTGAAGTTATATTTAGAAGTAAAAGGTATCCATGATTGGAATTTGGACGAGGGTTTGCTTGAAAAGATCAGCGTAATATATACAGAAACCCGTTATCCTAGAAATATCTGCATGACACCGGACGGACGGCTGCCGACTATGGAAGAAGCCAGAATTTATTGGGAATTCGCCAAGAAAGTCGAGGCTATTTTTACGGAGTTGGTGGGAAAATAGAATAACCCGTCTCGCGACCCCGCCGGTCTCGGTGGGGTCGTCGTGTCCGCAGTCCCCAGTTCCCCGCGTCGTCGGGTCGGGGGTCGGTCGGGGGTCGCCCCCGAACAATAATTTGACATCCCGCGTCCCCGAATATTATCTTTATATGTGTTACATTCATTACAACATCCCCAATGCGGAGGTATAATATGGAGACTTTAGTGATTGACCGAGGTACGCCGCTCGACGCATTGTTTTCCTTTGTGGGAGCGGAGCGTATAAAGATAACCAAGAGCGGTACTGGCGTGCTGTTTGCCGCCGTAGCGGACGAGTCCGAGGACGAGGACGCGGCGCGTGCCGCCCGCCGCGCCCGCAGGCTCGCCGC
>Ga0268262_10002402_pt1 | contig 21701 bp, 19 predicted proteins | sample TergutNc150P3_FD_190354 | JGI IMG/M metagenome (GOLD analysis project Ga0268262, IMG submission 190354) | Nasutitermes corniger P3 segment gut microbial community from laboratory colony in Florida, USA - Nc150 P3 (SPAdes) (version 2) | ecosystem: Host-associated > Arthropoda: Insects >... | reverse complement strand
AGTCTTTGCTATTGAGACGAACTAACGATTTGGGATCTTTTTTCGCCGCCTTGCACGCATTTTCAACTTTGGAAGTCACGTGAAAATATTTCAATACGCCATTATGCTTGAATACTATGATTATTCGATGTTCTATGTTAGAACCAGGCGGATATTTTCCTTTGAAAGCTTTCCATTTTTCAACGGAAAATAAATTATCTGGAAGCGTGATAGGCATGGTAATGTTCTTTTTTCAAGGCGAGAAACTCCTCGTCTTCTTCCTTGAACGGATCGCATTTCTTACCGAATTTCTTGAAGTGGGAATCGTCTGGATTTTCAAAGAAATCCATTTCGTTCATTCGCACGCTTTTTATTCTTAACAGTTTCTTTTCGTGCTTTTTCCATTCGGGATAGCAATGCGATATATCACTCATTTTTTCTTTATCGAAATCCCCGAATTCCTTCAGTGCGAAATTCATGGCTTCCTTGAAGCTTTTCGACAATTCGTCCTTCCCCTGAGGCTTTATTTGAACATTGTATTCGTCTATTGCCTGAATTGCGGATGAATGTTTTTCGTAGCGGCCTTTCAGTAAGTCAAATGTCGTGGAAGCCACAGGACCGCGTTTCATGGCGTAATAATAGTCTCCGGTGGCAGTTATGCCGTAATTGCGTAAATGATACCTATCTGCAAAGAATATCATTTTAAGCAAATACAATATGTCGAATCGGTATGGATTGCTAGACGGAGCTTTGCTTTGTATATAATACAAAGCTTGCAGTATCCTAGTGAATGAACACCCATTGATGACTGTATTCATAATATCAAACCTACCTCACTACTTTTATTCATATAATATACAAAACATATCCCTGACATAAAAAACTTTGTTGCCTCGGATGTTTTCTCCACCAGAACCTTGTATGGCGGGTTTTCATCTTGAAAGGCTATTGGAAGGGGCTCAATTTCTGCTAGCTATTTTACAAACACAACGCTTCCCATTTGGTCGCTTAATGGTAATTAACGCATTTTTCATTGTACATCCCTCTTCCTAAACAAAATGCGTTCCGGTGGCATCCCTTCTGGTTTTGGGATGTGTTCAATTTCTTTCCAAGGGATTGGTGTGTATAGTTCTTTTAGTATATCATTTATTTCTTTTTGAAATTCTATGGGTAGCCATAATAATGGAGTAAATACCACTATTTGTCCGTTTTTTACATTATTCAAAACGGAAGTTTTAAGATATGGTATTCTCTGAAAGAATCTACTTTCAACTAAAAAATAAGGACCTTGGGGAGAATATTTGCCAATTTCGGAACTGTAACAGGTAAAAAAACCAAGACATAAGCTTACAAAGCGTTCTATGCCAGATTGTTCCATAACAGAATCTAAATATTTTGTCATAGAAATATTAATAGCATTTGTTTTTCTGTAATTAAAATATTGAGAACGTTTTTCCCAGTTTATATCAGGTAAATTTAAAATAGAAAGTGTTAATAATACTAGCAATAACGCATTTATTTTATTTTTTGAATCTATACTGTATTTTATTAAAATTGCAACGTAAAATGGCATGGCAAAGATAAAATGATGGCAAAAATACTCACCGCTCAAAGCAACAGAAAGCGAAGTTAAAAACAGGGCAGCAAAGAGTGATAATAATTGCAAAGGCTTTGTTCTGCTAATCCACAGCAATGCACAAAATATAGAGGCAAATAAATAACCAAAACCTAAGGAATATAAATTTTGGTTGTTGAACAATAACCAAAAATAAACAACTCTTTCTAAGGGAGAAGAACCTACGGCGTTCACATGAGTACCAGACATATAACGTAAATAACTTAAAAATCCATCCATCCAACCTAAAGAGAGCAATATGAATATTCCCAAACAAAGAGCGATGAACAAGGGCATTGCGAATTTTAAAGACCAGTCCTTTATGTTTTTGCATAATATAAAAGAAGCTCCTAAAATCGGAAATAAAAAGGGTTCTTTAAATCCACAAGAGATAAGCATACATAGAGAAATTCCCAAAATTTTTAGAATTTTATATTTTTCAAAAGAGCTTAACATTAACAAAATTGTGAGTGCGCCAAAAGCTGCTCCAAAAGATTCCACTTGCACCAAGCCGGAGCGTTCATGAGTATAAAGCGCTAGCAAAAGTCCAAGCAAGGTAGAAAATGCCCAGCCGAATATAGATTTTTCTTTTGAATGTAAAACATAAGCGAGCAAAGGAATGATTGCTATAATTAGCAAAACCAAAACTTGTGCTATATGAGTTAAAATTACGCTATCAAAAAAATAAAATGAAAGAGCAGAGAGAATAAAAATTCCCGGCGGTTTAGTTTCAAATAATCCTGTGTGTGGCGGGATGCCATTTACTATGCCTCTGCCAACAGTCCAGTAAACATCGGAATCCCAAGCATTATAAGCTCCAGAAAGTTCATATAAAAGCATTCTGCAAAAATATTGAAAGATAAAACCGAACAATAAGGATAAAATAATGACAGAAATTCTATTTCCAATAGTAAAAACATCTTTATTCCATTGCAATGAGAATAGCAATAGCACTGCAATAAGGGCTACTAACATTCCATATTTATATGCGTGCAAATTGCTTGTGTATTTAGGTTTTATTATAAATCCATTTTCACCGCCATCACTTTGTAAAACCATAGATGTTTCATAGTAAAGAGGGTCAGGAAAGTTAAGAGAAAATGGTAGTTCAAAATCGCGAGGATAAATCTCTGGGGTATATTGAGTTATGAAAAAAGGTTTGTTTTTAAAAAAAATTTCATAATCCGCTAGATTTTTTATCCCAAATAAATTTGAATATTCTAAAGAAAAAAGCTGGTCTTTGGGCAGAATTTGATAATCCACTAAGCTTTTTAATCCAAATCTAGCAAAATAAATTTGCCCGGAATCCAGATTTAAATTGTTAAATGGATAAGAAAATATGCCTTGTTTGTCTTCTGTTTGAATTAAAATATTCGAAATAACTGGTTGTTCTGCTTTTAGCCATAAATAAGAAAAAATCATTGCTACCAATACTAATAGGCCTAAAAAAGCGTATTGTTTATTTAGAGATTTGCGGTGCATAAGATTATCTATTACCTAATTTATTTTTCAGTTTGTTTGCTGCATAATCATTTATAAATTCTTCTAAGTCAATAAGTATTTCTTCTTTTTCATCTGGCGGTATTGATTTTGAGATTTTTACCATGTTCAACACTTTAACCATGTCGTCATAATAAAGATTTCCTAGTTTTTTTATAATTTCATCTTCTTCCAATGTAAATGTTCTTAAACCAGCAATATAGCTATCGTGACTTAAAAAACTATATATCGCTGATTCAATTTTAATGCTCCCTTCGTTTTCGCGAGAATTGATAATGAGGAATTTTTCATTGGTTACTGATATTCGGACAAAAAGTTTTCTGGCTCTGTCTTTTATTATTTCCGATGTTGATGTATCAGCTAGAACCACTTCCGATATGTCAAGCATCATATTACCGTCAATCTGGCGGTTTCTTTTAAATCTTCTCGCAAGAGGTCGTTTTCTACAATATCCTCAAATGGTATATCAACGCATTTTGAAATTCCTCTTTTGTCCCAATTTTTTTGCCAAGCTGATTCTTTATGATTTATATCTCTAACTTCGCCGAAGTCAAAACCTGTATATTTTTTATAACCTATTTCCAAAGCTTCTATGTCCGATTCGGATAGCATATTGGTTATTGGCGGGCGTTTAGCGTATAAACGCTTTCCACTCCTTACAAAATCCATATTTGATTTTTTGCAAGCATCCGTATAAATCCATTTTGGAACTGTGCCATGTTCCATAGCCATATAAGTGTCTCCTGTGATAGGTCTTTCATATTTGTTCAAGTGATATTTTTCGGCTTCAAATAGCATTTTGAAAATATGGTACATACTGGTTTCTCCTTTTTGGATTAACCAGAGAACTGCTTCGACAGCCTTACGCTCGTTCAATTTGAATTCTATAGCCATACTCATCTCCAAATCTACCTATAATATACAAAATTTCCTAATTGTTGACAAAATATCATCATTTTCCCGTTTTAACCAACTGCCAAAAGTCGCTATGCACTTGTTCACCTGTGATTGTATCAACTATATTTAGTTTCCAAATATTGGTATCTTTATTGAAAGCAGAGAATTTAAATGTGTTGATATAGTAATTTTTTTTATATGGGATCTCACTTGTTAGAGAATCGTTTATAAAATTCTGAACTTTCCAAGGTTCTACTTGTTCTCTCGGTACTCTGAAAACCAACTGTACAGTGCTATCTGTTGGTTCTGTTTTATCAAATATTCTAAGCAATCCTTTTTTATCTCTTTGGTTTAAGCCAAATATTCTATAAATCAATAAGTTTTTTCTTGTATTTTCTCTTATATTTGCATTTAAAACCGTATCCACATCAAAATAAGAGAGGATTCTATCGCAGCTTCTTGTAGGTTCGGAACTTATAACTTTGGGTATGGAATGAGAAAATTTGCAAGATGAATTTTCTGCAACAAAAATATTATCCTTATATATTTCAAATAATTCATTCATAGTATTTTCTTCAACATCAACTAATAAGTCGTAGCCATAAGCTGATATTCCCCTATCTAAAAAAAATAAAGGGGTACGAGTGAAAAATATTGAAGGTTCTGTAAGTTTATCTGAGAATTTTTTTAAGTGATAATATTCCATTAAGGATGGGTTATATTTAACTGTAAGATCTTGTTTGAAACTGTCATAATGAACTATGAGGTTTATAAAAATAAATGACATAATAATTGTTAGCAAAATTTTTGGATTGATGAGATTATTTAGGAAAGTTGCCATTTTATATATAAATAATGCCCCTAAAAAAGACATAATCGGTAAAATAATAAGCACATATCGTTGCTGGACATCTATGGTCAAATCTCCGCCAATGCTATCAAAAAGAATTAGGTATTGAGGGGAAAGGAGAAGGAGGAATATTAAAATATATTTATGTTGGTTTTTAAATTCTTTTATTGTTAGGACAATCAGAGTGATTAAACCAAGAAGTGCGAACCAAATGAAGTATGGAAAATATGGATAATAAAAAATTCCTTCTGAATTATAGCTTGACAATCCCATTATTTTAAAATCGGTTATAATATTTTCTATAAGATGCCCGTGCGCACTATAAGCTCCGCTTTGCAAATCAGCATTTCTGTTAATGGAAATGGTACAAAAAATTGGTATGCAAAAGAAGGAGAGGGTAGTGAGGAAAATTGAGATATCAGAGTTAAGAACTCGGAATTTATTTTTATATAAAAGAATTCCTATAAAAGCGAGTAGGCAAAATACTGTTTCTGGGCGGGTTTGGGCAAAGAATGCGAGTGTTAAGGCAAGCAATATCCAATGTCTGGTTGTATTTCTATCATAAGCCCATTTTAGGAATAACAAGGAAAAAACAAACATAAATACATAAAGCCCTTCTATGCTGGAAGAACGGGATAATAAAAGCAGAATTGGCTGGGTTGTTAAAAGCACCGTGGCGAGCAATGCCAGAAATTTATTTTTTAGCCAAGCTACTAATGCCAAGAAAAAAACTATGCTGGTTAATAATAGAATAAAAGACTGAAAATTATAAATCCAACTCAAATCAGTGCCAAAGATTGGCATTCCAAGCATATATAAATATGAGAGGCCTCTGGGTTTTATAGTGGCAACCTCTACACATTTAAAATTATTATCAATAAAGGAGCCTCCAAGGCAGACAGTTCCCACTTGATTGTAATATAAATTCTGTGCGGTAACTGTGTACACATTTTCATCGCTCAATATTCGTGGGCGGCCTTCTGTCTGAACCTGAATGAACAGAATTGACAGGATTAACAGAATGAATACAATGAAGATTGATTTTGATTCGTTTTCGGTTGACCAAATTTCTTTTAGCCAGCTGAGGAAATCTTTTGATAGTTTAATGAATAATAATAGACCTATCCCAAATTGCAGGGTATAGATGTAAAAAGGTGAATAAAAATCAAGTTTTTTAATAGCATTGCCATTTATCATTGATAAAACAAAAATAACCAGCGGAATGGCGCAGGCAAAGAGCAAAAAAGAGATATTTAATATTTTAAATTTCATTGACTTCTGCAATCAACGAAGCTTTGCTCTTATAAATAAGAGCAGAGCCTATATAAAATTCAATAAATTTTATTGCAATTTTGGGAAATTAGGTGTTAAAGAACCACAACCACCAGTTGCGAGAGTACCTCTTGCAAAATCTGTTCCACCAATCTTAATGGCATATTCTGGGGAGTTGGCTGAGCCACTTAGTGTAGCCGATACAAGCCAAGCAGCACTTAATCCAGAACCCTTACAATCATTCAAAGCAGCAGCAGCAGTTGCTGACCATGTGGCCAGACTACCATCAGCATTGCCTGTAACTACATAAGTGAAATTTGAAGTTGTTCCGAAACTTTTGCTCTCAGTTGCTCCTGGAGGTGTATATCCAATAGCTGGAGCATCGCCCATTTTGGAAGTCTCAGTAATATAAGCTTGCTGCAACTTGCTCCAAGTTCCGACCGCAGGGCCAACTTCAGATGCCTTTGCCTTAGCGCTCATACCGAAAAGTTTTGGAATGGCAATAGCTGCCAAGATGCCGATGATCACAATAACGACCATCAATTCAATGAGCGTAAAGCCCTTTTTCTGTGTCTTCATAGAGACTCCTTATTTTTATGGCCAGAAGCTTCTCTTGAAAACCTTATTTTCCTTAAAAACTTTGGCCGGATTTATGTTAACATAATTAAAATAGATTTTTTTTCCTAAGTGCGGTAAAAAAATCAGCACGAATGTAATTTTTTTGTCATTTTTTATGACATTTTATGTAAAAAATGCGATTTTGTGTGATATTGGTGGGTATTGAGCGGTAAAAATGAATTTATATACGTAATTTTATATATTAAATATTACGTATGAGTGTAGCAAAATTAACATTAAGCGTTTCGCCAGTTTTAATAAAAAAGGGAAAACGCATAGCGCAAAAGCAGAATAACAGTTTATCTGCTTTAATAAGTGATTTTTTGGAGAATCTTGAAGAGCCTCCACCTAAAGCTAAATCAAATTACGAACTCTCTCCGCAGATTAAGGAAATGTGCGGAGCTTATAGGTTGCCAGAAGGCAAAACCGAAGATGATTTAAAATTTGAGTATCTTTTCAACAAGCACGTTCTTCATGACTAGCAGAATTTTCATAGATACCAATGTATTTTTAGATCATTTCCTAAAGAGGGAGCCTCACTGGGAAGCTTCGGCAATAGTTTTAGATATGGTTGCTCAAGAGCAAATAACGGCTTGTACTTCTTCCGTATCTTTTTGCAATCTAAATTATATGCTGAACAAATTGGATAAAAACAGGATTGTAGAAAAGGATTTGCAATTTTTGCTGAACATAATTCAAATTGTGCCTGTAAATGGGCAAATGCTTGGACAGGCATTGTTTGAGGCTTTGCCAGACTACGAAGATTCCGTGCAATATGCCGCCGCATTAAAAGCCAACTGCGATTTTATAATAACCACAAATAAACGGCATTTCTCAAACTGCAAAATTTCAGTATTAAATGCGAGCGAGTTTATCAGTCGTATTTAATCATCCACCCTCACCATTTCAATGCGGCGGTTCAGTTCGCGGCCGTCGGCGGTGGCGTTGTCTGCTATGGGGACGTCTTGACCGTAGCCAACGGCTTTCATGCGGGTAATTTTTACGCCTTTTGTAGCCAAATAAGCAACAACGGCTTTTGCTCTGCGTTCAGATAAATCTTGATTGGATTTTGGGTTACCCACATTATCTGTATGGCCTTGAATTTCAATTTTAACCTTTGGATTTGCCAAAAGCTGTTCCGCAACGCCATCTAGAATTTTCTTTGCATTTGCCGTTAAGGTGGCGTTTCCGCTACCAAATGTAACTCCTTGCAAATTAACTCTCGCTTCAATAACCGGAGCTGCTGTGACCTCAACAGATACTGTTTCTGTTTGTGTACCACCTTCTCCAACTGCCGTTAATGTATAAGTAGCGGTTTCTGTGGGTTTAAGCTGCTTTGAACCTTTGAGCTGAACTTTTCCTATGCCTTCTATGCTCACTTCGGTGGCATTGGTAACCTGCCATTTCAAAGTAACTGGGTGCCCTATTTGCACAGATTCCGAACTTGCGGTAAACAAAATTACAGGAAGAGGGCCTGCTGCTATTTCAACATCTGCGGTTGCCGTTTGTGTGCCGCCTTCTCCAACTGCTGTTAATTTGTAAACCGTATTTTCGGTTGGCTTCATTTTTCTGGTGCCAGTGGTTGGAACTTCTCCTATGCCTTCTATGCTTACACTAGTGGCATTGTTCACTTGCCAAGTTAATGTTACAGAGTTGCCTTTTTGTATAACATCTGGCATTGCAGTAAATATAATAGTTGGTGCTGGTACTGCGGCTGGTGCCTCTACTTCTTGTGCTGGGCAACCTTTATTTTCTTTTGTTCCCGCTTCATAAGGGCACAAATCTATGCCTTTGCATACACGTGAAAATTCACTCTGCCTGCCACTTTCTGCTACCCAAGGGTCGCACATGCCATCTTCGTCTGTATCTGGATTGCGGTATTCTTTTTTCTCTTCTTTGGGTTTTTCTGGTTCTGCGGTATAAATTTTAATTACTAAACCTCCATAAGCCAAAAAGTTAGGAATGGTTCTTGCTTTGTAGAAAGCTCTGTTGCCGCCACTCAAATTTATGGTTAAAGAGTCTATGTATTTATCTTTATCTCCAATAAATATTGAACCACCAAATTGCAGGTCAACTGTTTTGCCTAAATGAAGAGCAGTGCCTAAAGATATAGTGGATAAATCTGTTTCGCTTTCTGGCCCTTTAAGTGGAAAATCTCTGTAGAATTCTCCATAAGCCGAAATGAATTCAGCAGGAGTCCATTCTAAGCCAGATGAAAAACTATGAACATTTGGATAATCTTTGCCATCTGTTCCTAGCGGCCATCTATATGTGTAATTTAAGTGAAACAAAATAGGAATATTTACTTTTATTCTATTAAAATCAAAAGTTGCTGCAACTCCAAGTTTCATAAAGGGCATCACATTTGAATATCTGGATATTGGTTCTAGGTCCCGTCCTTCAATTTTTACATACATAGGATCGCGAAACCAAGGGCCATAAGTATGTTCTTCTTCAAGATTTCTTGTACCTGTGTTTAAGCCAAGCCCTATCAAACCCGCAAGGTCAAATGGAACGCTTTCATCAAAGGGTATGCGTGTTTTTGTTGAAATAAATAAATCTCCCCATCCCCAAGCCCAAGGTTCTTCTACATATTCCGATTCTCTTCCATTATGAGTTTCTTTCCCTTTAATATTCAAATATTCTAGAAATGGAAATGGAATGCTAATAGCAACATCAAAATAATTAGAAAGCCCAATGCCCAAGAACCAATTTATATTTCCGCCAAAATAATCACTTATTTCATAGCGATAAGCTTGTTTATAAAAATAATTACTGTCTATTATGCTTTCGAGATTTGCTCCTTCCACAAAAAGACCGAGACCAATGCGCCCGTGCCCAAGGGTTTGTGCACTTTGTGTTTTGTGAATACCACGCTGCCCGTAAAAATTCACATTGCCCTCTCCAGCATAAGCAGAAAGAACAACTGTGGCAAAAAACAGAGCAAAAATTTTGCTTTTTAGCGAGTTTGAGGAGTAATTCATATTTTTATAATATAGTAAAAAATTTGATTTACTAATTTTCAAACCAATGCCCGATGTTTTAACAGAATTCCTAACCCAAGCCGAAAACAAAGGATTACAGCTTTATCCAGCTCAGGAAGAAGCGGTTTTGGAGCTTTTGGAGGGCAAAAATGTTGTTCTTGCAACTCCAACAGGTTCGGGAAAATCTTTAGTTGCCAGTTTTTTGCACCGTTTGATGCTTTCCAAAAATCTGCGTTCGGTTTATACCTGCCCAATAAAAGCCTTGGTAAATGAAAAATGGATGTCGCTTTGCAAGGAGTTCGGTGCTCAAAACGTTGGGCTTTCCACTGGAGATGCAACCGTTAATCATAATGCACCAATTTTATGTTGCACAGCGGAGATTTTAGAGCAAATTGCGCTTAGAGAGGGGGAAAACTCAAATATAGGTGCAGTGGCAATGGATGAATTCCATTATTATAGTGATAAAGAAAGGGGAGTGGCTTGGCAAATTCCACTGCTAACAATGAAGCACACTCAATTCCTTTTAATATCTGCAACCCTTGGTGATACTTCGTTTTTTGAAAACGAAATGACAAAATTAAACGGTTTGCAAAGTGTTTGCATAAGAAATGCGGAACGTCCTGTTCCTTTGGAATTCACATATTCCGAGAGTCCATTGGCAAATGAAATTCAAAAATTGTTGAACGAAGGAAAGGGTCCTGTTTATGTGGTTCATTTCACTCAGAGCGAAGCGGCAGAAAACGCTCAGGCTTTCACGAGCCTAGATATAGCGGGCTTGCTTAAAAAAGATAAAATAGCAGAGGCAATGGCAAATTTCAGATTTTCCAGCCCCTTTGGTGCAGACATAAAAAGATGGTTGAGGCAGGGGATAGGGCTTCACCATGCGGGTCTTTTGCCAAAGTACAGAATTTTAACGGAGAAAATGGCGCAACAAGGATTGCTCCCCATTATTTGCGGAACCGATACCCTTGGTGTTGGAGTTAATGTTCCAATTCGTACCGTGCTTTTCACAAAGCTCAGCAAATTCAATGGCGAAAAAACAACTATGCTGCCTGTTCGGGATTTTCACCAGATTGCTGGGCGAGCAGGGCGGCGAGGCTTTGATTCCGTGGGTTATGTGGTGGCACAGGCACCGGAGCATGTTATAGAAAACAAATTGAGAGAGGCAAAATTCAGCAAAACAGGGCGCAAATTTCAAAAGGCAAGCGCACCAGAAGGCACCATAAGCTGGGATAAAACAAATTTTGAAAGGCTTATAAATGGAGAACCGGAAAGATTGGTTTCGAGGTTCGCAGTGGATGCAAATATAATTTTGCAAATAAGCGGATGCAGAAATTTGCACAATCTCATAATGAATTGCCACGATTCAAAAGAGCAAAAAAAAGTACATATAAGGAGAGCCATTCAAATTTACCGCTCTCTTATCGCTCAGGGAATAATGGTAAATGGAAAACCCGCTGTGAATTTGAGCGACCGTTTTGCTATGCACCAGCCTCTTTCCCTTTGGCTTTTGGAGAGCATTGAAAAAATTGCAGACTTAAACGCCCTAACCCTGCTAACTCTCATAGAGGCAATTTTGGAAGAAGCGGAAATGGTACGCCGCAAGCAACTTTCAAGGCTAAAAAACGAAGCCATCTCAGAAATGAAATCACAGGGAATTGAATTTGAGGAAAGGCAAGCGAGACTAGAAGAAATGCGCCCACCAGAGCCGGAAAATGCGGAATGGTTGGAAGCGAGCTTTGGCGAATTTGCAAAAAAGCATCCCTGGATATGTGGTGAGCGAGTTCATCCGCAAACAATAGTTTTGGAAATGTTCGCAGAGTGTTTTTCTTTTTCGGGATATATAAAACAATATGGTTTGGAGCGAATAGAGGGCTTATTGCTTCGCCATATAAACAGCGTGTATAAAGTTTTGGCGCACACCGTTCCAGAGAAATACAAGAACGAAGAAATTTTGGAAATGCAAGATTATCTGCGTGAAATGCTACAAAGGGTGGATTCTTCGCTTTTGGATGAGTGGCAGCGTATGCAAAATCCAGAATATATTTTACCCGAAGAAAAAGAAGAACCCTTGCCGCCTTTTGCTGTTAGTGAGCGAATGGTTAAAGCCCTTGTTCTGCAATTTTTTGTTGCCTGGGGAAAAGGTGATTTTGCCGCTGCCGCCGATTGTCTTGAGCCGAGCGAGGAATTTAGCGAAAAAAAACTTGCCTCTCTTCACAAAGAATATGTTGAAACACACAAGGAACTAAGGTTGGATGCAGAAGGCCGTTCCAACAAGCATACCTTTATTGAAAAGAAAGGCGATGTTTGGGAGGTTTCTAGAATGTTGCAAGATTATGATGAGCAAAACGATTGGCAAATGGTGTTCGTTGTGGATTTGGCAGAGTCTAAGAAAGGAGAGAGATTGGTGATGAGGTTGGAGAGGTTTTAATTCAAATGCTACCCGTGTGTTTTTCATTTTTATGCTGGTTTTCCAGCACAGCGTTGATGTCCATTTCGGGTTATTTAATTGCTCGTTCATCAGAACAGCCGGAGATGGCGGCTTTGTCGCTGGGGATTGCAGGGGTTAGGTTTTTTGGGATTTCAAGAGGAGCTTTTCGTTATGTTGAGCGATTATTTTCACATTCGCTCGCTTTTGAGGAGCTTAAAAAATTTCGTTTGTATCTATATAAAATTTTGGAACCCCTTGTGCCTTATAAATTAGCTGGAGTTTCAGAAGGAGAAATGCTCTCTAGAATTTCCACTGATGCCGAAGAATATAAGGCTTGGCTACCGCGTGCGGGAGTTCCTTTGTTCGCTGGCATTGCTTCATTTGTAACTAGCCTTTGTATTCTTGCATATTTGAATTTGCCTTATGCCTTATGCTTTTTTGCAACTTCGTTTTTGCTAATTGGAATTTCGGTTTTGGCATTTTTTTCAATCAAAAAAAGTTCAGGGCAGTGGGGCAGTTCGTGCGAGGAATTCAGTGAGTTTTCTCTTTCTGTTGCACAGGGAATGGCAGAAAAAAAATCTTGGGGAATTTTTGGAAAAATTTTAGATACTTGGAAAAACTTGGGAGATGCGGAAGAAGAAAAAAGAAAAAAAACATATTCAATTTACTGCATAGCAGAAATATTCTCAACAACTGCTCCCTTCTTATGCCTAGCGGGAATGCTTTCCATTGGTTCTGGTACTTACTCATTCCCGGTGTGGATTGGAATTTTATTAGGAACCCTAGCCTCCTTTGAACTTCTGCAAGAATTCCCCTCCATAGCCCTCCAAAGTGCCCTATCCAAATCTGCCTACAAAAGACTGGCACGCCCCGTAAGCTACGCTGACTCCCCGCTAGAAGTGAGGATTGATTTAAATTTAAGTTCGGATTTTATAACTCTGAACAAAGGCGATGCCTTGATTCTCTCAGCTCCCTCCGGTACAGGCAAAACACTTTTGGCAAATACCATTGCAGGATTTTTGCCAAGTAGCGAACCCATTGAAAGAACCTCTAATTTTGTTTTCTTGGAACAGGAACCTTTTTTGTTCACAGGGACAATAAGAGATAATTTGCTTTTTGCAAATCCCTATGCAAGTGAAGAGGAAATGCAAAGAGTTTTGCAAAAAACAGGCTTGGAAAATTTTTCCCTTGATTTGTGGATAGGGGAGCGCGGTTTTGCTTTGAGTGGTGGAGAACGCCAAAAACTCGCTGCCGCTCGCATTATGCTCTGCAACGCAGATTTGATTATAGCCGATGAACCCGGTGCTCATTTACCAGCAGAAGATGAAAAAAAATTATTTGACGAAATTACGAAGCTGCCGAACAAACCCGCTGTGTTATGGTTTTCACACAATCGTCCACATCATCGGAAAAATGAATGAAATTCATATCTGATTTATCTATTAAACCATCATCTATAAGTCTTTGCCAGTTTATCATATTTTTCCAAAATTCTGTTCCAAACAGAACAAGCGGAACATTAGTTGTTTTGTTGTTTTGAAGCATAGTGAGTGATTCAAATAATTCGTCAAAAGTTCCCCAGCCACCAGGAAAGGCTATTATTGCCGCTGATTTTGACAAAAACCAGAACTTGCGCAAGAAAAAATAATGAAATTGAATTTCCAACTGTTTATCCACATAAGGATTTGTGCTTTGCTCAAAAGGCAATTCTATGCAAAAGCCAAGGGATTGGGCATTAGCTTCTTTTGCTCCCTTGTTGCCAGCCTCCATGATGCCGGGCCCACCGCCTGTGCATATAGCATATTTTTCTTTTTGGCTTTTTGCCCACTCTCCCAGCTTGAAAGCCAGACTATTTGCCGCTTGATAGTATTTATTTTCTGGCTTTATTCTTGCAGAACCAAAAATAACAATGGTTTTGTCTATTTCGTTATCATCTAAAATAGCCTTTGAAGCCAAAAACTCAGACATAATGCGAACAGACCTTCCATGTTCGCTATTGATAAATCTTTCGTTGTGATATGCTAGCATTTTTGGAATATAGAAAATCTAGTTTGCTCGGCATAATCTTTTCGGTTTTCAAGCCATTTTAAACCAGCAAAACTTTCGCTTTGCAAAATTTTCTCTTGACCATTTGCAATTTCCAAAATCACTGGGGCACCTAGTTTTAAATGGTTTGCGCAAGTGTTTAATAGTTTGCGAATTAACTCTAAACCGTCTGTACCGCCAAAAAGCGCTAGGTGAGGGTCACCATTAAGTACCTCTGGCTGCAAAGAATTTTTATCGCCAAGTGGAATGTAAGGCAAATTTGCGAGCAAGGCATCAAATTTAATATTGTTCGGTACATTAGAGAGCAAATCACTTTTAACAAGGGAAATTTTTTCTTCCAGTTTATGTAAAGCGACATTCTCTTTTGCAAGGCTAAGCGCTTCTTCTGAAATATCGCAAGCAATTACATTTGCATTTAATTCTAAGGCAACTGCTATTGCAATGGCTCCGCTCCCAGTACCAACATCTAAAACATTATCCATTTTCTCATTCAATATATCCAAAATCAATTCCGTTTCTTGCCTGGGAACTAATGCTCTTTTATCGCATTTTATGTGATGCCCCCTGAAACTTACACTGCCAATTATGTGTTGCAAGGGTTCTCTTTTGGCTCGTCTTGCCACAATTTGGCGAAGCTCAGACAGTTCTTTTTCTTGCAAAGGTCGGTCAAAATTCAGGAATAAATCCATTCTCTTTAAGCCAAGACCATGCGAAAGCAAGATCTGCGAATCCAATTTTGCATTTGGCACTCCGTGTTTTTGCAAAAAATCGGTGGTTTTATTTAAAATTGAAACTATTGTTTCCATGTTTTCTAATTTAGCAAAATTGACTTACAATTTACAAGACTACGATTTTGTTTTCCCAAAAGAGCTTGTTGCGCAAAAAACAGCGGGCAAGGGGAAAACTAAAATTTTATGTTGCCAAAAAAACGGTTGCGCATGGCATATTTTAGAGAGCAATAGAATAACAGATTTATTCAATGCTGGGGATTGCATAGTTGTGAATAATACGCGTGTTATTCCAGCACGGTTAATAGGAAAAACCAAGCACGGCGGTAAAGCAGAAATTTTTTTGCTCAAACAATTAGAATCCGGCACAGATAACACCTCTATATGGGAGGCTTGGGTTAAGCCCGGCAAGGCTTTTGAAAACGGAAAGGAAATTTTTGTTTCAAACATAAAATGCAAAAGCCTTGGATTTGCAAAAGAAAATGATTCCAAACTACGCATAATAAATTTCTCCATTTCAAATTTGGAGTTCAATTCTTTTTTGGAAAAAAATGGTCAGGTTCCATTGCCTCCATATATAAATAGAAGTGCTAACCTAAGTGATAAAAGTGATTATCAAACAATTTTTGCAAAATATGCTGGGGCTGTGGCTGCTCCAACTGCTAGCTTGCATTTTAGCGAAGACATGGCAAACGAACTTAAAGCAAAAGGTGTGTTATTTGCAGAAACAACCTTGCATGTTGGCCCCGGCACTTTTGAAAACATAAAAGAAACTTCGGATTTTCGAAAACATAAAATGCACGAAGAGACGTATGAGTTAAACGAGCAGAACGCTAGCATAATAAATGAATGCAAAAAAAGGGGAGGGAGAATAATTTGCATAGGTACAACAAGCGCAAGAGTTTTAGAAACTGTGGCAAACAGAGATGGTTCTGTGAAAGCCGCCAATGGCACAACGAATATTTTTATTTATCCCGGCTTTAAATTCAAGGTAATGGATGCCCTGCTCACAAATTTCCATTGGCCCAAATCCTCTTTAATTCTGCTGGTTGCTGCTTTTTATGGCAGGGAAAATACATTAAATGCTTATAAATATGCAGTTGAAAATTCCATGAAGCTTTTTAGCTATGGAGATGGAATGTTGATTATTTAATGCGCTTGGCGCGACTCGAACGCGCGACCTGCGGCTTCGGAGGCCACCGCTCTATCCAACTGAGCTACAAACGCTAGTATGCAGAAGATAGAAACTATTAAACTATTCCACATCGCTTAAGAATTCTATTTGGGCATCCACCCATTCGGAGTCCATTTTACGAAGCCGGTCGTGTTTTAGGTTTTCACTTAAAACCCAGCGAATTTCTAGGCTTGGAGAGCGCATCCACTCTTCAAAATATTCTTTCCCCTTTTCTGGGTTTGCTTCTATAGCCACACTTATGCAATAACCCATAGCTTTTTTGAATACCCTATACTCCTCGCTTTTCACATTTTTTTCCAGCTCTATAATTTCCATATATTCTTTTAGAATGCCTAAAATTTTTTCTGCATTTTCTTTTGTTTTTATAAGAGCCGGTTCACAGAGCGTTGCCGCTATGCACCTTTTTTCCAAAAGAGTTGCATTTTCCCAAGAAACAAAAACCGAGTCAAGTTTTTCTGAGTCTTTTAAACCCAAATTTTGCAAGCCAAAAACAGCGGCTTCCCTTATTCGCCAGTTGCTGCTATTTGCGGCTTTTCTAAAAACTTCTAAGTTGGCAGAAGCAGCAACCCCGCACATCGCAACAAAGGTAGCTGGTGAATTTACATCTGGCTTGGTATCAAGGACTGTTAGGCAAAGCGAAACCTGCTCTGGCGTAGCCTCTTTAATGAATTGCTTGAGTAGGCTCAAATTTATAGCCGTCCCCGGTAATTTGGATTCCTTTTCCAAAACCGCAAGCAGTTCTGTTCCACTAGGAAAAACGGACATAATTCCTCTGTTTGGTTACTAGAAGTAATATAGAAAATTCTAAATTTCCATTTCTATGACAGAACTTGCCAAACAAAGGCTTGCTAAATTCAGGCATAACAAGCTTGCTTGGTACTCTTTTGTAATTTTAGCGGCAGCATACTTGCTCTCTTTAACCAGCCCTTGGCTGGTGAACGATAAACCTCTGTTATTAAAATACAATGGCAAATTTTACTGCCCAGCTCTTTTTCATTATGGGCAGAGCGAATTTTATGGCAATTATGCAACCGAGCCAAACTACAAAGAACTGGTTTTGTACGCAAAAGAAAACTCCATGCCATTTTTTGCCATTTTTCCCCCAATACCCTGGAGCCCAATAAAATCGCAATTAACCGCAGAAGGTGCGCCTCCATACCCGCCTTCGTCTGCTCATTGGCTTGGAACAGATGCTCATGGTAGAGATGTTTTATCTAGGTTAATTCACGGGTTTAGAATTTGTATGAGCTTTAGCCTTTTACTCTCTTTGATAGGAACTTTTATGGGTATAGTGATAGGTGGAATTCAGGGATATTTTGGTGGGAAATTGGATATTGTTTTTCAGAGGTTAATTGAAATTTGGGCTGCACTTCCTTTTTTATATGTGGTTATTTTGCTCGGTAGCATTTATGGGCAAGGCTTTTGGCTTTTAGCTGTGATTATGGCGGCATTCAACTGGATTGGACTTAGCTATTATATGAGGGCAGAATTTTTCAAAATAAAAAACATGCAATTTGTGAAAGCCGCAACCGTACTTGGTATGGGGCATAGGAGAATTTTTTTCAAAGAAATTTTACCAAACGCCTTAACACCAGTTATAACCATTTTCCCCTTTTCCATAATAGGTGGAATTTCAGGGCTTACATCTCTTGATTTTTTAGGTTTTGGCTTGCAGGCTCCAACTCCTTCATGGGGCGATTTACTCTCTCAGGGACTCGCAAATCTCTACGCTCCTTGGATTACCATTTTCACAATACTAGCACTCTTCATAACCCTTATGCTTGCTTCTTTTATAGGAGAGGGTATAAGAGATGCTTTTGACCCTAAGTCAGGGGATAGGTTTGAGTAGTATCGCTGCTGCTATATCCACGTGGTCGCAGCCAATATCGCCAAGCCCATCGGTTTCAAAAGTCAGTTGATTAATACCTTTCAAAGAAATATCCAAAAGATATTCTTGACCTTGCCCTAATTTTCCTGTGTCTGCAAGCAAATTTCCATCTCCTAAGATTTTTATTTGAACCCCATTGCTGCAAAATTCATCTTCGTCTAAACCTAGAACTGCGGTTAATTTTTCGTATTGGCCATTTAGTTCCCAGCGAAGAAAGCCGCTTGCATGTGTGCCTATTCCTTTTTTATAACGCTTTTTTGCAATGGTTAGAGGTTTGCCTGTAACAGATTTATCCATTTGCAAAGAACCCCATTCCTGACGATATTCTATGGGCGCTCCAAGCCACTCTGCATTTTCTGGCAGTTCAATATTTGCCTCTTGGGGAGCAAATAACTGTGAACCAGTGCCATTTTCCTTTAGCTTTGCTATAACCAAGCGGTAGTTACTTGTTATCACCGCATTGAAAATTGGCTCCATTGGAAAAATTTGTTCAAAGCGGTCACATATTGTGGCTATGCGATGTTCAACAGCTTTTTTATGGTAGGTTTGGCTATCCCAGCAATCCAAGCCTTTTACATAATAAACTTCGCCATTGTATTTTTGCAGCAACTCGCTCAATTTTTGAGGGTTTAGAGAATTGTAATGAATGGCACTTATACCATATCCTACAAAATGCCAGGGCCTTGAATAAATAAATATGCGGTTGTTTTTTGGTTCATTCCTCAACCATTTTAAAATTTCTGCTTCTTCTGTTGTTAAATGGTTGCGGTTGTACATTATGTTTTTTTCAAAACTATCGTTGTACCTAAGAGTGTTGCCCCACAGAATGCCGGCAAATGCAAGTACAAAAAACCATCTATTATTTTGTGGCAAAAGCAAACTAGCTTTGTCTATAAAAAAGCCGCACAAAAAAGCCATTGAGGGGAATGCAACAAGGGTATATCTCTGATTTATTTCAATAGTCAAATCTCCAGAAACATTTTCCAGAATCATAAACATCTGCGGAAAATAAAGGATAAAAAACGCCAAAATATAATATGCAGGAATTGTAGGTTGCACTTTACCTTTGCCAGATTTCCCAGATTTATTTTTCCATTCATAATAAGAAAAACCGAGCAGAGTTAAAATTCCGAGTATGGTTAAAATGCTGAATGAACTTAGGAATGGATTTTTAAGCAAACCTTTGTCTAGCGAGGTGTTAACGCTTACATTCCAAGCCTGTTTTATGTTTTCAAAAAAATGCCCGTGCGCATCAAATTCTCCGCCTTGAAAATTATAACCCTGATAATAGCTGATGGTTAAGAGAATTGGTATGCAGAAGATTGATATTGTTAGGACAAAAATTGAGAATTGAGAATTGAGAATTGATGATAATAAGTTTTGGATTTTTGGTTTTGGATTTGGAATGGGATATATTTTGAATGCCGATATAATTACAAAAGCTCCTAAGCAAAATATGGTTTCTTGCCTTGTTTGAGCAAAGAAAGCAAGCACCAAAGCCAGCAGCACCCAATGTTTTATGGTGTTTTTATCCCAAACCCATTTCCACAGAAAAATGCTCAATGCAAATAGAAATGTATAAAGAGGTTCAACCGAGGCAGAGCGAAATTGAAAAAGCGTTGTGGGTTGTGCAGCGAACAGAGCGGCGGTTAAAAAAGCCAAATTGCTATTTGATGTCCAAGCGTAAACAGCGAGGAACAGAAGAAAAATAGTTGCGAGTAGTAAAAATATGTGCAGTGGAAAAATCCATTTTAAATTATTTCCCAGAATGGGCATAAGAGTGGTATATAAAAAAGGTTCACCTTTGGTTTTGAAATTATGCACACTTTTTTGACAATCTAAATAGCCATTTTCAGAGAATTCGCCTTCATCACAGGAGCCAGAAACTTGATTTGCGTACAGGTTTTGAGCGGTGGCTAAAAAAATACTTTCGTCACTTTGAACTCTATGCCTTGGGGCAATCCAAGCGAGGCAAATAAAAAGAGCAAGCACTGCAACTACAACTACTGGAATTCCACCAGTCATTAGCCATTGTTTGCTTATCATTTTTTTGAACCACTCCTTGAAATCTTTTGCCAAATTTACTGCAAGGCATAAACCCAGCACAAATTGGAATAAATATAACCAAAAAGGGAGTCTCAAATCCAGTGTGGCAATAAATTCCTTTTGCCCTAGATGTGGTGCAGCATAAATCAAAAGTGGAATGGCAAATGCCAATAAAAATCCAAATATCATTTAACCCTCTCTGCCTGTGCCTCTTATGGCTATGTGTTTTTCTTCAACTAAATTTTTCAATTTATTTGTCAATTTTGCATAATCAAAAACATCCACGGTAAACGGAAGCCCTGCTTCGGCCATAGAGCGTTCAATGGCAATCATGCGTTCAGAAGAAATTATGTGCCCTGTAATAATGGCCAAATCCAAATCTGCCTCACCGTTAGGCTCGGTATCTGAAACACGAGAACCAAAGGCATAAACTTTTGCATCTGGCAATTCACGGTAAAAAATTTGGATTATGGTATCCAAATCGGTAGCATTTACATGGAGTGGCATAGCGGTAAATGTAGAAAAAAATCAGATTGCTATATTATTAATATGGATAGACGAAATTTCTTAAAAAACTTAGCTATAGTGGGTACCGCTTTTACCCTTAAAATGAAAGGCGGAATGGATGTTTTTGCTCAAACCATAACAAATCAAGTGGAAAATCCTGTGGATTTGGTAGCTGTTTTGGGTGGAGAACCAGATACTATGTTCCAAAAAGCCATTGCAGAAATGGGTGGAATTAGCAGGTTTGTGAAGAATGGGTACAAGGTTGTTGTGAAACCCAATATAGGCTGGGACAAAACTCCTGAACTTGCAGCAAATACAAACCCGCTTTTGGTAAAAGAAATTGTTCGCCAGTGCATTGCCGCTGGAGCCAAAGAGGTTGCTGTTTTTGACAACACCTGTGATAACTGGAAAAAATGCTATGAAAATAGCGGCATTGAAGCAGCAGCTAAAGCCGCAGGAGCTAAGGTACTACCTGCCGATGAAGGCTCTTATTACAGAGAAATTTCTTTGCCAAAAGGCAAAAAAGTAAAAGACATGAAAGTACATCAAGCCATTTTAGATTGTGATGTGTGGATAAATGTTCCCATATTAAAGCATCACGGCGGTGCGAATATGAGCATTTCCATGAAAAACTTAATGGGAATTATCTGGAACAGAAGAATATTTCACATCTCCGATTTGCAACAGTGCATAGCGGATATGTGCACATTGGAAAAAAAACCGGTGTTAAATGTAGTTGATGCCTACCGTGTTCTCAAAACAAGCGGCCCGCGTGGAAAATCGGTAGAAGACACAGTTCTCTCCAAAGCCTTGTTTATGTCGCAAGATATGGTGGCTGTGGATACTGCTGCTGCAAAATTCTTTAACCAAATTCGTGAAATGCCTTTAAGCGATGTGCAATATCTATCGCTAGGGCAGGCATTGAAAGTTGGAACTATGGATATTGATAAATTAAATGTTAAGAGGATAAAGATGTGAAAAATAGTAACTTTATTGATAATTTAAGTATAATATAAGTTTTTTTTCAAAAAATAATATATATTATAAGATATAAGCACTTGGAGGTCATCGTGTTTTTATTTTTTCTATTGGTAGCATTTTCCGCTACTATGGCACAACAAGTCAATTTTTCTGTTGAAAATGTA
>Ga0268262_10002401_pt1 | contig 21705 bp, 14 predicted proteins | sample TergutNc150P3_FD_190354 | JGI IMG/M metagenome (GOLD analysis project Ga0268262, IMG submission 190354) | Nasutitermes corniger P3 segment gut microbial community from laboratory colony in Florida, USA - Nc150 P3 (SPAdes) (version 2) | ecosystem: Host-associated > Arthropoda: Insects >... | reverse complement strand
CCGAAGGGGAAGGCGACCTGACGCGGAGCGTCAACATCAATTCCAAAGACGAGGTAGGCGACCTTGCCACTTACTTCAATAAAACACTTGAAAAAATCAAAAACCTGGTGTTCCTGATTAAAAAACAGGCGGGTGTGTTGAAGGATATCGGCAATGATCTTGCCAGCAATATGACCGAGACCGCGGCGGCGATAAACGAAATTACCTCCAACATACAGAGCGTCAAGGGCCGCGTCATTAACCAGAGCGCGAGCGTAACCGAGACCAACGCGACCATGGAACAGGTTATCGCGAACATCAACAAACTCAACGGTCATATTGAAAAAATGGCGGCAAATGTCAGTTCAGTTACCAACACGCTGCTCAACAACGCCGCCAATGTAAAAACATTACAGGAAGCCTCCGAAGTGGGAAAGACCGGATTACAGGAAGTAGTGACCGACATTCAGGAAATCGCCCGGGAATCCGAAGGCTTGCTGGAAATCAACTCGGTGATGCAAAACATAGCGAGCCAGACCAATCTGCTGTCGATGAACGCGGCGATAGAAGCGGCGCACGCGGGAGAAGCGGGGAAAGGTTTCGCGGTAGTCGCCGATGAAATCCGCAAACTGGCGGAAAGTTCCAGCGACCAGTCCAAAACGATAGGCAATGTTTTGAAGAAGATAAAAGAATCCATCGACAAAATAACGAAATCTACCGAAACCGTATCAACGAGGTTTGAATCGATAGATTCAGGCGTCAAAACGGTGGCGGATCAGGAAGGAAACATCCTCAACGCGATGGAAGAACAGGGAGAGGGAAGCAAACAGGCGGGTAACGTCAGTTTGACCGTAATTACCGAGCAGGTAAAGACCGGTTCCGTGGAAATGCTTGAAGGCAGCCAGGAAGTAATAAAAGAAAGCAAGAACCTTGAAAAAGTAACGCAGGAAATAACAGCCGGCATGAACGAGATGGCAACCGGCGCGGATCAGGTAAACGTAGCGGTACACAATGTCAACGATATGGCTGCCAAAAACCGGGAAGCCATAGACTCTTTGTTAAAAGAAGTTTCACGGTTTAAGGTGGAGTAATGAAAATCAAAATCAAACTGAGCATTATGATGATCCTTATTGTAGTAATCGTGACGGGGGGCGTTGCCGTAGTCCAGCTGTTACAGTCAAAAAACATGATCATGGATATTTCAAGGCAAAAAACCATGTATCTGGCGCGCCAGTACGCCAAACAATGGGACGGACAACTGTTAGGATATATGAGTATACTGCAAACGCTATCGAATATATTTAACGCTTATGAAGATATACCTGTGGCGGAGCGGCGCCAGCGGTTTGAAGATATACTTGTGGGCGTTTTTGGGGACACGCCCGATTTTGTACGATTAGCTACCACATGGAAGCCGAATGCCATTGACGGCAATGACGCCAAAAATATAGGCAGGCTAGGCTCAACCCCAACAGGACAGTTCGCTTTTACCCTGTCAAGGGAAACCGGAGAAATAAAAGCTTCGGCGGGCAGCAACACTCAGAGCACAATGGACTGGATTACCGGGCCTAACGCTAAATTAGTCGGTATAAGCGACCCCGCCCCGCTTAAGAATCAGGGAAAAGACACCTACGCTGTCAGAATTGTATGTCCCATTATCAATAAGCGTCTCAATGAATCAGTCGGAGCCGTAATCGCCCAGTTAGATATTGCCATGATACAACCCGAAATAATGCACATTATCAAAGAATTCGATGAAATTACCAGCGCGGCAATTTACTCCGATAACGGGTTTATTTTGGCGAATTATATGCCTGAGTTTGTAGGAAAACAAATTGACGAGGAAACACAATACGGCGGCCAAATAAACGATGTTAAAGAAGCTATTAAAAACGCGAAAGAATGGGAAGGAATAGAATTTGACCCCGAACTGCATACAAACATGGTAATGGCGTTAGCCAATATTCCCATAGGGGTTTCCCCGACAACATGGTCGATAATGCTTGGTTCAACTGAAGCTTACATAATGAAAGACATCAATGTTTTGATGAAATTTGTCATTATGTTGGTATCGATAGCCATTGTAGCGGCGGTTGTCATTATCTACTTTGTCCTGAACAGCACTACCGCCCCCATCGTCAGGGTAGCGGATACGCTCAAGGACATTTCAGAAGGGGAAGGCGACCTGACGCGAACCGTCAACATCAATTCCAAGGACGAAGTAGGCGACCTTGCCAAATACTTCAATAAAACGCTTGAAAAGATCAAAAACCTGGTGCTTCTGATAAAAAATCAAGCGGGCGTATTGAAAGATATCGGCAACGACCTTGCCAGCAATATGACCGAGACCGCGGCGGCGATAAACGAAATTACCTCCAACATACAGAGTATAAAGGGCCGCGTCATTAACCAGAGCGCGAGCGTAACCGAGACCAACGCGACCATGGAACAGGTTATCGCGAACATCAACAAACTCAACAGTCATATTGAAAAAATGGCGGCAAATGTCAGTTCAGTCACCAACACGCTGCTCAACAACGCCGCCAATGTAAAGACATTACAGGAAGCCTCCGAAGTGGGAAAGACCGGATTACAGGAAGTAGTGGTTGACATTCAGGAAATCGCCCGGGAATCCGAAGGCTTGCTGGAAATCAACTCGGTGATGCAAAACATAGCGAGCCAGACCAACCTGCTGTCGATGAACGCGGCGATAGAAGCGGCGCACGCGGGAGAAGCGGGAAAAGGTTTCGCGGTAGTCGCCGATGAAATCCGCAAACTGGCGGAAAGTTCCAGCGAACAGTCCAAAACGATAGGCAATGTTTTAAAGAAGATAAAAGAATCCATCGACAAAATAACGAAATCTACGGAAACCGTATCAACGAGGTTTGAGTCGATAGATTCAGGCGTTAAAACGGTGGCGGATCAGGAAGGAACCATCCTCAACGCGATGGAAGAACAGGGAGAAGGAAGCAAACAGGCGGGCAGCGTCAGTTTGACCGTAATTACCGAGCAGGTAAAGACCGGTTCCGTGGAAATGCTTGAAGGCAGCCAGGAAGTAATAAAAGAAAGCCAGAACCTTGAAAAAGTGACGCAGGAAATAACAGCCGGCATGAACGAGATGGCAACCGGCGCGGATCAGGTAAACGTAGCGGTACATAATGTCAACGATATGGCTGCCAAAAACCGTGAAGCCATAGACAGTTTGTTAAAGGAAGTTTCACGCTTTAAGGTGGAGTGACGAAAAAGAAACCTGACCACCATTAAGTGATCGGGCGCTTTTCCGATAAGCGTAAATACAAGCTATACCTATAAGAAAAATAGGTATGTATTTATTATTATGGAGAAAAAAAAGATTCGTGTAAACATAGGGTTAAAAATATCAGCCATATCTATTTTTTTTGTTCTTTTGGCTGTCGTTGCGCTGACAATTTTTAGCATTAGTTCCATGCAAAGCGTGAGCCTCGAAACCGCTGTAATGATGGGAAAAGAAAAAATAAAAGGCGACATAGCGTCTTTTGAGTCAATGGTAAAACAGGAGTACGGGGAGTTACGCCTCAAAAACGACGATCTGGTAGATCAACGGGGTAATTCGCTCCAATATCAATATGAGATTATTGACAAAGCATCTGCGAGAATGAATATTGTAGCAACCATTTTTATCAAAGATAAAGATGATTACCGCAGAATAACCACCAGTATCAAAGACGCTTCGGGAAAACGGGCGGTAGATACATTTCTGGGAGCAAAAAGCGCGGCATATCCGCATATTCAATCCGGTAAAGAATATATCGGGAATGCGGTTATTCTGGGTAAAAATTACCTCGCCGCGTATTATCCGTTACTTCAATCCAATACCACAGAAGTCATCGGCATTTTATTTATCGGCATAGAAATGTCATCTATAGAAAATATTATCCGGCAAAACATCGGTACGGAAATAAAAATTATTAGCTTAATCGTAGCGGGCATTTTATTGGTTTCAATACTGTTAATTTCGTTAATCAGCAAATTTATTGTTATAAAACCAATCGTTGGGGTAGTGAATACTCTCAAGGACATTTCAGAAGGCGAAGGAGACCTAACCCGTATTATTAAGGTTAATTCCAATGACGAAGTAGGCGACCTTGCCCAATACTTCAATAAAACGCTTGAAAAAATCAAAAACCTGGTGCTTCTGATTAAAAAACAAGCGAGTCTGTTGTCGGACATCGGTAATGACCTTGCCAGCAATATGGTCGAAACAGCGGCGGCGATAAACGAAATTACCGCCAACATACAGAGCGTCAAGGGCAGGGTAATTAACCAGAGCGCCAGCGTAACCGAGACCAACGTCACCATGGAACAGGTTATCGCGAACATCAACAAACTCAACGGTCATGTTGAAAAAATGGCGGCAAATGTCAGTTCAGTCACCAGCACGCTGATCAACAACGCCGCCAACGTAAAAACATTACAGGAAGCCTCCGAAACGGGAAAGACCGGATTGCAGGAAGTAGTGGTTGACATTCAGGAAATCGCCCGGGAATCCGAAGGCTTGCTGGAAATCAACTCCGTGATGGAAAACATAGCCAGCCAGACCAATTTATTAAGCATGAACGCGGCGATAGAAGCGGCGCACGCCGGAGAAGCGGGGAAAGGTTTCGCGGTAGTCGCCGATGAAATCCGCAAACTGGCGGAAAGTTCCAGCGAGCAGTCCAAAACGATAGGCAATGTTTTGAAGAAGATAAAAGAATCAATCGACAAGATAACGAAATCTACCGAAACCGTCTCGACGAGGTTTGAGTCGATAGATTCCGGCGTCAAAACGGTGGCGGATCAGGAAGGAAACATCCTCAACGCGATGGAAGAACAGGGAGAGGGAAGCAAACAGTCGGGCAGCGTCAGTTTGACCGTAATTACCGAGCAGGTAAAGACCGGTTCCGAGGAAATGCTTAAGGGCAGTCAGGAAGTACTAAAAGAAAGCCGGAATCTTGAAAAAGTAACGCATGAAATAACCGGCGGAATGAACGAAATGGCAACCGGCGCGGAGCAGGTAAACATAGCGGTACACAATGTCAACGATATGGCTGCCAAAAACCGTGAATCTATTGACTCTTTGTTAAAAGAAGTTTTACGCTTTAAGGTGGAATAATGAAGGTATACCGGCTATGGCATAAATGCCGCTTATACTTATAAAAGGAGGAATAATATGAGCCTGAGAATCAAGCTAACAACGATTATTCTTGTGATGATTCTGGTATCCGTCGCGATTTTATCCGTGTTCAATCTTACACGGTCTTCAGCCTTGCAGCTCGACACAACCCACACTTACGCCCAGACCCTGGCAAAACTCAACGCAAAGGAAGTCCAGCGGCAAATGGAAGTCTTCACGGATTACGGAAACGTACTCGTCCAGATTTTCAACAGCTATGAAGATACGGAAATGAGCGGGCGGCGGAAAATGTATGACGATGTTATGCACAGCCTTATCTCAACAGTCGACTCTATTGCCGGTATTTGGACAGCGTGGTTTCCCAATACCATAGACAATCAGGACGCCAAACTGGGGCAGTATCAAACGTATTTCCATAGACTGAACGGCCCTGTGGTCAGAGAGCCCGCCGGCTTTGAAGGCTGGCAAAGCCAACTGGCGAGAGTAACCGCGCAGGGACTTACTTCTACAACAGGAAGAGAGCCCGCTTTCCAGGAACTTGCGGACGTTGTTTGGATGAATGTAACCGGCAAGGGGAACGTCCCCATCGTTTCCGTTATTTATACTTTTACCAATAGTTCAGGCAAAATTGTAGGTCTGGTTGGAGTCAACTTTATCAGCACCGTTCAGCAATTAGTAGAAGATTTGATAAAAGAAGTGTACAACGGCGCGGGAATAGCCGCGATATACAGTGATAACGCTACGGCTATAGCTCATTGGGACAAGGAAAGGATCGGGGTAAATTTAAAGGACAACGCCAAAGATAGAACGCTTTTTGGAAACGACATTGACCATTTAGCCGACACGATCTTAAACGGAAAAGTCTCTATACTGGATAAGTATTCCCAGGTCATGAAAACAGAAATATACTATATTTTCCAGCCTATTCTTGTTACGGGCTTTGAAACAACCCCCTGGTCTCTGCAATTAGGCATCCCCGTAGTGGAAATAAATAAGCCAATTCGAGCCCTGATGAATCTTTCCATAATTTTTGCCGTTGCCCTTCTGGTATTGGCGGCGGTTATTACTCTGTTTGTCGCCCACAGCATTGTTAAACCGATTATCGGCGTAACCGCTACCTTAAAGGACATATCCGAAGGCGAAGGCGACTTAACGAAAAGTATTGTGGTCAGTTCCAAAGACGAAATAGGCGACCTTGCCGGTTACTTCAATAAAACGCTTGAAAAGATCAAAAACCTGGTATTCCTGATTAAAAAACAAGCGGGTCTGTTGTCGGACATCGGCAATGACTTGTCCAGTAATATGACCGAAACAGCGGCGGCGATAAACGAAATTACCGCCAACGTACAGGGCGTCAAGGGCAGAGTAATTAACCAGAGCGCCAGCGTAACCGAGACCAACGCGACCATGGAACGGGTTATCGCGAACATCAATAAACTCAACGAGCATGTTGCGAAAATGGCGGCAAATGTCACTTCAGTTACCAACACGCTGATCAACAACGCCGCCAATGTAAAAACATTACAGGAAGCCTCCGAAACGGGAAAGACCGGATTGCAGGAAGTAGTGGTTGACATTCAGGAGATCGCCCGGGAATCCGAAGGCTTGTTGGAAATCAACTCCGTGATGGAAAACATAGCCAGCCAGACCAACCTGCTGTCGATGAACGCGGCGATAGAAGCGGCGCACGCGGGAGAAGCGGGGAAAGGTTTCGCGGTAGTCGCCGATGAAATCCGCAAACTGGCGGAAAGTTCCAGCGAACAGTCCAAAACGATAGGCAATGTTTTAAAGAAGATAAAAGAATCCATCGACAAGATAACGAAATCTACGGAAACCGTATCAACGAGATTTGAGTCGATAGACTCCGGCGTCAAAACGGTGGCGGATCAGGAAGGAACCATCCTCAACGCGATGGAAGAACAGGGAGAAGGAAGCAAAGAAGCGGGCAGCATCAGTTTGACTGAGATTACCAGGCAGGTAAAGACCGGTTCCGAGGAAATGCTTGTGGGCAGCCAGGAAGTAATAAAAGAAAGCCGGAACCTTGAAAAAGTAACGCAGGAAATAACAGCCGGCATGAACGAGATGGCAACCGGCGCGGATCAGGTAAACGTAGCGGTACACAATGTCAACGATATGGCTGGCAAGAACCGTGAAGCCATAGACAGTTTGTTAAAGGAAGTTTCACGCTTTAAGGTTGAGTAATCAAGGGAGTAACCTTTGCGCGATAGCGTCTGCAAATTCCCATGAATTAAGAATCCGCGCGGGGGCGGGACGGGCAATGCGGGCAAGATCGCCGGTCATGTCGCCTTCTTCAACAGTGGTGAGGGTTGCCGTCTCAAGTTTCTGCGCAAAGGCGGCAAGTTCCGGCAGATTGTCCAGTTCGGCGCGTTTTGCCAGCGCGCCGGTCCAGGCAAAAATTAACGCGATGGGGTTGGTGCTGGTCTTCTCGCCTTTTTGCCAGCGGTAGTAGTGCTGCTGCACCGTGCCGTGGGCCGCCTCGTATTCAAAAACGCCGGAAGGCGACACCAGAACGCTGGTCATCATGGCAAGGCTTCCCGACGCGCTGGCGATCATGTCGCTCATTACATCGCCGTCATAATTTTTACACGCCCAGAGAAAGCCGCCTTCCGCGTTGACCACCCGCGCTACCGCGTCATCGATCAGCGTATAATAGTAGCTGATTCCGGCGGCGGCGCATTGTTCTTTATACTCGGTTTCGTAGATTTCATTGAAAATAGCCTTAAAGGTTCCGTCGTAAGTTTTGGAGATGGTGTCCTTTGTGGCAAACCAGACCGGCAGTTTTTCCTTTATGGCGTAGATGAAACAGGAGCGGGCAAAACTGCGTATCGAATCATCAAGATTGTGCAGCCCCTGCACAATGCCGCCGCCCGTCATGTCCGCCACGGTGATCCGCTGCTGCTGCGAACCGTCCGCCGGCGTGTACACCAGCTCAACTTTTCCCGCCGTGGGGATCTTCATCTCCGCCGCCTTGTATACGTCGCCGTAGGCGTGTCTGCCGATAATAATCGGCTTTTTCCAGCTTGACACCGTGGGCCGCACACAGGACACGGAAATAGGCTTGCGGAATACCGTGCCGTCCAGAATTGCCCTGATGGTGGCGTTGGGGCTGGGGAACAGGTTTTTCAGATTATATTCAACCTTGCGGGCGGCGTTACTGGTAATGGTGGCGCATTTCACTCCCACGCCCAGCCGTTTAATCGCCTCCGCCGATTGTACCGTTACTTCGTCATAGGTAGCTTCGCGGTTCATCAGCCCCAAATCGTAGTATTCGGTTTTAAGGTCTACAAAGGGAAGGATCAGTTTTTCCTTAACCAGCGTCCAGAGAACTCTGGTCATTTCATCGCCGTCAATTTCGGCGATTGGATTTTGCATCTTAATTCGTTCTGCCATGGTAATATAGACTATACTATAAGAGGCTCCTGTGAAACTAGTACGTTGTAACTACGGAGCTGTGCAAGGTAAGAAAGTAAGAAGAGAATTTCACCACGGAGTACACGGAGTAACACGGAGGTTTAAGATGTTAGTATCTTAATTTTTCTTCCTCCGTGTTACTCCGTGTACTCCGTGGTTAATTCTTAATAGTAATTAAGGAGGGATTAATATGGCAAAACTGGAAATTATCCGCGGCGATATTACCAAACTCAAGGTGGACGCGATTGTGAACGCCGCCAACTCAAGCCTGATGGGCGGCGGCGGGGTTGACGGGGCAATCCACCGGGCGGCAGGTCCGCAGTTATTGGAAGAATGTATGAAAATCGTCGCGGAGCGCCGTCCCGGCAGTCCCTGTCCGGCGGGCGACGCGGTCATCACCGGCGCGTACCGGCTTCCCTGCAAACATGTTATTCACACCGTTGGCCCGGTCTGGCATGGGGGAGGGCAGGGCGAAGCGGAAACCCTTGCGTGCTGTTACTGTAACAGCCTGCTGCTTGCCACCCGAACCGGCCTTGCGAGCATCGCCTTTCCCAACATCAGCACCGGCGTCTACGGTTACCCCAAAGATAAAGCCGCCGCCGTCGCTGTGGAAACCGTACGAAAAATCTTGCTCGAAATCCCCGCTATCCAGCGCGTATTGTTCGTCTGTTTTGATGATGAGAACTACAGCCTGTATAAAAAACTGATATAGAAAACTAAGAGAATACCAAGTGGGCTATGAGAGATATGTAAGCTTGAAGAAATTTAACCACGGAGTACACGGAGTTTCACGGAGGAAGAGGAATTAAGATACTAATATCTTAAACCTCCGTGAAACTCCGTGACCTCCGTGGTAAATATTCTTCTTTTCCCTCATCTCGTAACGCTATCTATGGGTCGAATTGAGGTAACTTTGCCGCTTATTTACTTTTTCTGTCATTTTGTTATACTGTAGCCATGTCAACCGTTGATGATAAAAAAATTATTTACTCAATGTACCGTGTCGCCAAAAAACACGGAACCAAACAGGTGCTCAAGGATATCAGCCTTTCCTACTTTTACGGGGCAAAAATCGGCGTGATTGGCCTCAACGGATCGGGAAAATCGAGCCTGTTGAAGATACTTGCCGGCGTGGATACGGAATTTGCCGGCGAGACCTCGGTCAGCCCCGGCTACACCATCGGCTACCTTGAACAGGAGCCGCAGCTTCAGGCGGGCAAAACCGTTAAGGAAATTGTATCGGAAGGGGCGAAAGAACTGGTCGCGCTGTTGGCGGAATTCGACAAGGTCAGCGAAGCCTTTGGAGAGCCTGACGCCGATTACGATAAGCTGGGGGCAAAACAGGCTGAGTTGCAGGAAAAGATCGAGGCCGCCGACGGCTGGAATCTGGACAACCGCCTGGAACTGGCAATGGAAGCCCTGCGCTGTCCGCCGGGTGATGAAGTAGTCGATCACCTTTCAGGCGGCGAGCGGCGGCGGGTGGCGCTGTGCCGACTGCTTTTGCAAAAGCCGGACATTCTGCTGCTGGACGAGCCGACCAACCACCTTGACGCGGAAACCGTCGCCTGGCTTGAGCGGCATTTGCGGGATTACGCGGGAACGGTTATCGCCGTTACCCACGACCGTTATTTTTTGGACAATGTCGCCGGCTGGATTCTGGAACTTGACCGCGGCGAGGGCATTCCCTGGAAGGGGAACTATTCCGGCTGGCTGGAACAGAAAGAGCAGCGTATGGCCCAGGAAGAAAAAGGCGAAAGCGACCGGCGCAAAACCTTACAGCGGGAACTTGAGTGGATACGGATGAGTCCCAAAGGCCGCCACGCCAAGAGCAAGGCCCGCATTACCCAGTATGAAAAACTTTTTCAGGATGATGAGCGGGAGCGTTCCCGCGGCGCGGCGCAGAACAGCAAAATTACCATACCGGCGGGGCCGCATCTGGGCAAGCTGGTCATTGAGGCGCAAGGGCTCGCGAAGTCATACGGCGAGCGCATACTGTTTGATAATTTGAACTTTACCATACCGCCCGGAGCCTGTGTCGGCATCATCGGGCCGAACGGCGCGGGCAAGACCACGCTGTTCAGGATCATCACCGGAAGCGAAAAACCTGATTCCGGCGAACTGCGGTTAGGCGACAGCGTCAAGCTGGGCTACGCCGATCAGATGCGCGCCGTGTTAGACGACAATAAAAGCGTGTGGGAACAGCTTTCCGGCGGACAGGATTTGATTAAGCTGGGAGCGGGACAGGGGGCGCGTGAGGTGAATTCACGCGCCTATTGCGCCTGGTATAACTTTTCAGGGGGCGACCAGCAGAAAAAAGTCGGCGTGCTTTCCGGCGGCGAGCGCAACCGCCTCAACCTGGCGATGATGCTCAAGGAAGGCGCCAATGTGCTGCTACTGGACGAACCGACCAATGATCTTGATGTCAACACTTTGCGGGCGCTTGAAGACGCGCTGGACAGTTTTGCCGGCGTAAGCCTCGTGATAAGCCACGACCGCTGGTTCCTCGACCGTATTGTCACCCACATCCTCGCTTTTGAAGACGGCGAAGTGCTGTGGTATGACGGCAACTGGTCGGAATACGCCGAGTGGCGGCGGGAAAGACTCGGCACGACGGCGGACAGCCCCCATCGTTATGTGTACCGTAAACTGGAACGGTAAAAAATAAAAACGGAGAGAGGACAAATAGTATATGTCAGACATTAAGAAATTTGCGGGTTCCGATATTGAAATTGCCCAGTCGGTGTATCCTGAATACGCGCTTCATATTAAGGAAGTGGCGGAAAAGGCGGGTATTCCCGAAGAGTTTATCGAATATTACGGGAAGTACAAGGCAAAAGTAAATCTTGATTACCTTGCGGAAAAGCAAAATCAAAAAGACGGCAAGCTCATTTTGGTTACCGCCATTACTCCCACGCCGGCGGGGGAGGGTAAAACCACCACTACGGTAGGAGTCGCGGACGGGCTTTGTAAAATTGGCAAAAAAACGCTGGTAGCCTTACGGGAGCCTTCGCTGGGGCCGGTATTCGGCGTTAAAGGCGGTGCCGCCGGCGGCGGCTGGGCGCAGGTTATCCCCATGGAAGACATTAACCTGCATTTTACCGGCGATTTTCACGCCATTGGCGCGGCAAACAACCTGTTAGCCGCAATGATCGACAACCACATCTATCAGGGCAATAAACTCAATATTGATCCGCGTAAAATTGTGTGGCGCAGGTGTGTTGATATGAACGACCGCCAGCTTCGTTTTATAAACGACGGTCTTGGAGGAAAGGCCAACGGCTTTCCGCGCGAAGACGGCTTTGACATCACCGTCGCTTCCGAAATAATGGCAATTCTGTGCCTTGCTTCGGGCATTGACGATTTGAAAGAAAGGCTTGGCCGCGTTATCGTAGGTTACACTTACGGAAAACAGACGGACAATACGGAACAGCCCGTTACCGCCGCGCAGTTAAACGCGCAGGGCGCGATGGCGGCTCTCCTTAAAGACGCGCTCAAGCCGAATCTTGCGCAGACTTTGGAAGGGAATCCCGCATTTATACACGGCGGGCCTTTTGCCAACATAGCGCACGGCTGTAACTCAATCATGGCGACGCGGCTCGCACTCAAGTGCGCCGATTATGTGGTTACCGAAGCCGGCTTCGGCGCGGACCTGGGCGCGGAGAAATTTCTGGACATTAAATGCCGTTTCGCGGGTTTAAAGCCGTCGACAGTCATCATTGTCGCCACTGTCCGCGCGCTCAAGTCCCACGGGGGGGCGCGCAAAGCCGATCTGGAAAAGGAAGACCTTGCCGCCCTTGAAGCAGGACTGCCCAATCTTTTGCAGCATGTGGAAAATATCACGAAAGTTTACAAACTTCCGGCGGTAGTCGCCATAAACGCGTTTCCCCGCGACACAAAAGCCGAACTGGAATTGGTAGAAAAGAAATGCAAAGCGTTAGGCGTCAATGTCGCGCTTTCCGAAGTTTGGGCAAAAGGCGGCGAAGGCGGCGTAAAACTTGCCGAGGAAACGGTTCGCCTTTGCGAACAGCCCAACAATTTTGAATTTTCCTACGATGTCAATCTTTCCATACAGGAGAAAATAGAAGCCGTCGCGAAAAAAATCTACCGCGCCGACGGCGTAGTCATTTTACGGGACGCGCAAAAGCAGATTAGCCAGATTGAAAAAATGGGACTTGATAAAGTGCCTGTCTGCATGGCGAAGACCCAATACAGCTTTTCAGACGACGCTTCTCTTTTGGGCGCGCCCAGAGGCTGGCGGCTGACGGTAAGAAACGTGAAACTTTCCGCGGGCGCGGGATTTATCGTTGTTCTCACGGGAGAAATCATGACCATGCCGGGACTGCCTCCTGTCCCCGCGGCGGAAAAGATTGATATTGACAGCGCCGGAAAGATTTCAGGGCTTTTCTAGCGGAAGATTTTACATAATGAGTCATAAGTGAAAATTTTGTTTGCTTAATTGGCGTGTAAAGGAATGAAAGTTTTATTTACATAACGTTAGGCGAAAGTTGTGCCAAATGGTATAATAAAATATACATTATTAACTATTGACAGAAAGACAAAAATATGATGTAATTAAAACAGGAGGTATTTATGGCGTTTACTACAATATTTATATTAGCCCCACTTGCATTAATCGCATCTTTGATTTATAGTTATTTGTTTTTTAGTAAATATAAAATATTTAAAATAATTAAAAATAAAATTATTAGAATATTGTTAAAAATATTTATATATATAATAGTAATTTTAATATTTACTTCTATTTTAACATTTATTGGAATGATGTTACTAGTTGGAATTATAGGTATGCCCGTATTAATAATTCTGGATATTATTGGTATAATATTATTGATAATAAAGATAATTAATAGGAATAAACTCAAAAAAATGGTTAATAATAATTTAGAAAATAAAAATAATATTTGAAATAAATAGAGGCATATAATAAATATTTAAAAAAGGCACAACCTTAGAAAGCGCCGAGTATCTGACACCCAAATTCGGCAAAGAAAAAGTCTTTTATGCGCTATTTTGTACCAGCGCTATTTCCTTACGGACTAGGTCGCCAATAATTTCTTCCGGAGATTTATGAGTTTCTATAGACTTGGTTAAAAGATAATTCACCGTTAAATTATCCATTCCAAAAAAACGGTTTGCCTTACGACGTACAAAAATACCGGGCTTTGACGGGTCTGTCTTTGGGGGATTTTCCAAAAAATAATCACTCCAGTATTGAGCTTCTTCTTCGGTCATGTCTTCTTCTGCCATAATCAATTACTCCTGTTTTGGAAGTGATTTTATAAACGCATCCGAGCAAGGAAAAGCGTGGAATACGTTTACCCTATGGTCGTTGATCAGATTGTACAGCACTTCAATCAAATTGCCTTTGGTGTTAAAGCCAAGCAATCGGTACTTGTTTTCAAAACCTTCAATAAGTTCATCATATTCAACCGTATTGAACGCCCAGCGAATATCGGCTTCAGTAACACCGTGCCTGAAAGCCGACTGCTTGAAAATAATCTCAAGATCGCCGTCCATAATATAAAATAACATGAAATTAAGGGGGAAGCAAGCCAACAGCGAAATAAAAAAAAGACGATGCGCCTGGACGTTTGGGCATAAGCCCGTTGCGCACCGTCTTATATTTGGAGGATTTTTCTTCCTACACATATAGTATCGGTAAGGGGCTGAGAAACATTAAGGGAAAATTCCTACTTTGCGCCTAATTCCGCGGATTCTTCCAAAGACCGGTACAACCGGATAGACGATTTCAGGTAGGCGTGGAAGGCATCATCCGCATTTGCGCTCGAGGATTGCCCGGTTTTGCCCATTTCGGCAAGGATTTCCGGGGGAAAAAGGAAGCCGGCGATTTCCTTGACCTCGCTGCCGGTAATGATACGGTTTACTTCATCGAGGGCGGCAAGGGTTTTTTCCCGTCCCGCCGACAGATGTTCCCGCAGCAGGGCCTGTTCCGCGGTTTTTCTGCCCTTTTTGCAGGCGGTTCGTATCTGCCCCAGGCCGGAAAACAGGGCGTTAACGGCGTTTTCATAGCGTTCACCGCGCCGCCGCGCCTCTTCCGGCTCAAAAAAATCAGCCTCAATGCGGGAAAATGCCGTCTCCAGCCGCCGGTTTATTTCGGCGCGGCGTTCCGGCAAAGCAAGGAGCGTTTCAGTTCCGGCGGGTTCAAAGCCCGCGATGGCAAGGCCACCAGTGGAAAGGCTGTAATTGCGGATAGCGGGGAACTGGCGGAAGCGGTTTTCAAACCATGAGGCATACAGGGAAAGGCGGCGGTCGGTAAGGACTTGTCCGCCTGAAATGGACGGCGCGAAAAAAGGAATACCGCCGCGCAGGGCGTGGAGCAGCCAGGTTTCGATGGGGTTCAGGCGGCCTGATTCGGCAAGGGCCTTTTCCTCAAACCGCGCCCCCTTGAAATGGGTTTTAAGGCCGGGAAAGGCAAGGTCCAAACCGGCGATCCATATCTGTTCCACCCCCAAAATGCGGGAAAAATCCCAGGCGCTGGTCGCAACCGAGCCGCCCGCGCCCAAAGCCCCTTTGGGGTCTACCCGCTGTTCAATAAAACTCCCCAAAGGGTACTGCGAACCACAGAGGTATAAACCCTTAAAAGGGAGCCGCAGTATCGGCGGGTAAACCGCGGATTCGGCGATAAGCCGGGTGTGAGGACTTGTACAGCGGTCAAGGTGGCGGCTGTTCCAGAACTGCGGGTCAACCACCAGCGTAAAGTCGGGATCAATGCCGTTCCTCAACAGGAAACGCAGACTGGTGTCAACCGCTACCACAATGCAGCGCCGGTGTATTTCCGGCAGCAGGGGGGTGATGCTGTCCAGCCCGGGTCCGGCGGCGGCAAGAAAAACCGGTAGCGGTACATGTACCGACGGTTCATCCGCCGCGGCCAACCCCGCAAACCGGGAAATGCCCGGCAAATCTCGAATGGCGCTCATGTTGCGGGAAAGGTTGCGTATCCAGCGCCTGCCGAATTTTTTCAGCGTCGCCGCGTTGACATCATCCCGCATCGCCCAACTGCGGATACGGTTTTCCACCGCGGCATACCATTGTTCATCCGGACCGGTCAGTGTCCGGTTGCGCATAATGTAAGGGGCGGCCCGTTCGCCGGTATTTTTTTCAAAAAAGGAAAGGACGCCGTTTATCCCCTCGCCGGAGCCGCCCGGTATAAACGCCACGGCGGGCCGGGACAGCAGGCTGCTCAAATCCCGCAATTCCAGGGTTTGACGCAGCAAGTGGAGGTTCTTTTCCACGATGATAATGGGCCGCCGCGGGGCCAGTTCCGCCAGCGCCTGCGCCGCGTAACCAAGCCCAAATCCCAAAATGACCACCGGCCCCGTTTCCTCACCCGCGACAGCGGCTTCTGCAAGGCGCTTCCCCTCCCGTTCAGGATCGCGGGCCGAGTGAACATACACCCCCCCAATCACCGCCGTGGGAGCGCCGGAAGTGGCGGCCTCAATTTTCAGGTCATCGGCGGGTTGCTCCTCCGCCAGCCGAATAATCTCTTCCAGCAAGCCGGGATATTGCGCGTGCAGGATTGTACTATTAGTTTCCCAGAATGTTGACTTGTTCAATTTTATCTCACATAAGCCAGAATAGTCCCGCCGGAGGGGGCTGCGGGCGCGCCCGCGGCGGGGCGAAAACATTTGGAATTCCCCGCCGGAGGAGACCAGCGAGTAATAGTAACGAGGGTGGACAATAAAAGCCCAGCACCTCAATACCACAATACTTCATAGTATCTCGACCCTCATAGTAATTGAGGTGCTGGGAGGCTCCGTAGGCGGACTCTACAAGCACTCGCCGCCCCTTATCTCATCGTATCATAACGTATCAAATTATCTCTATTTTATTACCCCATAAGGAATTAGTCAATCAAAATGTATCATCAGGTATCACCAAATATCTCAAAATATCAAAAAAATTGATGTCATATTTGCTGTCATATTTTGCCCTTTGTTTTTGTATACCCCATTTTTTGTCCTTTCAGCCCCCAAAAAAAGACCCCCAAATTCAGCGAATAAAAGCCCCCAGAACCGCCAGTAACTCTTTTGCCGCATAATTTTACCTTTTTAGTAAACAAAGCCCTGTATAGCCTGTTTTTGGCGTTTTTCTATATAATGTCGCATAACGCACATTATTTGTCTGTAAGCGGGTGGTTACGAAGTAAAGTCAGCCGCACTATCCGACCAATAAAAAGACCGCCTACGGCGGTTCGGGCTGCGCCCGAATGGTTAAGAGTTTACAGGTTAAAATTGCTCCGCTCACGCTACGCAATTTTTTCGGTACAGACCGCCCTCTGCCCACATAAGCAATTGCCCACAAGTAAACAAAACACCCGCTAAAACTTATGTGGTCAGACCCCGGCAACCCACCCCCCGCAAGCCGCCACCCAAAACCGCAAAAGCCGCACAGCGGGGAGCAAGTCGTAATATGCCCACCCCAAGCCGTGCAACCTTCAAAACCAGTGTACTATGGCGGCAACATGAAGGCGGCATATATTGTCCCTCCCCCTCGCCGCCAGCTTCCCCCACTCATAAGAAAATAGGAGGGGTTTGCTCTCTCCACCCGACCACTTGGCATTACTCCCCGTTTTGATACAGAAACCACATACCCATAACTAAATCACAACTGCAATTTTTTTCTCAAAACCAAGTGGTCGGGTTCCGGTCGCAAACCCGTCCTTCAACGGCTCAAAGGGGGAGGGACAGCCCACCGCCGTAGCGGTGGGCTGAAAGGTAAAAAAAACGCAAACATCCATGTTTGCGTTTTTTTTCTCAAAGTCGGCATCCTGCCTCCCCGCCTTCATATTGCCGCAATGGGGCGTAGTATGCCCGCCCAAACTCCGGTAATAACCAAGAAGCACAGCGAACTATGCCCCGCTGAAAACCCAATCCGATACCATAACTCACAACTCCCAAACTGAAACTATATCCCGCAAAAATCCGCCGTTCCGCAACTGCCTGACGGCAGCAACGGCCCGGCGCGTTTGTGCGTTGTGGGGCAACCTTGAAAAGAAAACTTTATCTACTGCCTGAAGCGTTTAAGAAACCATTACTCCGTAAGACCCGCCCCCCTTACGGGCGGCGGGCGTTTACTCCCTAAAAGCCTTTATTCAGCTTCGCCACGGCACAAGAACCGCCTGATACTTTTTCGACATATAAAATCTGGTAACAAGGCGCGTAAACGCGCCACGGCACTTGCGCCGTGCCTGATATTCTGTAATGACAAACTCTGACCTTATGACTTCAATATACCCCTATTTTTCTACTTTCTCTATAGGGGTTTTTTATAAATAACTCTTTATATTTCTTTTTGTCTTTTTTGTCATAAAAAAGAAAAAATAAAATAAATACTATATATTATATATATAATGCCTGTTTTTCGATGAAAAACCCCGATAGAAAATGACTTTTCAATAGTCATAAATGACTACGACTTTTGACATCATGCCGTTTTTTTTATTGTATGGGGGGAGCGTGCGCCCCCCCCAAAATGCCATTATCTGCTATTTTCGATTTTTATTATGTCATAAAAAGCCTGTTTTTGGCGTATTTTCCAGCCCAACTATAGGGGCGCACGGGGGGAACCACTCCCTGCGCTCCGCCAAGGAGCGTAGATGAACAAATTCTACACGTTCCGGCGTCACGGCACACGCCAGCACCCGCAGGGTGTTGATGAGAAATGTAATACGCCGTAAGCCCCAGTAAAACTCACTGCATGAAGAAATGCAGAAGATGCTCTAGCATCTTCTGTGGGCGTAGTCCCCCACGACCAATAAGAGGAGGCGGGATTTATCCCGCCGTCCACGCCGCGGTCAAAGGGAGGTATGCAACTTTTTCGAGTTATTTATTAAAGGCGAATAAATTTACTGCTTATTCTCCGCCAGCCCAATCCCCACCCAAAACCGAGCCTCTGCCGTTCTGCTCTGGGTAAACCCCATTTCTTTAAGCCGCATAGTAAAAAACCGTTCACTAACGGCGTGTTCCTTGTTATCATTGCACCAATCAGCATAAGCCCTATACAAATCCTTAATCAATGATGTAGCTTCTTTACTCTTTATGCAGCGTTCTTTTATGAAATTGCCAATAACGTCCATTTCCCCCCGGTATTCATCAGTCGCATTAAGAATTATCGGAGGGGTAACTAAACCCTCCCGCCGCCACCGCAGCGTCCCTTCCAACAACCAGTTGAGAATTCCGCTTGCCTCATGTTTTAGTTTCTCCTCCAGGCTTTTATCCTGTTTTTCTTTCGGTATCGTTGTGGTGAAAGGTATCAATGTTATCCGCCGCCATATACCGTGATCAGTCCCTTTAATCAAGGGTTTATAGTTAGTTGCCATGAAAATCTTAAATGTCGGATTAAAGTTAAAGTATTCCCCATATAAAAAGCGGGCGGTAATCTGGTCATTGCCGGTAATCTTTTTGATAAGGGTTTCCGAAAGCCGCCGCCCTTGCTCCGCTTCCGTAGTCGTAACAAACCGAGTACCCCTCAATCGTGCTATATCATTGGTATTTTGGTCATTGTTTTTCTTCATAAAACTTTCTGTCGGTGCGGCAAGAGCATAATCGCCGAGTAAATACTGTATCGTATTCAAGAATGTAGTTTTACCGTTAGCCCCGCTGCCATACATTATAAACATAGTTTGCTCTTCAATGTTTCCGGTCAGCGCCCACCCTACCGCTGTTTGCAGAAAACTAACTAAATCCGACCTATAATTCATTATTTCACGAATAAACTGCTTCCACAGCGGACAATCGGCGGCGGGATTATATTCTACATTGGCAATCTTGGTAATCATATCCTCTTGGCAATGAGCCATAAATTCACCCGACAATACGTTAATCGTACCGTTACGAACATTCAGTAAATACGGATTTTTATCCAGGTCATCAGCCTTGATATTCAACTCTTTAATATATTGAGCCGTTTTAATCATGGCTTCACGTCTGCGGACGCTCTCGCTAATCTTGGCAAAATTCTCAATTTCGTTACGTTCACGGTAATCGTCCGTTTTTGAAAGTTCGTCATAGATATTGCGTACCGTTTCAAGTCCTTTTTCATGTACCAAAGCCCCGCCCTCATCAGTTTCCCAATGCGTACCGTTCCACACCAGCCATTTTTTCCATGCGGGGAAATACCGAATATCCCTTTTATGTTCCCTCATAAGCCTTTCGGCATTAGTAGCGTCAGTAAACTGGATATTCCCTTTTTTCAATTCCATAATCCGCAAAAAGATACTTTCGTCTCCAATTCGTTCACGCATCTTGATCCTCCATAAGACAAAAATAGATACGTTATTAAAAATCAACCATAAGTAAAATGTGCAAATTTGAGGGTTTTTGATCCCTTTTTTATCTATTATTTCCCCTTGACAATTTGACCAAAATACCCCATTATATAAATGTACCCGCGAGCGCTATTGACGCTTGCCCCGCCGAACAGTGTGTTCGGCATTTTTTTTACCCCGTCCAATGCCGAGCCAAAAGGAGCCGCCGAATTGCCTAAAAAAAGGATTAACGTATATATAGACGGATTTAATCTTTATCATAGCACTCTGCAGCATACCCACCCCGATTGCCGTTGGCTTAATCTGCGGGAACTTTCAAAACGCTTAATAAACCCCGAAACTGAGGAAATTCAAACCGTCTACTACTTTTCAGCCCTCACCACATGGATACCGGAAAGAGCAAAAAAACACCTGGTATATATTCATGCCCTCCGTACCGTAGGCGTAAAAGACATCTTAGGTAAGTTTTCAATGCGAGAGCGAAAATGTCCCCTCTGCACAGGTCGTTACTTGGCGCATGAAGAAAAGAAGACCGATATAAATATAGCCATTACCCTGCTTGGCGACGCCGTGGCGGACAAATTCGATACCGCGCTAATTCTGTCCGGCGACAGCGACCTTGCCCCGGTAACCACCAAATTAAAGCAACTTTGTCCCGACAAGAAAATTGGTATAATCGTTCCCAAAGGACAATCCGCAATGCACCTCAAACAACACGCCGATTTTTTCAAGAAAATACAAACCAAAGACCTGAAAAAATCCCTTCTGCCGGAACAAGTAACCTATAACGGAAAAATCATTACCGCTCCTCCGGGCTGGATTCCCTAAAAAAACTTGAACACCCTGTTCTTTTTACAATATGCTCATCTATCAGACCTCATAGAAAAAGCCTTGCTCAAACAGTGGCTTGTTAAGCTTTCCGTTGGACAGGGCGAGTATATTGAGAAGCAGAAGAAGACATTACAAAAAACATAAAAATGGCACCTGTCACCAGACATGGCCATAGCGAAAATTTAACCCTTGATTTTATATACGGGCATTAATTTCTCGTTTCCCTATTTCAATTTCATTGACCAATGTTTGGCTTACAAATATACGCTTGGCAAATTGACGTTGTGAAAGTTTTAATGAAGAACGTAATTCCTTAATTCTTTCACATAGTTCCGCTATATTTTCATACCCATACCCAATAATACATGGGAAATCGTTCTTTGTGAAGATTATAAAGCGTTCAAGACAAAGAATTGGCAAAATAATCTGATTTTTTAGCCTTACAGGCCGAATTTCTGATATTTTTGAGAATTTTCATACAGAAAATGTTGAAATTTGTATTTTTTTTCTATTGACAAGATTACAATATAATATATATAACAGTTCTTAAGGTTAATTTAGAGATATGAACCAAAAAAAGAGGGTGGAAAGCTTAAAAAACGCCTATCAGGTAATGGATGAGGAAAGCATGTAAAGGAAGATAGAAATGACAGAAAATCATAATAACGATAGCGATCAAAGCGCGACCGCTTACACTTTAAAAGAAGAAGTAATGACGCAAGAATCGGACACATCGCCAGTCGGTCAATCATTTACCGTCTCCGAAGCCGAATGGACGGCGCTAAAAACCTCGCTTGACAAGCGCTATACCGAAATCGCCACATTGCTGAGATATGGACTTTACCCCAATAGATGCACAAGATTAAGCGGCATTTCCATAGTTATATTCATTAGGCGCAACATAGTCAAGTACCGAATGCATACGGATACGATTATAATACGCCTCAATGTACATAAAAACCGATTGTCTGACTTCCTGCGTTGAATGTCTGCCGTCCAATGT
>Ga0268262_10002400_pt1 | contig 21711 bp, 22 predicted proteins | sample TergutNc150P3_FD_190354 | JGI IMG/M metagenome (GOLD analysis project Ga0268262, IMG submission 190354) | Nasutitermes corniger P3 segment gut microbial community from laboratory colony in Florida, USA - Nc150 P3 (SPAdes) (version 2) | ecosystem: Host-associated > Arthropoda: Insects >... | reverse complement strand
AAATAAACATACTTTGTTCTGAAATATCGCCGGAAAGCGACCACCCAGCCGCAGTTTGAAGAAACTTAATAATATCCCCTTTATAATTCATAATTTCACGGATAAACTTTTTCCACATCGGACAATCTGCTTTAGGGTCATACTCCACATTGGCAATCTTAGTTATTAAATCTTCCTGTCTATGTTCTCTAAATTCTCCGCTTTTAAGGTCTATAGTGCCATTCTTTACGTTCAACAACCACGGATTAGCGTCCAATTCTTCCGTTTTAATTCTTAAATCTTTAATCCAAGTAGCCGCCTCAACAAAAGCCTTTCTCCTTCGCACGCTCTCGCTCATCGTCGCCGCTTTCTCAATATCTATGCGCTCCCGATAATCGGCGGTTTTCAATAGCTCGTCATAAATATTCCGCACCATTTCCAGACCCTTTTCATGTATCAAAACGCCGCCCTCGTCAATCTCCCAATACTTTCCGTTCCACACAACCCACTTGCGCCAAGCGGCATTATAACGAATATCCCGACCATTTTCTTTTACCAACCTCATAGCGTTAGTGCTATCCGTAAATTGAATTAAACCTTTCTTAAATTCATTAATCCGCAAAAAAACAGATTCATCTCCAATAGCTTCTTTCATTTTAATACCCCCCTTTTGCTAATGCCTTAGCGTAAAATTTATATTGAAAACGCAATATATCAAAAGCGTTTTCCTTTGTAACTTGCGGCAATTCATTTACACACCGCAAATTAATTTCATATAACAAAGTCAGCGCCCCCGGCTTACTTTTATATTCCCTATTAATAAAAAACGCGCACGCCCTATACTCATCTTCTGGAATTTCCAATTTTTTAACCTTATACCACAACAATAAATCATTCGCCCATTCTATTTCATGCGCCGCAAATTCTTCTAATTTTTTTTGTTGCTTGCTGATATTATCCTTATATTTCTGTTCCGGCGTTCTTCGTCTCCTCATTGTCTTAATCAAAGCCCCCAACCTTGCTCTAATCTTGTTTAAGTTTTCTCTCTTCATTGCTCATTGTTCATTGTTCATTGCTCATTTTTACCGTCCTTCTTGCCATACATATACCTTTGCGGCCTCTCCAGCCGCCGTCCGTCCATCGGCAAAGGTAACAAACGCCCAAAAAAACCACCACCCCGATACATCAATTTCCCCCTCTATAACCTCATGTATAATAATCCCCTTAGCCGTATCACTAACAGCCGCAGAAAACTCCCCCTTGCTTCCGTCAGGTTTACAATATTTAATTACCGCTGAAATCACACCTTCTAAATCTACAAAAGTTTTTAACGTTATCCGCAATGCGGATTGAGATACAAATATTTTTCCCATTATTCCCCCCCTTAATCAATTCTGCTATCAAGTTTTAATTCCAAACAAATAGCCGACTTCAAAATATAATCTTCCTTCGCAATCAGAAAACGCCTTAAAACGTAATCACGAATAACAATCCTAGAAAAAATCCGTACAAACAACAATAATCCCCTAAACACAGTCCCCACCGCATTGACATTATCAGAAGCAAATCTTTTATACTCCGCAACGTGCGTTGTTTCCGCTATACTTTCGGCGTTAACCTTCAAACTTCTAATAAAATCCCCCCAATTCTGAAAAGTATGCGTAACATTGACGGTATCAGGTATTCGCCTCAAAATAAGTATTGAAAATGAACTCGTATCCGTTAAATTCAAATTATCCTGAACTTTACGGACAGCGTTAAATTTTCTTTTTTCTTCCGTTGACACATTTACATTTTCAGAACATTTTCTAGGGAAAAAACGTGAATTTAATAAATTCATTGTTACATTAATATTTTCCGTAACATCTCTATAAAACACAGCCAAGCGGTTTATATTCATTGAATTATGAGCCGTCATAACACATTTGCGGTAAAAACTCTCAAAACTTTTAAGCAATGAATTTACTCCCGCATTTTGCGTAATTTTACGGATATAATTTCCTGTCAATCTTCGCGTATCAGTTAATTTAACGCCCTGCGTAAGAGTTCTAACATAATTTTGCGCGACAATGGCGGTATAATTAAAATACCAAGACCATTTTACATTGCAGTAAGTATCCCACGGCTGAATACTTAAATACGGTGGAATACAATCAAAACTTTCGCTATACATTTCCTCGTCAACCCATAACTTATAACATTCTCCGCTATAATCAAACTTCGTTGTAAAACAATCTCCGAAAACTCCAAACCAAACATAACTCCCTGCCTCAATATAGCCATCTAGGGTAAAAGTACAACTTTTCCAACCTATCGGCTTATTACCCCAAAGATCAATATCAATATCATTTTCATTCCTTGATTTTCTTAAAAAAGGTTTATTGCTTGCATTATTTGTAAACAAACACGGCACAACAACACCGCAACTATAATTCCTTTCGTATGCGTAAACATAAGCGGTACAAGAGCCGTTTCCCTTATTAGGAACACTATATTTATTTACCGCTATTTGATTTTCTATAAAGGGAAAGGGATAACTCATTCCGTCTGGCTCTGCTCCCGACGACAAACTTCCCACCGTAGTAGTCCCAACAGACGGATCAACCACTACAGGATATTTAGCGTCTGCAAGCCATTTCTCTGGTATAGTTATGTGCAACTCATTACCAACTACCGCTAAACCGCCCCAACAGCGCCGACCCCTTGCGTCTATTATTTCCGGTCTGTAAATATGGCAAAGCTTTCCAGTACCCTCTCCAATCATTACATCTTTTTTATAAACGGCATAACTCCCTCTTAATATAGGCTCTTTAACAAAATCAGGCTGCCTGAAAAAATCATAATTTTCAGCCCCTTCAATTTTTAATGTGATAACATTACTTTCCGGCTCTTTTAGTAAAATACAATCGTATTCAAAAGCCGTATCACCCAAAATAGTAAACCTATGAGACTTTTTTCGCCCCTTATATAATAAATGTTGTTTATCCCCTCTTAATACAAATCCCTCATCATCAGGCGGAACAAACTTTAATCCCTTTTTAAAACGATGAAGCTCCCAATACGGCAATTTTTCCCCAATTTTTACCATTAGCGGAAAATCTGAACATGATTGCCTGAATTGCACATAACCCCCGTTTTAATGAACAATTAATAATTATCATTGTTATTGTTAGCTATTTGTACTTATTGACAACACGCTATGCTTGCTAACTTCTCTCATTGTTCACTGTTAATTGTTCATTGTTAATTGCTCACTGTCCTAGTATTGTTATTTCCCATAACACTTGCAAAGTATCGCTCGTAGTAACATTTACAGATGGATTAATCTGCGCGTAAGCAAGGCAATTTGCACCTGACCCATTCCCATTCAAAAGACAGGCTTCATTAATACCGCTTGCGTTCAAATTCCCCGCGGCAAAAGTTGCCCGATACGTTAATGTCGTATCTCCTGTATTTCCCCACGCCGCAGTCAAAGCCGGATAATTAGAATCAAGCGCTTTCATGCTTCCTGTAGCCGCATTGCACCTTGTGTTTGTCTTAGTGCCGTTTCCCGTCCACCCTGTTCCCACTTGAATATATCCGTTAGAACTTGATACCTTTGTTTTAGTCGGATTTGCAAGTAGAGCGTCAGCAATCAAAGCGTCGCCTTCTCTTGTTACGATATTATGAAATTCTTGTATCATATATTTTCCCTGCAATCCCAAAAGCCGCCGCAGTATTCCCGGACTATGGCGTTTAAGTTTTCCATGTTCATCAAACACCTGAATAGTAACCTTACCGCTAATCTTAATCCTGTCCCTCATAAATTAACCCCCCATATTTGTTATGTGCAAATGGCAACGCCATTATTATTTGCTAATCGCAAACCCAACCGCAAACCCTCCAAGAATCCCAATCAAAGCCGCGATAATCGTATTTTTAACCCCCGACTTTTTAGCTTGCTTAACCGCCAATGCGTTTATATCCGCTTGTATACGCCATTTTTCCGCTTCCCTTAACGCCTCAGCTTCACGTTCCAAAACAGACAGTATCGCCGCCTTAGCCGCTTCCCCTGCCGCCTGATCAATCGCTTCTATCGCCGCCGCCGAAATTTCGTCAATCAGGGATTCGACCTCTGAATCGCTGTAAAGCCTCGTCTCTTTTTCGTGTAAATTCGGCGGCAGCTCCGTCTGCTGCTCTGCGAACATCGGGTATTTCAAAAAAATCATCAGAAGGACGATTGCTATAATCCTCTCGCAATTTTTCAACCTCAATCCGTTTTTCCGCATACTCTGTAATCTCCTTATTTTTTTCTTTAAAATAAATTATCCCAAAAGCTACGCTAAAAACGATAATTACAAATAACGCTCCCAGGATAATTCCCAACCAAAAATCAGTAACGTAAATAACAAATTTTTTCATTCTTCTTTTCTCCAATGTGATATTACTTTCAACCCGACAATCCCGAATAGGACAATTACCAGAACGCTAAACCATATCCAATCACGGATTAATCCCTTAATCAGTAACCAAGTTGCAACAAGCAAGCATAAAGGTTTAAATCCAATTAACTTTGCCGGCATAGACAAAATCCGTTTTCCCAAAATCGAAAACAGTTCCCCCCAACTATGTTCCCAACTCGCCTTGTAAGAAAAATCAATATCGTTGTCTTTCAAGTTGTTTGCCCCTTAAAAGCGGAATCCGCTTATCAGTTATCTTAGTAGCCTTAATAACCAACAGCGTATTTTCCGTCATATCAAAAAAACTTTCGCAAGGCGTTTTACGATACCAATAAATCTCTTTATGCCTGTTTTTTTTCTCTGACATCTCGCAAAAACACAGCCTGCAATTATCCGTAGACAAAGCCGACACCTTACAATGAAGGCAATCCAAACAAGTCTTATTTTCATTCATAATAAAAACCCCATACTTTCCCTGACATTTTTCTTAAAATCCTCAAACAAAAATGGATACTTAACCCACGGAAGCGGACAGTCCTTCCAACCGACAACTTTTTTGTGATGACCAATATCGTCAACCGTCAATTTATTTTCACCTAACAACTTTACAGCCAATTCAACAGCCGCCTTTAAAGTTTCATCGGTAAATTTCCCCTCCGCGTCAATGCACAACTCAATCCCTATAGTGCAAAAATTCGGGCTTATCTTTAAAGGATCACTTGCATAATACCCAAACTTAGACCTTGCCCAATCTGTATAAATCCTTCCCGAAGCCGGATCGGGCTTGTCAGTTCCGCAATGCCAAGCGACCTCATTATCCGGCACACAATGATAAATATCGCCATTCAAATCAATAATGTAATGTGCGCTTGAATAATGCTTTTCTGCCGGACAAGTTTTTTCAAAATATCCCCAAGTGTTTATAGCCCTCTGGTTATTAACGCCGACATAATGAAAAATTATCCCCTTGCAAGCCACAAGCCGTTTCCCTGATCTGCTATAGGGGTTAATCGTTAAAAGTTTTTCAATAATATTCATCATTTGCCCCCATGCTTAAAAACATTGATAAATATCGTAACAGCCAACGCTGCCGCCGAAATCAAAATCGCTACCAAAGAATATCTGTCCTTTTTTTGTTCAGATTCTTTCTTTTCAATTTTTTCAAATTGCCTTGTGGCATACTGTTTAAATTCCGTCATCTCTCCTTTGAATTCCATCATCTTTTCTTTGAATTCCCTCAACTCCCCCTTTGTCGTTCTGGTTTCATTTAAAATGTCAGATAAAATAATCCTGTCTTGCTTAGTCATATTCGCCCCCTGACTATCTCTCATATTCCCCCCTTTTATAAAATAAAAATATCTTAGTCCCAAATCTCAGCATTGTTTCTTGCCCTTCGCTTCTTTTCTCTTTTCATTGTTCATTGTTAATTTTTCATTATTCATTATTCGATCACCCTAAACGCCGCTATAAAAGCTCTGTCTTTTTTATACCTAAAAGAAAAAGCGTTAATAGTTCCGGCGGTTTCCACATCTTTAGTTTTTATTTTTACCCTTGCGCCTACTCGTGCGTTAAACAACGCCCTATGCGTCTTTACCGTATACTCCCTCTTATTCTGCAATCGTTCTTCCAATTCGCGTATTACCCAATCCTCATAATGAGTAATTAAAATATTTCCCCTTGCAATTTCGTATTCGGAAAAATAAGCCCCTGTAACATTTAACGCTACAGTACCGTAAGCCTCTACCGCTTCCATATCTCTCATGAAACATGATCTGTTTAATTCCAGGACAATCGGTCTGCCAAAAATAGCGGCATTATATAAATCTCCGTCATCTTCTTTTTGAAGCGTCAAAATTGCCCTATCGTGGTTACTTGTAATGTCATAATGGGAATATGTAAAAGGACCGCCTTCATATTCAAGCCTGTTTTCCGCTTCCTCTTGCGTGTCTATCTGGTCGGCAAATAAAACATTCCGCTCCTTTCCGTCAGTATCCTTAACTTTATATTTTGCCTCATATCTTCCCGATTCAATTTCTCTCTCAAGCGGATATTTAAAAGGATAATGCGCCTGTAAAAATTCATCGTATATAACAGGGCTTTCGTCATAGCTCCAAATTTCCTGTCTGTCAAGTACAACTGGAATATTAATTTTTAACCGTATTGTATTACTGTATAAATCCGCTTTCTCAATTTTCCGTAAATAAAAAATATCGTTTCCCTCAAATGTATGTGAATATTCATTATCCGTAAGAGGTTCTACTTGATAAGGTGAATGAGCAAACACAAGCGGTTTTTCTGGCGCACATTCCAAATGACAACGGCAAGCCGTGGCCATGCTCGACAATTCCGCCCAAATATTACGCCGTAATTTTACATAGGGCAATGTAATAGGTATTGTCGAACAATCAATATCATTTATAGACAAATTCGCCCTTTGCGCTATTCCATGAACAAGCGATTTTTCAGTTTGTGTTTTGTCGCAAATCATTGAATATGTAAAAATCGCCGGAGAAGTCCAGTCCCTTGCTTCATCAGTTTTCCGTAACTTATAAGATAAATCTTTTAACTCGATGTAAACAAACCGCTTTCTTCCCTCTCCCTTAATATCTTGCAAACCTTTTTCATTAATATAAAAAACAAACCGCAAAAAGAAAGGCAGCCCCTCTCCAAGAGAAAAATAAACCTTAACTTTCGTTTCATACCCAACGCCAGAATATAAATATATTCCCAACGTATTATCAAGTAATATCTCTCCCCTAGATGAAGTACCGCCGCTAACTTCTTTTAATCCAAAAAAATTAGCTTCGATAATATCATTTTCAAACACGCTTTCAAAATGTCCGGCTACTTGAATTTCAATTTTTAATCGCAAAGGCTTATCTGCGGTTGTTATAGCCTCTTGCAAGGCGTTATCAATATCGTAAAACTTCATGGTATTATTTCCTCTCCCGAAGTAAACACTTCAGTTGTAACACCCCCCGCGACATAAAACCGAAGCGGACCGATAACAGCCTCGCTTGTATTTACTACAGTTTCATCACCAATCAAAACAAGTCTTTTAAACGTCATTTTAAAAGTGCCGTAATATCTGTACTCGTATTTATCCCTTAAAAGTTTTGCGGTGATAACAATTTCCTCTATGTCGGTTGGTATTTCCGTTTCCTGTTGCAACGCTCTTTTAATCCACATCTCCGTTTTAGTGCCGCCACGCTTTTTTGAAATTAAAGTAACGCCATAAATATTCTTATATTCCTTTCCGTTAATCGTGTAAGTTACGCAATCGCCCTTAAATCGCTCTCCTTGCTCTCTTATAAAATCATCAATATATGGATATTCTCTTTTTGGTAATTCGCCGACAATATCAAGTTTAAGTTTTATAGTTTCGTCTCTCATAATCCTCAGTTCAAATTCAAAAACTCGGCAATTTTCAAAAAGCCATCTTTCATTTTTCCTATACTGGATTAAATCAAAATCTTCCGTATCCTCTAAAGGCGCAAGGCTTAATTTGTACTTAAATAAATTTTTCGTTTCAGAAATAAAAATCGGACTACCGCAAGCCCCCATAGCCAAATAAAGCAAAATCGGGGCAGTCCCAATAGTTAGTGGCGTAATAACACAACCATTAACGCCGTCAATTTTCCGTATTCCCCGACATATTCCGTCCCCTTCTATCGGCGGTTCTTCCTGCAAAAATGATACCGCTTCCCTCAAAGTTTCATCAGAAAAAGGAATATCAATCTCCCTATGTGCGGTCTTAACAATAATCGAGCAATCACACCCATTAACAAACATATCAATTAACAATTAACAGGTAACAATTAACAATGTTATTGTTAGCAATCTGCGTATTCTTAAAACAGACTATACTTGCTAACTTCGCTCATTGTTCATTATTAATTTTTAATCGTTCATTCCTCCTTTCTCATCTCTTTTCTCTTTTCTTTCTCTCTTGCCCTTATCTCTCTTTTCATTGTTCACTGTTCACTGTTCATTGTTTCTACCGTTATTCGCAAATTTATTGTAACTTCCCAATCCATACCGCAATTTGCTTTTTTAGGCGGTAAAACTTTCTTCCCTATAATCACAGTCCTGTCTACAATACCGTTTAATGTGGGATTTTCTTCTATCGCCCTGGAAACCGCCGTAGAATATGCGTAGCAGTACAACTCGCTTTCTTCCGTCTCATTCACAGAAAAACTAATTGTTAAATAATAAGCGTCCTGTTGTATGATTCGTTCTTTTTCCGTCCTCTCACAATTTGAAAGTGAAACCACAGGAACAATATTTGACCTTCCTTGAAATTCCGATAATTCAAAAAGCGGTATAATGAATTGCCTTTGCCCTAATATTTCATTAACTCTCCCTGTTAATATTCCACGGATTTTTTCTAATATTTGAATTTCAATCAAATCTGTTTTATCCTCATTCCTCATTTCTCATTCCTCATTGCTAATTGTTCACTGTTCACTGTTAATTGATAATTCTTCTTGCCTTTAATTCCTTTTTTTCGTAAATTTAATAAATATATGAACGTCGCACTTGATAAAAGCAAAAAATTCGCTATCAGGGTATACAACCTATATAAATACCTATGTGATAAAAAACATGAATTTACACTAGCGCAACAATTATTACGTTCTGGCACTTCCATAGGCGCAAACCTAAGCGAAGCCCAATATTCTGTCAGTAAAAAAGAATTTCTAGTAAAAGCAAAAATTTCTCTTAAAGAATGTGCGGAAACAGAATATTGGCTTGATTTATTAAAAGAAACAAATCTTATAACCCAAAATGAGTACGCTAGTATTATCATTGATTGCAAAGAACTCTTACGTCTACTTATCTCAATATCAAAGACAACCACAAAAAATATCAATAAAAAATAAAATATTATTTGTCTCTTCTCATTGTTCATTGTTAATTGATAATTGTTCATTGTCATATCACCTTTCTTTTATATGGCTCTAAAAGCAGTTTTACATTTTCAGGGATACTCATTTCAAAGTGTTCGCCTTGAATTCCCGCCCCTCTGATGTTACCCGACATTCCAATCCGCCGCCCTTTATATCTGTTTAAGTTCCATGACGCTAATTCAAGGCAAGCCGCCGACAAATCAGAAGGCACATAGTCTTTTTCATATCCTGCCCAATAAATGACATTAATCGCTGAAATTCCGCTATATCGTCTTATTGCTCTTGATAATAAAATCGTAAAAGGAATATCTACATCAGTTCCGCAGTCGGGCATTATGTTATAATAATCAGGGTCTAATATTTCGCTTGTCTCATACAGGGAAACAGCCAACACCTCTTTTACAGGGTATTCTTTTAAATACACTAACAAGTCGCCTGTATATTCAACTTTTTCAAAATGTCTTTTTCGTAAAAGTTTCCTCTTGCAATAACTCTCAATAGTCAGTGTTGACGTTGCAAGGCAAAACTTGACAAGTTTATCGTCCCTGTCATCAATTCCCAAAATTGATTTAAATTCCTCTATGGGAATCAAAGTATTTAATATCGGTTCGCAATTTACAAATTCTTCAGAAGTCATTGTTAAAAGATAGTCTTGGCTTATTCAGATTTAAATAGTACTTTTGCACAATTTTAGGGGTAAAAATGAGGGGGGGCAGACACTTGGCGTAACCTTATTTTGGGTATTTTGGGGTTATGGGACGCTAGAAGAAATTAATATTTTACACCTTGCGTCATTCTTTTAATATATTCTTTTACATGAATTTTTATACGACTGAATAAAAAGACTTGCTCCGTCTTCCGCTCTATATGCTCCTGCCTGTTCTCGCAACGTATAACTTCCGCTTGGTTCATTGATTAATTTCCTTCTGTCATACTGACTTTCAAGTAGATATGGGACATATTCAGGAAGAACTATCGGCTCAAGAAACTGGAGTGTAACATCAAGGGAGATAACTACATTATACTGACTATTATAAAATGTTGTATTATAACTATATTCATTTTTTAATTGCGCTCCAATAACATCACGATATATTGTTGAACGCTGTATTATTATGTTTGGATTTCCGCTTTCTTTAAGCTTGTCAAACCATGCGCTATTGGAACTATCTCTTGTATATATTTTTGTAATTATTTTCAATGTTGCATATTCATGGCTAGATACGTTATAAATTATATCATCTACAGTTGCACTTTGACCGAATACTGAATATGAAAACCCGATTAACAACAAAAATAAAATAATCTTTTTCATTATTTTACTCCTTTCATATATGCAATAAGAAGTTCTACACAATTTCCAATTTCTTTTGTATATAGTTTATAATTATTAGCTTCTTTCAATCCATGAAAAATATTGTTTCTATAACGATAAACTATAAATAATCCAAATCTAATTTTTTCTATATCTGATAATTCTTCCTTTTTTTTATTACAAATATTAGTAAATACTTCAAATTTTTCTTTTTTTGATAATATTTCATTATCAAGTTTTTCCCATCTTGTATTATCTTGAAAAGTATCATGTAAAGATAAAACTATATTATTGAAATCATTATAGTAACAATCATCTGTGAAGTTATTTTCCATTTTTTTTATACTACCAAATATATCAGCGTTTTTTCCCGGAAAATATTTTTGTTCAAATATTCCCCAAATTAACAATAAATAAAAAGATTCAATATGATCTAAAAACTCTTTTACTTCATAATCTTGTAATTTATAATGATCTGCTAAAAATTTTTGTAATTTTTCCTTAAGCATAATTATCTCCTTTACTTTTTCGTCCACGTTTTGCTTTCGCTATTTTTTCTTGTATAAGTCCCTATTCCTTTAGCAAGATACTTGTTAAGTAAATCACCAAGACCATCGAATGCATTAATATCAAGATTTTTTGAATCAATCTTGCCTTGAAATGTTACGCTTTTAAGGTTATCGCAACCAGAAAAAGCCAATTTTCCAATTCTTGTAACACCATTTCCTATAGTTACGTCGATAAGGTTTCTGCATTCTTTAAAAGCGGATTCTCCAATACTTGTAACGCTTTTTGGTATTGTTATGCTTGTAATGCCACTATTGCTAAAAGCGTTATTTCCAATACTAGTTACGTTGTTTCCTAATATTATATTTTTAAGATTTTCGCACCTAGTAAAAGCACTCGCTCCAATGCTTTTAACGCTGTCAGGTATTGTTACGTTGGTAAGGCTGGTGCAATCCATAAAAGCATAATCATCAATGCTATTTCCGCCAGTTATAATTACGGTTTTTATTGATGTAGGTATAATAAAACTTTGTAATCCAGCAGTTGGCGCACCGAATATATAACCGAAATGGGTAGTTAATGTTCCTCTATTCAATTTACCTCCCACAAACGGTATTGTTATATTTGTAAGATTGGTACAACCGGAAAAAGCACCATACTCAATACTGGTAACGCTGTCCGGTACGGTAAACATAGTTCCTGTTTTTCCAGCCGGATATTGGATTAGAGTAGTTTTAGCTTTATTATATAATACGCCGTTATCAGAGATATACGCGGTATTACCAATGTCAACATTTATTGTGGTAAGTTTGGTGCAACCTTCAAAAGCTGATTCTCCAATGCTTTTAACGCCACTTCCTATAGTTATGCCGGTAATGCTAGTACATTTTCTAAAAGCTCCTTTTCCAATAGAAGTAACCGTGTTGTCAATAATAATATTACCACCTTTTCCCTTATAGGCAGTAATAGTTCCATTTTCAATTACAAAATCTGAACTAGAACTTATATTTGTTGTTGGAGTATTACTTAAGTCTGTTTTTGGAGTAGTACTTATATTTGTTGTTGGATCAGTACTTATATCTGTTATTGGGCCAGTACTTAAATCTGTTGTTGGACTAAATCTCCAATCTATATTATTAAAAATATATGTTCCTTCTGAGCGATTAATATTGTATAATTTATCAAAAGCTGAATCAAACGAAGCATTACTAACATCAATATTCGCACCAATGGTAATTCTTGTCAATTTGTTTCTAGCAAACGCACCTTCACCAATAAATGTAACACTGTCCGGTAAATTAACAGATGTTAATCCGTTTCCATAAAACGAATTTGAGCCAATAGATATAACAGAATTTCCAATCGTGACAGATGTTATCTGATTTTTATTATCACCACCATAAGTTCTGTTATCTCCAATAAATGCGGCAACTCCAATAAAAAGAACGGATTTACCAATTGTAACAGAAGACAAAACATTTGACGTGAATGCACATACTCCAATACTAAGAACATTATCAGGAATGGTAATGTCGGTGAGTTTGTTTTGTTCAAACACATAATTCCCGATATAAATAACACTTTCAGGAATTGTTATACTTGTTAATCTATTAGATTTAAATGAACTAGAACAGATGAAAATCAGACCGTCAGGCAATTGACAGCGACTTATTCCTTTATAATAAAACGCAGCAAAATCAATTCCTTTAACAGGCATACCACCAAGTTTTTGGGGGATAATTAGCCTTGCTACCTCGTTACCTTCATATTTTGTAATTACCGAACCATATCTTGTTTGATAAAATGAATAATCACCTTCTTTTTTATGAGGAATATCTTCTTGTTTTGAATTATTATAAGTTCCAGTTTTTCTATTGTTGCACATGTATTCGTATTCGTAAAATTGGAAATATTTTTGTTCCTTATCTAAATCCATATCTATGTAAATATTCGAACCAAGATTGATGCTAATTAAAGTAGGATTTTCTGAGAATGGTTTTCCAAAAATGAAGCTGTTATCACCAATACTTACTCTCGTCAACTTGTTATTTGAAAATGCAAATCTATCAATACGAACTTTTTTACCTATAACAACACTTGTCAATTGATTTTTGGTAAAAGCTGAATTTTTGATATAAGCCTCGTCACCTATGGTAGCACTTGTTAATTGGTTTTCAGAAAATGCAGAAGTATCAACAGTTACACCATTCGGTATTGAAATAGTTGTCAACTTATTTCCTTTAAAAGCTTCAGAACCAATTAGTTTAATACCAGTTGGAAATGTAACACTGGTAATTCCCATGTTTTGGAAAACGCCATTTCCTATAGCAGTTACAGGCATTCCGTTAATTTGTGATGGGATAACAATTGTGGTATCCCAACCATTATAGTCAGTAATAATTCCATTTTCAATTACAAAATCTGAACTAGAAATTTTATTTGTTATTGGACTAGTACTTAAATCTGTTATTGGACTAAATATCCACTCTTTATTATTTAAAGTATATGTTCCTGCTGAGCGATTAATATTGTATAATTTTTCAAAAGCATAATCAAACCCACTTTTACTAACATCAAGATTCGCACCAATTGTAACAGAAGATAAATTATTAAACGCGAATGCTGAATTTCCAATACTAATAACATTATCAGGAAGGGTAATGTCGGTGAGTTTGTTTGACATAAATACTCCATACCCGATATAAATAACGCTTTCAGGAATTGTTATACTTGTTAATCTATTATTATAAAATGAACCAGAACAGATGAAAATCAGACCATCAGGTAATTTACAGCGTTTTATTCCTTTACTAGAAAACGCATAAAGACTATTTGCAAAAGACACATTCCCATAAGGGGAACCAATTCCTTTAACAGGCATACCACCAAGTTTTTGGGGAATAATTATCCTTTCTACATCGTTACCTTTATAATCTATAATTACCGAACCATATCTTGTTTGAAGAAATTCATAATCACCTTCTTCTTTTATAGGATGATTTTCTTTTAGATTATTATAAGTTCCAGCTTTTCTATTGTTGCACATGTATTCGTATTCGTAAAATTGGAAATATTTTTGTTCCTTATCTTTATCTATATCTATGTAAATATTTGAACCAAGATTGATGCTCATTGTAGGATTCTCTATGAATGGTTTTCCAAGAATTATGCTGTTATCACCAATACTTACTTTCGTCAACTTGTTATTGGAAAACGCAAATCCTTCGATTCGAACTTTTTTACCTGTAACAACACTTGTCAATTGATTATTGGTAAAAGCAGAATTTTTGATATAAGCCTCGTCACCTATGGTAACACTTGTTAATTGGTTTTCAGCAAATGCAGAAGTATCAACAGTAACACCATTGGGTATTGAAATATTTGTCAACTTATTTCCTTTAAAAGCTTCAGAACCAATTAGTTTAATACCAGTTGGCAATGTAACACTGGTAATGCCCATTTTTCTGAACACGCCCTCTCCTATTTCAGTTATAGGCACTCCGTTAATTTGTGACGGGATAACAATTTTAGTATCCCAACCTTCATATTTTGTTATTTTTCCTTTTCCGTCCGTCTTAAAATCGCTTTCGTTTTGCGCAAAGATTGTCGCACACAGTGTAGTACATACAATGATAGCCATAATAATCTTTTTCATTGGTAAAACTCCTTTTATTTTTTTGTGAATTAATACCGTAGGTATTTCCACATTGTAAATATTTTTTTTCCATGTTATTTCTCATTGTTTCTAAGAAATCTGATGTCAGACACCGTTTCCCTTTGAAGTGTGTATTTTATACCCCCCTTTAAATGACACACTTGTATTGATGAAGTTCATTACTGGAGGAAATATGGTATATGGTTACGTCAGGGTCAGTACAGACAAGCAGACAGTTGATAATCAGCGTTTTGAGATAGAACGGTTTTGTTTAAAAAACAGGATTATCATTGACCAATGGATTGAGGAAACAATCAGCGGAACGCAGTTGCCGGAAAAGCGACTGTTGGGTTCTTTGCTCACAGAGGTAAAAACAGGCGATTTGATTGTTTGTTCCGAGTTATCCCGACTTGGAAGGAATATGTTTATGATCATGTCAATTTTGAACCATTTAATGATAAATGGCGTAAAAATACAGACAATTAAGGATAATTATCAACTTGGAGACAGTCTACAGGCTAAAATACTGGCTTTTGCCTTCGGATTATCCGCAGAAATTGAAAGAGATTTAATATCCCAAAGGACTAAGGAAGCTCTTGCCAGAAGGAAATCAGAGGGATTTGCGCTTGGCAGACCATCGGGGAGAAAGTCTGATAGCCTCAAACTTTCAGAACATGAGGCAGAAATATTGTCGCTTTTAGATAAAAACGTCTCGAAAAGCGACATTGCCCGAAGGTTCGGAGTGTGCCGTAAGACGGTGATTACATTTTTAAAGGACATCAAAAAACGCCAGAATCAGGCATAATTGCTTGTAAAAGAGGATAAATTAAGGTATATTTTTTTTAGGCTACTGTGTAAATTAAAGGGGGGTATAAATTACACACCATGATGAAAGCTAGGTATTCTCTTACAAAAAAAGAAAACGGTATCTGAAATCATGCTTGAAGACGAATATTACCTATTACTTCCCTACGATTTATATACTTACCCATTAATTTACGAAGACTGCCACAGGCTGACTTGCAACTACGAACAATATAAAGATTGCGACAAAGTACCCGATTGCCCTGCCATATCCAAAAAAAAAGTCAAAATAGAAAACCCACAACCTTTTGTCATGGATTTTTTTTCTCCCTCAAAAATCCCTGTAACTTTCGCCGACATTTATCTCCCATTCTCTCTCTCTGGTGGCTCATTTGTCGTTTCTCCCAAATTTTACAACTTATTAAATCCCCTCAACATCGAAGGCATACAATTCATTCCTGTAACCTTAATGCAAAACAACCGCCCCAAATTCACGGATTTTTTTTATGTTCATATCTATAACTACCTTCATGTCCTATCCGTTAAAAACACCGTCTACCAAAAAATAAATGGCAGAAAAATCAGCAACAACATCTTGCGAATAAAATTCAACTCCCAAAAAATGAATAAAATCCCCCAATCAAACCGCCTTATCTTCAAACTCCCCTCAGACAGATATTATTTTTTAATCCATTCATCAATCGCTGAAAAAATTATTTCCCTTAACCCAATCGGTATCTCACTTTTCAAAGTCTCCAATGTCCTGGATACATCATTTTCTATCGCCTGAATTTTTGTATGTGTTTGGAACAATTAATTAACCGCCTTCGGCGGTTCGGGCTGCGCCCGAAAAGGAAGAATAAGAACACGCGCCTTGATAATTTTATTAGGTAATCCCCCCCGTCCCGCGCGTTCCGCCCAGCTTCTCGTAGTCCGAGAGCAAAGCGAGCTTCACCCACCCACCACGCGCGGGACGGGGGGGATAATTTTTCAGTATTAGTTTTTACCGTATTGCTCTAATCATTACATTGTTTAATCATAAAAAAATTCTTCCCTATTTGTCGCGCTCCCCTTTACATTAAAAAATATAAATTACAAACTCCGCTCTTTATAAAAATTTTTCGCAAATCTCAATACAGTTTTACTCTCTCATTATTATTATTCAAAACATAAAAAATCATTTCCTATCAGAAAATAAAAACATGGTCATCTTCCCTTAATTCAATTTCTTATAACTCTTTCCGTATCAAATTAATTTTATCGTGTTTTTTAATAAATAACACAAATTAACCGCCTTGTTTGGTAAAATCATAAAAATAAATTTCCCAACCTATTTAAGTATAAGGAGAAATTTTGTATGACATTAAACAATGTTAAAACTGTTCCTAGCCACAGTCAAAAAAAAGCTATCCTCGACGGTTTTTTGGGCAAGTTTATTCAACCTACCCTTAATATCACCAATAATTATTTTATCTCTGTTAAAGGTAAATTGTCAGGGTATGATAAGTTAATGTTTATCCTTACAGTGTTGTCTTTCATATTCAGCTTTCTTTCTTTTTGTAAAAGCTATTTTTAACATCATCTTAAAGAAATTTATGAGGGGGACACCCCCCACGCTCCATACGACCACTAAAACATATTAAGCAAAAGTAAAAAATTATTTTAAAATTGTTTTAGTGGTCGTATTCCGCTCCCCCCGTGCAGGGGGCTGCGCCCCCTGCAACGTCCCCGCATACGCCTTCGTAATCCGTAGCTTTCATTACACCCAATTACCTTTTTGGTGTCAGACACCTTTTTACTCTCCTATCCTTCGTAATCCGTAACTTTTTATTGCACTCCATTACATTTTTCGCTATCACCCTTTTGTCATGGTTTTTGCTGATGTTGCGATGAGCGCAACGCAAAAACCACGCCAACCCCTTCGGGGTCAGGGTAATCATTCCCATTCTTAACCGTTAGCATTATTCACATCTTGCTACTCGGCAAACACGGCGAATTTTTTTCGCATAACGGCGGTTTTTATCGCTTTTCATCGCATACACGGCGCAATTTTTTTTAATAATTGCGAATTTCCGCGTGGGTGTAGTCATCTGCATACATGGCGCATAACTCCAATCATGGCAATCTATTGGCAGGGTGTTTTGCCCCTACCGTAGCGTCACGGGGCTAGGGAAGTGAAGCCCCGCTGCGCCGCTCCGGTAGGGGCAAAACAATGTCGGCGGTTTTTGTAGTTTATTTATTTTTTTTGCAACAAATATTTTTTTTTGTCCGTAAGTTTTTTTTTAAGAAATATTTATTTGTTATGCGATATATTATCGTTGTTTGTGTGTGCCGTCTTTCAGACGGCTAAATCTTTTTAGGCGGTTAGTAATCGGCGCGGTAAAACAAGCACCGCGAAATTTTTTATCGCGTAACCACTTCGCCATAATAATTTATTAAAAAAAAATATTTTAAAAAAAATATTTTTTTTACTTGACAAAAATAATAAAATAATATATATTTATTATATAAAATATTTCAGCAAAGTTATAATTGGTTTTTATAACCATCTTTTTTAAAAGTTACTTTGCCCCACTTGGCTATTTTGGCTAGGCTTAAAACATTTTTATTTAATTTGTTCCGCTTCTTTTTCGGGGTGTTTTATGTCCTATTATCAAGTATGCACCAGTTATAAATTAACAGGTTGTAAACCACAGTTAAAAAATATAACTTTTCATACTACATCGGAATATTATCCTTTTTTAGTCCGCTCATATACATCTTCACTTTCTCATTCGCGCTTTTTTCACTCCGTAACGGAAGCGGAACACTACATTAATTATTTATTTTCTCGTTATCCCAATAGCGGTCTTAGCTTTCCAGTTTTAGACGCTCAACAAATTACTTTATTTTAGGTTTCTTTGTCCTGTCGTTAGCACTGGACTATATTTTTATTTTTAGGAGTTTTTTATGTCAGAAGGAATTTATGATATAGATTTTAATAATTCAAGAATTCCTTTTTCAGTATGTGAAAAAGAAGTATATAAAAAATTAGTTTACACGCCAAAAATGTCTTTTGAATCATCGGAAATAATTCGGCGATTAGCTTGGTCGTTAAATATACCCATGACAAAAGCGCTAGAAAGATTAGTCAATGCGTTAGCTGTCATCACAAATCGCACTAAAATTTGTAATGCCTGTAAAGACAAGTCAAATTGTAAAGGTTGTATATTTAGCCGTCATTTTACAGAAAAAGAAAAAGCCGCATTATTGGCTGCTCTGTAGTTTTCACTCCCTAGCCTTTTTTGGGCTAGGGATTTTTTAATTTTAAGGAGTAAAAAAATGAAAATTAACAACATCAAAAAAATGCGGAATTACATATTGGAAAATTCCACATTTCCCGAAAGTACAATAAACAATGTTATAAAAACTTTAGGCTATCCCTTAAATGGTTCGGGCGATACATTCAAAGAATTGTCTCTTGAAATGGTAAACTGTGCCGAATACGGCGCAAACATCGGCATATCTGGTTTTATTTACTACAGCGAAACAATACCATTTTACAAAAAAAACCGCACCGCCATAGTCAGCCACATAGAAAGCACCGCCGAAGAATTTGGAACAGATATATTTTCAATGATTCAAAATTTCGGCGTTTTCCGTTATGGCGAAAAGCCCACGCCATCGGAAATAGGAAAGGCGTTATGGGATAAAAGCAAAACAGACCCCGAATTAACAACCCTTTACAATGTTTTTGCATGGTATGCGTTAGAAGAAGTATCAAGAACTTGGTACAGGTACTTGGAAGAAAACCCAATATACAAATTAGAACTAGCCGCATAGCCAAAAATCCCCCCGCTTATGTGGGGGAAATTTTTTTTAAGGAGTAAAAAAAATGGAAACGAAAGCGACAGTAAAAAAATCATGGAAACAGCGATTAAAAGACGGCGAAAAAATCGAGGACATAGTATTCTCCGAGCCGATACAGGACATAAACAAATGGCTTGAAAAATGCAAAAACGAAGGATTAAACGACAGAGACGAAAACTGGATTTTAAGATGCGCCGACCGTTTTAACAGAATAAGTTTTGAAGTCGTATCACCGCAAGCCCTTGCCAAACAATTCAAAAAAACAGTTAATATTTAGTATTAACAAGCCCCCCGCCATGCGAGGGGTTTTTTTATTTCTTCATTCTCGATAACACAAATTGAACACAGGGAATAGCGACACTATTTCCTAATCCCTTGTAACGCTGATTATCCGAAATTTTTTTGCCGTCATGACCGTATTCCGTCCAGCCGTCTGGAAAACCTTGCAAGCGTTCACACTCTAACGGAGTTAATTTGCGGACAGAATACCCCGAGACAATCAAATCCCCCGTTGTTATATCATCTCTTGATAATATTGTTTTCCCAATGTCGCCTAATTCATAATCGCCGAAACCATGACAAATAAAAGGTAGACAATACAACCCCGTATTAGCCCCATTACCGCCGCCGTTAGATTTTAATGTTATTGATAATTGAGGATTTATTTGAATTCTATCCGTCGAATGACAAATATTTACGGCGTATTGCTTAACGCCTCTTTCAGTATTTCCGGCAATTTTATTCCCCTCTTTTTCGCCCTTCTCAATATTCCTTTCTTCGCCTTCTTGCTTAAAAAGTATTTCTGCGGCACATTGAGTTCCAAAATCTGCGACAAGGAAGATACGGCGGCGGCGTTGGGGCAAGCCCCAGTATTGAGCGTCCAAGCACCGCCAAGCCAGTGAAAAGCAATCTCCCAAGACGGCTCCAGAAGCCAGCCATTTAATTTTTCTCGAAGGTCTAGGAATTGAAATCTCCGGCACGGCAACCCTTGCGATTTCCTGAATGACCGTTTGGAAGTCTCTGCCTTTGTTTGTGCTGAAAGCCCCCGGCACATTTTCCCAAACAATTCTTTTTGGATAGGTTCTGTTTGTCGCACTCCTCATTTCCTTAATGACACGTAACGCCTCGATAAAAAGCCCTGAACGCTCTCCGTCCAACCCCGCGCGCCTTCCCGATATGGTCAAATCCTGACAAGGCGAACCGAAAGAAATAATGTCTACCGGCTCAATATCAGCGCCGTTTATTTTGGTAATGTCCCCCAAATGGCGCATATCGGGAAAATGCCGTTTAGTAATACTGACAGGTACAGCCTCAATTTCACTAGCCCAAACAGGCAAAATCCCTTCCCTGACGGCGGCAAGCGGAAACCCGCCAATTCCGTCAAACAAACTCCCCAACGTCCAACCGTTTTTCATATAACGTACCGCCGTATTTTTCAAATATCATTTAAACGAACAAACCGCCCACAGGGGAAACGTGGACGGTCTATTTTTCCCTTTAGGTTGATTTAGTTTTGAGTACAACCATATTCCCTTTAGGACGAGTAACCAAAAAACCGTCCCGCTTGCGGAAGCGCAAAAACAACTCCCCATATTCAAGGCTTTCTGTCGTACCGTCAAACTTTTTCAATTCGATACCTCTGCGGTTTCCGTGCTGAATTCTTTTCGGATTCATGAAGATAGCAAAAATTTTATTCGCCCCAATGTCCGCAATCTGCGGTAAAATATTCACTTCGTGATAAGGGTACAAATCCAACCGCCCCGGCATGGCTTCTGTAGGACGCCGCCAAATCGGACGCCCTGTAGTATCTTCAATATTGGCAATGTGATTGAGTACTGTCTCATTTAAAAACCATGAGCAATCCTTTCTTTCCTCCGCCGGAACTTCGTAAACCGCATCGCGGAAATCTTTCCAAGTCAGATCATCAATCGTAGCACCTTTAATTTCCACTTCGGTAACATCGGCGCAAGCCATAGCCCCCGTGAAAGGGTCATTGTCGGCTAACAAACATTGACGGTCGAATTCTTGACCGTAAGTTTCGATAAATTCATCTATGAACATTGCCCCCAAATCGACAAAAACATCTTCCTCGAATTCATCAAACCACGGGATATAGCCTGCCAACGTGTAGGCTTTCAACTCCACACGTTCAGCCCCTTTAGGCTTGCTACCTTCAATTTTCGTTCCGTAGGCGGTCAGCCAGTTTAATTGAACGCCGCCCCTATCCCTTGTAGGAAGGAAAATAGAAGGACC
>Ga0268262_10002399_pt1 | contig 21712 bp, 19 predicted proteins | sample TergutNc150P3_FD_190354 | JGI IMG/M metagenome (GOLD analysis project Ga0268262, IMG submission 190354) | Nasutitermes corniger P3 segment gut microbial community from laboratory colony in Florida, USA - Nc150 P3 (SPAdes) (version 2) | ecosystem: Host-associated > Arthropoda: Insects >... | reverse complement strand
TCGCGGCAATGGCGGATCGTATCTATGTAAAACGCGAGGACATGGAAGAGGCGATGAACGACTTTGTTCCCGCCGCCTATCCGCACGAAGTAGAGTTGCAAAATCTGGTCGCTGTTCTGGAATGTACGTCCAAGGAAATGCTTCCGTCGCGTTTCCAAAAATTGCCGCGCAGCAAGATAATCAGCGATATACAGGAACTTAAATTGCTTTTAGGCGAGCGCTAACAAAATATTTCACACAAAGGACACGAAGGAAGAGAAGGACACAAAGAGGGAATAAGGGCTTGTTGTACGAAGGCTATGTGTGAGTTTCACGATAAGATAGCGGACATAAACCCTTGATCCTCTTCCTTTGTGTCCTTTGTTTCTTTGTGATCTTTGTGTGAACTCTTTTGGAAAAATATTATTTAGAATTAACTCCTACTCCGAACAACGCGAAATCATACTTCACAGGGTCTTGCGGACAAAACTCCCGTAATTTTTCAGTCAGCATAATCACGGATTTTTTATCGTTGGATTTGCGTTCCAGCAGTCCCATTTTTCTCGCTGTCCGCGCGACATGAACGTCAAGCGGAATGTAAAGAGCCGCCGGTTTTATCTTTTTCCATAAACCTAAATCCACGGGTCCCTCGCGCACAAGCCAGCGCAGGGCAAGGTTAAACTTCTTGCAAGCGGAGCCGTTTTCATCTTCTTCCCCCGCGTTGGAGACATGGATAGAGTACTCGCCCTTGTTTGCCTTTGCCATCTCCTCGCGAAGCAGATAAAAACCCTTCCATACGTTACATTCTTTTTTACTCTGTGACAAAAACAGGTTTTCCATATTTCCATATTGTGTGTAAATATGTTTTAGTCCTTTGCAAAAATATTTTAAGTCGCTTTCAAAAAAGGTGCGGTGAATGTTTTTGTTTTTTAATTTTTTGAATTCGCCCGAAATAACAAAATCGTAGGGTTTCAAGTCCATTAACGCGAACATTTTTTCGGCGGAGCGGAGGATAATGTCGCGCCGTCCCCACGCTATTGTCGCGGACAAAAACGCGGCTATTTCTATGTCTTCGCGTTTTTTGTAACGGCGCGGAAACTGAACAGGGTCGTCCTTTACAAAGTCGGGAGTACAGATTTTTTTGTACCAGAAATCAAGATCGCGAGTAATTTGGCGCTTCCTGCGTTATTGTAATGTCGTGCGGGTGGCTTTCCCTTAAACCCGCCGACGTTATCTTAATAAACTTCTTATATTTATTAAGCTCCGCGATGCTCTTGCAGCCGCAGTAGCCCATGCCTTTTCGTAATCCGGCGACAAGCTGGTTCATGTAAGTGCGAAGTTCCCCTTTGAATGGCACCCGCCCCTCAATTCCCTCCGGCACAGGTTCTTCATCCTTGCCGATTTGGTAGCGGTCTCCGGCGCCGTCGGCTATCGCTCCCATGCTGCCCATTCCCCGGTATTCTTTGTAAATTCTTCCGTCAAAAATAATCTCGTTTCCAGGCGCTTCTTTTAATCCCGCGAACAAGTTGCCTATCATTACAACGCTCGCTCCAGCGCCTATCGCTTTTGTTATGTCCCCTGAAAACTTAATGCCGCCGTCGGCGATTACCGGAATCTTTGATTTTGACGCTTCTTCGGCGCAATCCAAAACGGCGGTAAACTGCGGAACGCCGATTCCCGCTACAATTCGCGTCGTGCAGATAGAACCCGGTCCTATGCCGACTTTTATAGCGTCCGCTCCGGCGGCAATCATTTTTTTTGTTCCCTCTTTGGTAGCCACATTCCCGCCGATTACCGGTATGTCGTAGTCTTTTTTAATTTGACGTATAGCGTCCATTACATTCTTTGAATCGCCGTGCGCCGTATCAAGAACGACAAAATCAACTTTTGCTTTTTTAAGCAGAGGAAGCCGCACCTCATAGTCCTGCGGAGAAATTGCCGCTCCTACTACAAGTTTGCCTGATTTATCCGTCGCCGCGTTTGGAAAGTTTTGATGTTTTTCCATATCTGTAACGGTTATAAGTCCCGTCAATTTTCCGTCTCCGTCTATAACCGGAAGTTTTTCTATACGGAACTCGTTGAATTTTTCGCGCGCTTTATCGACAGTCGGTTCTCCTGTAACAAAAACCACTTCTTCGGTCATAACGTCTACAACGGGCAGAGAATCGTCTTTGCAAAAACGCAAGTCGCGGTTTGTGACAATACCTTTTAATTTTCCTTCTTTGTCCACGACAGGCAAGCCCGATACGCCGAAAGTTTTGATCAATGTCCTTACATCGCGCACATGAGCGTCATACGGCACTGTAATCGGCGATTCAATAATCCAGTTTAAAAACCGTTTTACGTTTGCCACCTGATGCGCCTGTTCTTCGGGTTTTAAGTTGCGGTGGATTACGCCCGCGCCGCCTTCAAGCGCGATAGTTCTGGCAAGTTTTTCTTCCGTAACAGTGTCCATAGCGGCGGAGATAATAGGTATATTCAGATTAATTCCGTCGCAAAGTACGGTTCTTACATCGCAATCCCTCGGAAGAATATCCGAGTATTCCGGCAGGAGAAGGACGTCATCGTAAGATAAGCCTTCTTTAAAATTATTATTAGCTTCCATATCAGATCATGGCATTTTTTTAAAATTTTGTCAACAAGTAAAATAGATTTTTTTAATATTTTTTTAATGATTTCCCACTTGAAAAAAAATCAAATAAGGTGCAGAATAAAAAGCGGGAGAAAAGAAATGAGTCTTGCCATTACAATTGATAATTTTAAATCCGAGGTGCTGGAGTCGCAAATTCCGGTATTAATTGATTTTTGGGCTCCCTGGTGCGGTCCTTGTAAAATGCTCGGTCCTGTAATTGATGAAATTGCCGGAGAATACGAAGGACGCGTAAAAATCGGTAAAGTAAATATCGATGAACACGGAGTTCTTGCGGAACAACACGGGATTGTTTCCATTCCCACGCTTATTCTCTACAATAATGGGGAATTGGCGGCTCAGAAAACCGGAGCCGCCCCCAAACACGATATTATATCTCTGTTTAAAAACTTACTTTAAATATCTTTTTACGCTGTTTGGTTTTCCCACTGTCGCGTTGCTTGTATCGGTAATATACCAATCCTTTGCCGTGTCTGAATCTTCAACAGTTTCATCGCGGCAGATTGTTCGGGTGTTGGTTGTCTTCGCGCTCGCGACAGCGTCCTGCGGACTACAGACTTTTCCATCTTCGGATTTCCACGCTTCTTTGTTGAATAAAAACGCGGCGGTTTCGGCAAAATAATCTTTAGTCCACCAGCTATCCGGGTTCTCGGATAATATTACCGCGTCAAGCACATTGTCGTCCTGATCCAAAACATAAATCATAGCGGTTTTGTGCAGTAATTTTGTTTCTCCCGGCAGCCAAAAATCCCGCGCCGTCGGCATCGCGTTTACACCCGTTGATTCGTCAAGGTTTTCCGTGTATTCATCCTTGCTTTCCGGATTATATGTGCGCAGATGAAGAACCAGGTACTCGTCTTTTTTTACTTCGACAGGCGAGAACTCATAAATAGTTTGTTTAGCGGCGTTTGAATTACCGTTGATAACTACCCGCATAGCGCCCAAATTGCCCGCCGACTTTGTTTTAAATTCGATAAACTCTTCTTTTTTCCCGGCGGCGGCGCTGGCTGATTCGGTGCAAATTTCATTAATTACCAATTTAGGCATTCTGTCATTTCTGGCGCGGAAGGAGACAAGCACATTCAGTGTGTTTTTTTTCTCATCTTCCGCAAGCAGGTTCGCGTTTATCAGTTTTCCTGATTCCGTTTTTTCCTTAAATTTGACCTTTACAGTAACGCCGTTTTCCACCGAATCAACGGACAGTTCCGGTTCAAAGTTAAGATATTTGATTGTCACAGGACGCGAAAAAGTAAATTCGACTTCTTCCTGTGACACCGACCGGCAGTTCAGGTAGAGCAGAGCCGAAGAGCTGCCCCCCTGAACCGGCGCCGCGTTGGGCGTTTCCGGGGTTGAACAGGAGCCAAGCAAAATGCCAAGCCCCAGCAACAAAAAATATTTTTTCATATTTTTACCTCCGCCTATATATGGCGCGAAGGTGTCGTTTTGCTTGACAGAATTTGAAAAAATTTTGAGAATTTTTAAAGAATTTTTACCACGAACACACACGAACAGGAAGCGAACCTATAAGGATAAGCGGCGGACTAGTTAAATTTGGCAGCGCCGAGTGCCTGACACCCAAATTTCGTACTACCTTTTCCCTGTATTAACACCATTAATATATCAACTTTAATCCTTCTTTTTTGTATAATTCCATGTTTTTATCTACACTCAGCAAAGTAAAATCGTTTTTTATAGCTTCCCATACCAAGAATCTGTCAAATGGGTCTTTATGATTAGCCGACAATTTATAATTTGTTATCAAATCTATGTTATCTATCGCCTTACAATGATAGTAACTATTGTTTAATTCATCAAAAAAGTCGTCGGGTGTTCCGCCATTAAGAGATAATTTTTTCAATCCGTATTTTATGGATATTTCCCATAAACTTATTGGGCTGTAATATATTAAATTATTTTTATCCAATAAAATTGATTTTATTTTTTCTGATAATTTGCCGGTATCCAGAAATGACCATAATAGAATATGAGTGTCAACCAAATAATTCATAAATTTATTAATTCTTCATCTGTCATTGAAAAATCTTTTGCAAATTTTACCGACATCTTCCCTTCCAAAGTCCCTAAGCGTCTTTTTTGATTTTTTTTCCATTGTTCATAGGAAATTATTACCGCAACAGTTTGCTTGCTTTTCCCGTATACAATAGCCACTTCATCTCCGGCTTGAACATCTTTAAGAACTGAAGAAAAATGAGACTTGGCTTCCGCCGACTGCAATGTTTTCATAAGTTTATTATAGTCAATTTGGTCAACTTAGTCAAGATAAATAATCCCTATGGACAAAAGTCGTTAAAAATGTTATCTTATCAATTCATAATATTTTTAGAGGTATTTTATGGCTAAAAAGGTTGTTATAAAGGAAAAAGACTCCGGCGAATCGGAAATTGTCAGGAAATTTAAGCAAAACCCGGGCGTTTATATAGGTTCTGTCATTGTTCTTGTCCTTGTTGTTGTTACATTTGTCGGCGGCGACTTTCTTTCAGGCGGTCGCCGTTATGTAAGGAAAAGCTCCGATTTAACCTTTGGTTATTACGATAAAGTCCCCATTACATGGGTTCCGGGAAATATTTTATCTCAATATTATGAAACAACTTTTAATAATTTCCGCGCTCAGGGGTATGACCCCAATGACCGCTGGGTTAATTACTATGTTTGGAAACAGGCTTATGACAGATCGGTAGTACATACCGCTGTAATTAACATGTTGAAAAAATCGGGGTATATGGTGTCTGAAAAGGCGGTTAACAAAGTTGTCTTGCAATTACCGCAATTTCAGGACAACGGGCGTTTTTCTCTTGTTCTGTACAACAAAATGTCCGATTCCTCCCGTATTGCCCTTTGGCATAAGACTCAGGAAGATATAGCGATGAATATATTTTTCAGCGATTACTTTAGTTTGATAATCCCGGAGTCCGAGGCGAAATTTGTCGCGAATATGTCGTCGCCTAAAAGGTCTTTTGATTTTGTTTCATTTAACGTTGATGATTATCCCGATAGCGAATATCTTGCGTACGCGCGGGAAAATTCCAAACTTTTTGATTCAATACAGTTATCTAAAATTACAATATCTAGCAGTGAAAGAGAAGCGCAGAAAATTCTGGCTTCCGTAAAAGACGGAACCACTACTTTTGAAGACGCCGCAAAAGCCCAGTCAAAAGACAGCTACGCCGACAGGGGCGGAGATATGGGCGTTAAATTCTGCTATGAAATCGACGGTGAAATTTCCAAGCCGGAGGATCGCGAGGCTATTTACAGTTTAGGCAGGGGAGAGTTGAGCGGCGTTATTTCAACTAACGACGGCTGGGCTTTTTTCAGAGCGGAGAACGAGTTGACTAAGGCTGATTTTGACGATTATTCAGTAATGGAAAGAGTGCGTTCCTACGTTAAGAACTATGAAAGAGGACGCATGGAAGACTGGACTGTCGGGCAGGCGAATGAATTTATTGCCGAGTCGAAAGAAGCGGGATTTGCCAATGCCGCGCGCTGGAAAAACCTAAGCAGAAAGAATTTAGGACCCCTTCCGCTTAACTACGGAGGAGTTGATATTTTTACGACTCTTGACTCTTTTACCGATTCCGGCTTAAGCGCCGACGATCTTAAAGCTTTATCGCAAAATGAAATTTTCTGGAAAAGAACTTTTACAACTCCCGTAAATACCCCATGCGAGCCGTTTGTTCAGGGGAGCAATGTATTTGTATTTATTCCGACGGAAGAAACAATAGCCGAAGAATCATTGATTGATGAAATCGCGTCAAATTACAAAAATCAATTTGTACAATATACATCCGACCAATCATTACAGAAGTATTTTATGAATAACGGAAAATTGACGGATCATTTTGATGATATTTATTTTAATGTTTTAAACGCCGGCAAATAGCGTCCATGCAGGGATTACCGTTTGTCCGAAACGGGAAGACTCTTCTTTCCGCAGTTGATCCCTCAGGACGCGCCGAACGTACAGCCAAGTCGATTCCTATAAAAGAAAGAACCCTCTTTTTTTGTCCTTCGCCTCTGTACGGCTACGGTCTTTCCTGCTTCCTTTCGCGCTTAGAAACAGAAGCGCCCGATTCCGCCGTGTTATGCATAGAAGCCGATCCGGAACTTTTCGATCTTGCCGCGCAGAATATTGACTCCTCAATCGCTTCCAATAAATTATTTCACCTTACAAATATATGCGGCAGTGAGGACGTTTATTCTCTTGTGCGCGAAAAATGGGGCGCGCGTGCATTCCGCCGCGTTGAAATATTGCGGCTGACAGGCGGCTGGCAATTATTCCCCGAATTATACGATTCTATCTGCGACTCGCTCCGCCGTGAGATCGCCACAGATTGGAGTAACGCCCTAACCCTAGCGAAAATGGGACGCCTATACATTCGTAACGCGTTACGCAATCTTCCGCTTGTTTTAAAATACCCGTCCGCGCAGGATTTGTCTTTCGGCTGCGCCCCCATTCTTGTTCTAGGCGCGGGACCGTCTCTTGATGAAACCCTTGACGCGCTTACAGCAAAATACGCCGACGTTCTTGCCTCTCCCGAAAAACGCAATTTTAGAATTATCTGCGTAGACACATGCCTTGGCGCGTTAAAAGAAAGAAACATTGTCCCCGACCTTGCGGTTATTCTTGAAAGCCAGCATTGGAATATAAACGATTTTTTAACCTGCAGGGGGTGGAAAGTTAATTCCGCAATAGACCTTTCTTCGCTTCCCGCTTCTACGAATATTCTATCCGGCGAAAATTTTCTTTTTTTTACGCCCTGGACGCAGTTAAAAATCTTTGAACGCCTTAAAGTTACGGGGCTGTTACCCGCTATCGTCCCTCCGCTTGGCTCCGTAGGGCTTACGGCGGTAGAATTAAGCCGGCGGCTTACAACCGGCAAAATAATCTGCGCCGGTCTTGATTTCTCTTTTACTCAAGACAAGTACCACGCCCGTTCAACGCCGGGACACCGTTCCCGCTTAAACCTGCAAAGCCGTTTTAAAAGATTATTTAACCCCGCAGCGTACAATCAGTATTCAACCGCCGCCGTTTCAAAGTCAGGGAGTCCCGTTTACACCAACCCTGCAATGAAAAATTACCGCGACCTTTTTGAACAAGAATTCGGCGGCGATTCGCGAATATTTGACATCGCAAGCACAGGACTCCCGTTAGGGATAAAAACCCTCTCCCTCGAAGACGCAATGGCTCTTTTAGACAAAGAAAAGCTGACTCCCACGCAGAATGTTCGTGAACGTACCGAAGGTACGAGTTCGTTTGGTAAAAATTCCGATTTAATTTCTTTCTTTGAGAACGAAAAAGCGCGATTAGAAGAATTACGCAGTCTATTAACAGGCGAAACATCGGCGGACAACGAGCGGCTTAGTACGCTTATAGAAGAATGTGATTACCTATGGGCTCATTTCCCCGATTACGCTGGTGGTCGCCGTCCGGAAGTAACCGATATTTCGTTCCTAAAACGTATCCGCGCGGAAATCGACCCTATGCTGAAATTAATATAAGAAGACATCACACAAAGATCACTAAGAAGAGAAGAACACGAAGAAGAGGATTAGGGGTTTATGTTCGTTATATTATCGTGAAACTCACGCAAAGTCTTCGTACAACACCCCCTTATTCCCTCTTTGTGATCTTTGTACCTTTGTGTTCTTTGTGTGAACTCTTATAGAATATTACTCATCTTTAGCTTTCAAGACCGCCAAGAATGCGGTCTGCGGCAACTCGACATCGCCCACCATCTTCATGCGTTTTTTGCCTTCTTTTTGTTTTTCCAGCAGTTTGCGTTTGCGAGTAATGTCGCCGCCGTAACATTTGGCAAGTACGTCTTTGCGCAGGGCGTTAACGGTTTCCCTCGCTATTACATGACTCCCGATAGAGCCTTGAATGGGTATCTTGAATTGCTGGCGCGGAATTTCGTCACGTAACCTTTCGCAGACTTTTCTCGCGCGATCGTAGGCGTTGCCCTTGAACACAAGCTGTGAAAGAGCGTCAACCGCTTTGCCGTTAAGAAGAATGTCCAATTTGGCGAGTTCTGTCGGTTTGTAGCCTGAAATATCGTAATCAAATGACGCATAACCCCTTGAGATGCTTTTTAATTTGTCGTAAAAATCGAATAACACTTCGGAAAGCGGCATATCGTAAATAAGCTCCACTCGTTTTTCGTCAAGGTAGGTCATGTTGGTTTGTACGCCTCGTTTTTCAAGACACAGTGTCATTATGTTTCCAAGGTAATCGGTGGGAGTTATTACGCTCGCGCGGATATAAGGTTCTTCCGCGCCGTCTATTTTGCCTTCATCTGGGTATTCCATTGGGTTGTCGATCATTATTTCTTCGCCGCTTCTAAGATGCACCTTGTATTTTACGGACGGCGCTGTAAAAATTACCGATTGATCAAATTCGCGCTCAAGGCGTTCCTGAATAACCTCAAGGTGCAGAAGCCCTAAAAAGCCGCAGCGGAAGCCGAACCCTAGAGCGGCGGATGAGTCTTTTTCAAAGATAAGGGAAGCGTCGTTAAGTTTAAGTTTGTCCATGCTTGCGCGTAATTCTTCGTAGTCGTTGGAGTCAACAGGGTAGATAGAAGAAAAGACGACGGGTTTTACTTCGCGGAAACCGGGCAGAGGTTCCGGGCAGGGATTGTCCGCGCCTGTTACAGTGTCGCCTACGCGTACGTCGCTTACTGTTTTTATGCTTGCGATTATGTAGCCTACGTCTCCGGCGGAAAGCTCGTCCGTTTCCACAAGAGCAAGTTTAAAAACGCCTACGGTTTCCACTTCATAAACAGAGCCGCTGGACATAAAGATTATTTTCATTCCTTTTTTTATTTTTCCGTCAAAAAGCCGCAAGTGTACAACTACGCCGCGATAAGGGTCGTAATGGCAGTCAAAAATAAGTGCGCGTAACGGCGCGTCCGCCTTGCCTGATGGAGCGGGAATTTTCTGCACTATCGCTTCTAAAAGCTCGTCTATCCCGATACCCTGTCTTGCGGACGCTAAAACGGCGGTTTCCGCGTCAAGACCTAAGTCTTTATCAATTTGTTTTTTAACTCTCGGAATATCAGCCGCCTGCATATCGATCTTGTTAATGACAGGCACTATTTCAAGATTGTGTTCCAGCGCGAGGTACATGTTAGACAAGGTTTGCGCCTGCACGCCCTGAGTCGCGTCCACCAAAAGCAGAGCGCCTTCGCAGGAATTAATAGCTCGGCTTACCTCGTAACTAAAATCGACGTGTCCGGGCGTATCTACCAAATTGAGCGTGTATTCTTTGCCGTCCTTCGACGTGTAGGGCAGGGTAACCGCCTGACTTTTGATTGTTATGCCGCGTTCCCTTTCAATATCCATATTGTCGAGTATCTGATCCTGAAAATTGCGGTCGTCGACAAGGTTGGCTTTTTGAATGAGGCGGTCGGCAAGGGTAGACTTACCATGGTCGATGTGCGCGATAATGCAAAAGTTACGGATAAATTGAGTCTGTGCCATGTGTTACTATAGCTTGATTAAAGAAAAACTTCAATGATAGATTTTGCATTACTTTTAGAAATTAATTTTCTGTTCTGGCAAGAGTAAATCTTACGATAAACTCTTTTTTCTGCCTAGGCGCAAGATCAATATTTTGATACGAGAAACCTATCGCGCTGTCCTCGCCGCGAATTTCAGCGCGATTATCTTCATAAATGTGTTTTGAATGCGCTCCTAATCCATAACTGCCAAGCCAGAGAGTATCTACAGGACTTATACCGTCTCCTGATTCGCAAACAAACATAAGTTCAAGCGAAGGATTAGTTTCGGAATCTGTCATATATGCGCCGTAAGATGTATGCTTAAGAGGAGCCTTATCGTTTTTATAAATCATTATGTCGGCAGACGCGCCGAATTTCTGACCTGTTACCTCGTTATTACCGGGATTGTACAGTATATTTCTTAACTGCAAATAAGGAGAGCCGTTTATATAAACAAATTCAGGTTTTACCGTAAGTTCAACGCCGTTATGCGGATCCTTTTGAAACCCATTGATCATCTCCCGTTGAATTCCGTTTAGATCGTAAAACCATCCGCCTTGTTTAAATGTTGTCCATAGCCACTCATAATTTGCGCCTCTGCCGAGAATATCAATCCCGCCGTTGCTCCCGCTTTCCCCTTTATTTTCACCTTTGTTATTAAATCTGTATGCCAGACGGAATGTAGGTTCAGCTCTGTATTCAGTTATATTTTGGGAGGAATAAACGGTTGTCCTGCTGTTCTGCGGCAATAATGTTTCCTGAGATTCCGGTAAAAGATAAAAATTTTCCGCAGGGACAATAGCTACGGAAATATATTCATTATCATTTATGCTGATGTATCCGTTGCCGATATTTAATCCTGTAATAACTCCGTTTGAATCCACACTGACGGTTGAAGGCGTACTGCTTTTCCAAGATGTGACGGTTTTATCGTCCGTAATTTCCGCAAGATTTATTGACTCGCCGACCTTTACTGAACGATAACCAATTTCATGTGATTCCGCGGATGGCTGCGCCGCCATACTGACAGGAAACTGCGGCATAGGCAGTTGTTGAGTTGTTACGGCAGCGGTATCAATTTTTATATATACTTCGGAAAAACCCGCTTTTTTGATTTTTTCGATATAAGCGGGAACATCGGCGGCTTTAATTCCTTTGATTAACACTCTTGTAAAATCCATGTATTTTTCATAAGACGGATTTAAAGAAGCGGCTTTTAGTTTTTTATATGATGTTTCGGCGTTTTTAATGATTTTATATGCGCCTACCTGTAGTTGATATAATTTGGCGTCTGTAGCGTCAGGAACTATACCTGTTATTTTTATTTTGTTATTTACTTGGGAAAAACACAAGATTGGGAGAAAAAGCAAATGAATTAAAATAAAGAAACGTTTCATATTTTCGGTTGATTAATTGTACTTTATTTTAATCCAAATGATCAAGACATTTATAGGGTCATATATTTTTTAGGTATTCTGTTAGAGTCTCATCCGGAAATAGAGTGGACGTTATCATTATACCGACTTTCAGCAGCTTAATTTGCCATTGATAGGTTCTGCGTTTCCGATACTTTTTTATTTTTACAGATATTTTACGGCTTAACATAAATGTCCCTATTTTCACATATATAAAAATAATAAATTTTTTAAGGGACGGCAATCAAAAAATCTTGAAATTTCTCATTTTTTTAACGCTCTTTAATACAGGCGAGGCAGACAAAATCAGTATGCTTACGACGGAATAGGGGATAAAATTTGCCTTGACAAAAACCTCTTTCTTGTTTGTCGGCAAAACTTTCTAGGGACGTTTCCCCGCAAGAGCGATTAATTCCTTCGTAGGTTCAAACATCTTAGAAATAGTCGTGGGAAGATGCAAAATAGACGCCCAGCAGATGCGCTCGTAGTCTTCGCGTTTCAGGCGTTTGTGGTTTATGTTGATAAGAAAATCGGCGTATGAGTTGCGCAGGGCGGCTTCAAGACAAACCTGTATGTACTCATTGTCTTTTAAGAAACTGTCTTTGACATATTTAAGAGCGTTTGGTTTTTCGGACACCGCCGCCATGCAGTACTTAAAATAAACTTCGCTGTTAATTGATTCAAAAAAATAAAGAGCGCGCAGTTTTTTTACAGGAAGCCTGTGTCCCTGCCCGCCGCAGATAAATTCAATTTTTTGACCGCTTTTATACATGGCGCTGATTTTTTGTTTTAATGCGATTATATCCTGTTGCTTAAAAAAGTTTTCTTCAATATTAAGAACTGTAAGCTTCGGCAGAGTAAAAATACTATTGGGAAGTTTTTCAAGCATGTTGTCGTAAATATGAAGCGTTGTCAAGTTTTTCAGGTTTCCTATTTTATCGTCTATTACGGAAATTCCTGTTCCGCCTATTTCCAACGTTGTAAGATTATTTAAAGTAAACAAAGACGGCGGAAGTTTTAAAATAAAGTTTCCGGCAAATGAAAAAAAGCTCAATCCTTTTAAGTTGCCGAATATGTCGGGCAATTCGGCTATTTTGAATTCGCTGCCCATGATGCCTAGTCTTTCAAGATTTTGTAAAGACGTTATAGAATCAAAAATATTTCCTTCCAAAAGCAAATGCCGCAGTTCCAATTTTTTAAGCTGTGTAATTTTTGCAAGCGCATTATGTTTTTTAATTGTAAAACAGGAAAGCGTAAGGGATTCAAGAGCTTTGCATGAAGAAAGTATGTGCGCCGTCTGGTCAAAATCCAAAAGTTTATAGTTCTTGTAAACATTATCAACCATATTGAAACTTTTTAACGTAGGATGATTTAAAAAAGAGTCGGGCAGGTTTAACGCGACGCCTTTATCGTATTTAATTGACAATGATAACGTTTCAAGCTTGTTTAAATTCTTTAAATCTTTTAAAAACGCCGACGGGGAATAGATGTCGATTAAAAGAATTTTAAGTTCGCTTAATGACGATATTTCTTTAGGAAACCCCCAACTCTCATTAATCCTGATGTGCAGTTTTTCCAGTTTTGCCGCTTTGGCAAGCCCCTCAGGCGGTTTGGGAACTTCTTTGCAGCAGCAGGAGAGTACGCGCAGGGCAGGCAGAGCAAATACAAAATCGGGAATTTTATTGATTTTAGTATGTGAAATATTTAGCTCTTCAATAAGTTTACATTCTTTTATAATATCGGGAATTTCCGTCAGGGCTTGCTGATTATTCAAGTTTAATTTTTTGACAGTATCCTTTACTTTGGAAATACGCTCGACAATATCGTTCATGTCTTTGCAGAGTACGCCGTCAGACTCTATTTCAAAAAAATCGTCTGCGCTTTGCCAGTGAAGGTCTAATTCTTCTTGGGGATTTACTGCCATATATACATTAAACCATTCTATTGGCAAAAAGTCAATGTTGTACTACAGTAGTAAAAATGGGGGATTTTATGATTGAGCTTTTTAAAAGCGGAGCCTATGTAGTAAAAGGCGCTCAAATAATAGCAGATGACGGCGGCGCCGAGTCAAAACTGCGTCAAAACGGCGTAACTGCGACAAAAGAGCAGGCGCAAAAGGGGACGATTTCCTACGGTATTTTATCCGCTCATAATTCAGGCGACGACCGTAACCTGCGCCTAAAATTCGACTCCCTTGCATCCCACGATATTACCTATGTGGGGATAATCCAGACCGCCCGCGCAAGCGGAATGGACAAGTTTCCCATGCCCTATGTGCTGACCAACTGCCACAACAGCCTGTGCGCCGTCGGGGGTACAATTAATCAGGACGATCATGTGTTCGCCCTATCCGCCGCGAAAAAATACGGCGGTATTTATGTGCCGCCCCACCTTGCCGTTATCCACAGCTTTAACCGCGAAATGATGGCGGGCTGCGGCAAAATGATTCTCGGCTCGGACAGCCACACCCGTTACGGCGCGTTGGGAACAATGGCGGTCGGCGAAGGCGGCGGAGAACTCGCGAAACAGTTAGTGAACAGAACCTACGACATGGCGTATCCGCAGGTGGTAGGTATTTACCTTGAGGGCGAGATAGCGAAGGGAGTAGGACCGCAGGATGTCGCGCTTGCGATTATCGGAGAAGTTTTTAATAACGGTTATGTAAAAAACAAAGTTATGGAATTTATCGGGGACGGAGTCGATAAACTGCCGATAGATTTCCGCAACGGAATCGACGTAATGACGACAGAGACCGCTTGCTGGTCTTCGATATGGAAAACCGACGACAATGTAAAAACATATCTTAAAGAGCGGGGCAGGGGAGGCGATTACAAGGAGCTAACGCCCGCCGCCGTCGCATACTATGACGGACTTATCAAGATTGATTTATCAAAAATAGAGCCGTGTATAGCTCTGCCTTTCCATCCAAGTAATGTTTACACAATTAGAGAATTGCAAAAAAACGCGAAAGATATTTTTGCGAAAATAGAAAAAGAAAATAAAGAGACCGGTCTTAACCTGAATCTTGGCGTTAAATACCATGACGGCGGAATATGGGCGGATCAGGCGATAATAGCCGGTTGTTCAGGCGGGATTTTTTCCAACATCATGGCGGCGGCGGATACATTGAAGGGACACTCAACGGGAAACGGTAATTTTTCTCTGAGCGTGTATCCCGAAAGCCAGCCTACATATCTTGAACTGGTAAAGAATGGCGCGGTGGAAACATTTATGAAAACGGGCGCGCTTGTGCGGGAAGCATTTTGCGGTCCGTGTTTCGGCGCGGGAGATACGCCCGCCAATAACGAGCTTTCCATCCGCCACGTTACGCGCAATTTCCCGAATCGCGAAGGCTCTAAGCCCAATGACGGGCAGATTGCGTCCGTTGCGCTTATGGATGCGCGTTCAATCGCCGCGACGGCGGTTAACGGCGGAAAAATTACAGCCGCCACGGAAATAAATGTAAAATACGGCAAATACAAGTTCTTTTTTGACAAGAGCATTTATGAAAAGCGCGTGTACAACGGCGTGGGAAGCTCAAACCCGCAAGCGGAGTTGACATTCGGTCCCAACATCAAAGACTGGCCTCAAATGCCCGCTTTACCTGAGAACCTTTTAATAAAAGTGGTAAGTTTTATCACGGATGCCGTAACCACCACCGATGAACTTATCCCGTCAGGGGAAACTTCATCCTACCGCTCAAATCCGCTAAAGCTGGCGGAATTTACTTTAAGCCGTAAAGATCCAACCTATGTTAAGCGGGCAAAAGAGGTACAGTCTCTTGAGGAGCAAAGGGGCAAAGGCGGCGCGGACGGCGAACTACAAAAGATACTGCAAAAAATACAGAGCATTGCCGGCTGTTCCGGTGTAAGTCTTGCAAACATCGGCATAGGAAGCGCAATTTTTGCCCGCAAACCCGGAGACGGCTCCGCCAGAGAACAAGCCGCTTCCTGCCAGCGTGTGCTGGGAGCGTCAGCAAACCTTGCGCTTGAATATGCTACAAAGCGCTACAGATCAAACCTTATCAACTGGGGCATATTACCCTTCCTTGTTACAGACGAGTCCGCTTTTTCAAACGGCGATTATATTTTCTTCCCCGCCATTAAATCCGCTGTTCAAGAGAAAAAAGAGCGAATTACAGGCTATGTGTTAGGTGAAAAGACAATAGAACTCTCCGCCGCTCTTGGCGAACTGACAGACGCTGAACGGCAGATACTTGTAGACGGCTGCTTGATTAACTATTACGCGCAGAAATAACATGAAGATATTTCACACAAAGAAAGAGAAGAACACAAAGAGGATTAGGAGATTATTGTACAAAGGTTAAGTTTGAGGACTTCACAATAAAATAGCGGACAAAAACCCCTAATCTTCCTTTGTGATCTTTGTCTCTTAGTGATCTTTGTGTGATGTCTTCGTGTTATTATTTATCCATTTTCTGTACAACAGCGAAATACCGTAGCCGCCAAACACAACGATAAACCTATCAACAATATTGATAGGTATGCGCGAAAGAATAGCCGTAGCCAGAAGCGGCATGTTGTTGCGTAAAAGACCAAGTTTTAAGTTGTCTTCGGGAGAAAAGGTGCGCGGCATGGAATAAGCGCTGAGCGAATAGTCGATAATTCCGCCTGTAATGCTGATTACAACGCAGTCAAGGACAGCCAATACAAGTAACATCGACGCCACGCCGATAAATGTATACAAGTTTTTATTGCTAAGAAAAACGGCTTCCCTCTCTTTCATATTTTTATAGACAAACCAAACTAAAAGAATTTCTACGATGATACAAATTACCCAAATATTTCCCAGAAAACCCAATTCAGGTCCCCGCAGAATTATGTTTAACAAAAATTCCATTACGGGAAAAAGCAGAGTCCCCGTAATAATACCTGCCGCAAGCCCCGCGCTGAAACACATTGCCGCGTTAAATATTGTATCTATATACAAAGGTATTCCCGTTACGGTATGTATATAACTGCCCAGAACATTGCCAATGGCGGACACTACGCAAAGAACGGCAATTTTTATTAGTTTTGTGCGGTTCATTATTTTTTCATTATAGCATACAATCAAAACAATGAAACAGTTATTTGGAACGCTATGCGCGCTGATAATATGCCTGTCCTCTTGCGCAAACGGCGCGTACCCGTCAATATCATCTATTTCAGTCTCATGGCTTAAACTAAAATCCGATATTATTAATTCAAAACAAGCTGACGGACTTCAAGGCAGTATAGAGGATTTTCGTCTTACGCTTAAAAAATATTTATCCTCGCCGTTTATTTATCTGTACAAAATACACCGCCCCGAAAATATACAAATCTTAGCGGATATTGATTCCGCCGCAGACAGTCTTAACGCCGCGTTGAAAGAAGACGGCGGGTTACAGGTCTATTCTATTATTCTGGAAATAGATTCAAACCTTGAACAATTACAGCTTATTGAAAAAAGTCTTTCAGAGGCAAGCCAGCTTCAGTATTTTCAGCTTTTATTTTTTTTATGCGTGTTAATTATCAGTATTGTTCTTGCGTTGTGGGCGCTTTACAGCAGGTTTGAAAAGGCGGTAATCAAAGAACGGCAAAGCCTTGCCTTCTCCCACCTAACGATAGAAGGGCTTGAGGCGGAACGCAGGCGCGTATCCCGAGAACTGCACGATACCGTGCTGCCGCTGGTTCAGGACGCGCAAGTGTCCGCGCTCATTCGCTCAATCTGCGTGGAGTTAATGCCTCCCGATTTTGCGCGGCTTTCGCTTAACGATTCTTTAGCGGGATTATGCGTTCAATTTACAAAACGAACGGGAATTGAGTGCGCCTGTTCCATAGAGGACGGAATTACTTTTGCGGCGTATACGCCTGAAAGACAACTCCATATCTACCGCATGGTTCAGGAATCTTTTACTAATATCGAAAAACACTCAAAAGCCGGACGGGCGGCTTTGGTAGTCCGTCGTTCAAATGAAAATATTTTGATCTGCGTCTCTGACGACGGAGAAGGTTTAAACGGAATCCCCTTATCCGCCGACGGTATTCCTTCGGGAGCCGGATTAGGCATAAAGAGCATACGTCAGCGGGCGGATATTTTGGGGGCAAAACTTGATTTTATAAGTGAAAGCGGCAACGGTCTCATGGTAAGAATTGAATTACCCCCCCCCCCCCCCCGTTACTTTGGGGGTACACTATGATTGAAAAACAAGGAATTTTGATTCCAAAGATCATTATTATTGAAGATCACCCTATTATGCGCGAAGGATTGGCGAATTATTTCAATGGAACTGACCGCTGGCAGGTAGCGGGAACAGCTTCAACACTTGCCGAAGCCAAAGAGCTTGTAAACCGCGTTTATGCGGATATTTTCCTTTTGGATATTCAGCTTGAAGACGGCTGGGGTCTTGATATTATCCCCTGGCTTGCGAAGCAAGACAATATCGCAAAGCAAGAGCGACCTGTGGGAAAAGTCCGTCCAATCATGGCTGTATATTCCAGTTTTGACGATTACGCTCATGTCAGCGCCGCGCTTGGAATGGGCGTGCAAGCCTATATTTGTAAACGCCGAAGCGAACAGGAACTTGAAGCCGCCCTGCGAGACACGCTGGACGGAAAGCCGTACATTGACGACACAGCGCAGTCAAAATTAAATAAGACGGTAAATTTTTTCAGCCTTCTTACCAGACGGGAAGCTGAAATTTTCAGGCTGGTAACGCAAGGATTTTCCAACAAACAAATAGCCGAAAACTTAAAGATAAGCCCGAGAACAGTGGAGAACATTCTTTCCTGCGTATACGACAAAACCGGCATCCGCTCGCGCGCGGAACTGGAACGGCTGTAGCCTCAAAAAGCCAAGATTTGAATTAATTATAATGTTCCCTACACTGCGCTATTTCGAGATTTTCATTCTCCACGCGGTAAACAATACGATGTGTATCATCAATCCTTCGTGACCACCAGCCTGACAGATTGTTTTTAAGAGGTTCAGGTTTTCCAAGTCCTTTAAAAGGTGTTCTTTCTATATCTTTTATAAGATCATTTATTTTTTTAAGCATTTTTTTATTTTGCTTTTGCCAATAGAGATAATCGTCCCATGATGTATCAGACCAGATTTTTTTCAAAACTTACGCCTCAATAAGTTCGTGTTCAACGCCTTTTCCTTCTTCCAGTTGTTTTATTGATTTCGCTAAAACGTTCATGTTAGCTTCACTGTAAAAGGAGTCTGCTGTTATTTCAAAAGGGATTTTTTGCATTCTTATTGATGTTTTGGCAAAAACATTAAAAGCTGTACTCATAGTTAATCCCGTGTTTTTACAAAATATTTCAAATTGATCTTTTAATTGTTTATCCATGCGAATATTTATATTAGTTTGAGCCATAAACCTCTCCTTGTATATAAATATACACCTTTTTATTTACAATGTCAATAATTTTATACACTTCTTAACCTTGATTCATACCTTATCCCATAATACCGCATTAGATGTAAAAACGTATGATTTTCCCCCTCAAAAAAGCCCAAAAGCCGTGCGTAACTACTCATGACAAATCCCATGAGATATTACTAAAATTTACCAAATTAAAGAAGATAAGGAGTATTCTATGAAAAAGATTTTCAAGGTTTTAGCAATTATCGCACTTGTAGCGGTAATCGGATTTTCTTTTGCCGCTTGCGATGACGACACAAGCGGCGGTGGCGGTGGCAACGGTAGCGGCGGCGGCGGCGGCGGCGGAACTGGCGGTAGCGGCGGCGGAACACCCGGAGGTGGTGGCGGTAAAACCAACCCAACAATTACCGCATGGCCGACGGCGGCAACTATAACATACGGAGCGGCATTGTCTACCTCAACATTAAGCGGAGGAACAAGCACACAAGCAGGTACTTTTGCGTGGACTGAGCCAACAACAATTCCAACAGTTTATAACAATGGATACAGCGTAAGTTTTACGCCAACCAACACGGCTAATTATAATACAGTAACAAAAACGGTAAGTATTACCGTTAATTTTGTTGCAGGTACGGCTCCTGAAATGATTTCGATACCAGCCGGAACATTTACGATGGGCAGTCCCACAACAGAAGAGGGCAGGGTTATAACTGAGACGCAACATTCTGTAACGCTTAGTAGTTTTAAAATAGGCAAGTATGAGGTAACGCAGGAACAGTATCTGGCGGTAATTGGGTATAATCCCAGTGTTTATAATTTACCCGAATCCGGGGAAAGCGGTACGCCGGGCAAACTTCCTGTTCACCGTGTAAGTTGGTATGCCGCTTTGGTATTCTGCAACAAATTGAGCATTGCGGAAGGGTTAGACCCGGTTTACAGCATATCGGGAAAAACAAATCCTTCCGAATGGGGAAGCGTGCCGACAAGCCGTAACAGCACATGGAACGCTGTAATAATGGACAAGAGTAAAAACGGCTACCGCTTGCCGACTGAAGCGGAATGGGAATACGCCTGCCGTGCCGGAACAACGACAGCGTATAACACAGGAGATACGATTAGCGACAATACAGGGTGGTATGGCAGTAACAGCGGAAAACCACATAAGGTAGGATTAAAAACCGTAAATGCGTGGGGGTTATATGACATGCACGGAAACGCGGAGGAATGGTGCTGGGACTGGTATGACTCAAGTTATTATTCGAGTAATCCGGCTAATGATCCTGTGGGCCCATCCTCGGGGTCTCAACGCGTGAAACGCGGCGGAAACTGTCAAGGGTCTTACTACGGTCTTCGTTCAGCGAGTCGGAACGGCATGGACCCATACTTCCCCCAAGACAGTTCGTTGATGTCGATGTTAGGCTTCAGGCTGGTGCGTTCTTTTTAAGGATAATGAATAGCGGACAGCGGATAGTGTTTCTATTTGCTGTCCGCTGATTACATTGAAGGGGTAAAGGAATTTTTTATGGCTTCACTAGAAATACCTGATGAGGATTTTTTCTGTAAAATTGGTAAATCAAGAAATTCAAATGGTTGTCCAGATTATCAAAGAGAACCTTACAACGAAGCAAATAATATAAAACATACTCCTTTACAACTTCGTAATGCACATCAAGCAGAAGAAGGTTGTGAAAATTGCTTTCATAAAGGTTTTAAGAAAAAAAGCACGCAAAGCGAGGAATAAAATTGTATCCGGCATTATACGACATAACATTTATAATAGGCGGCGCGGAGTGCCTGTCACAACTTTTTCATAGTACTCTGTAACAACTAAATATTTATAAGAAAATTTACCACGAACCACACGAACTAGTACCTTCGGTACATGCACGAACAACGACAAGATATGTACTAAAAGTTCGTGGTGTTCGTTTGGTTCTTCGCACTGTCGGTCACCTAAAGGTGACCTTGCCTTATTACATACAGCGGCATTTATTGGTGCTCTCGCTGTGTGGCATTATTTATCTACACGGCTACGCCGTGCGTTCGTTTAGCGGGTTAAAAAATTCTTCTATCTATTCTTAGCGATAGTCTGCTTATCGCTTAATAATTGTTTATCATTAGGGAATTCTACCAGTCCTTCGTTCAAAATCCGCTCCGCCTCGGCGTAATTCTTCTTGTTCCATTCAGCCGCAAAACGGTTGTGATACTCAGCCGCAAGATTGTCCATGTATATCCGTAAAGTTTTTTCCAGTTCCTTATTCGCTCCGAGTCCGTATTTGGAAATAGCGTCTAAAAGATAACGAATAGCCGCGCGCCAATCTTTTCCCGGAGGCGCGCAGAGAGACATCGCCGTTTTTTGAATAGTGTAAGTTAACAATTCATACGCTCTTTTTTCAGATAATTTTCCGCTTGTGCGCGCCAGTTCAATGTTGGAAACCAGCTCTTTCCCCTCATCGGGCGTTTTAAAATTATTTACCTTGTTAAAAAATTCAGCGTCGACAATTAACATGTCAAATTGAGTGTAGTCGGCTTCGGGTATATTTGTTTTTTGATTTTCAAGAAAATTACGCGCGTCTTGAATTTTTTTATCTTTAACGTACCTTGATATCCTGTTGTTCACTGCGGTTAAAAGAAATTCCTGCCATCTGTTTACGTCGGGATAAACTGAAGAAGCGAAAACAGCCCAGCGAATCCCGTCCTCTTCCTTGTTGCTTCGTAAAAGCGAGGCTCCGTAATTTAGTAATCTATCCATAAGGTCTTTTCTTGGATCGACAAATAA
>Ga0268262_10002398_pt1 | contig 21716 bp, 23 predicted proteins | sample TergutNc150P3_FD_190354 | JGI IMG/M metagenome (GOLD analysis project Ga0268262, IMG submission 190354) | Nasutitermes corniger P3 segment gut microbial community from laboratory colony in Florida, USA - Nc150 P3 (SPAdes) (version 2) | ecosystem: Host-associated > Arthropoda: Insects >... | reverse complement strand
AGAATATCTCCAGCACTTCCATGTACGACCAAAGGCTGCCGCCGGCGTTGGCCATGCCCTTGGTGGTGTCCAGCCCCTCGATTTCTCCAAGGTGGTCGCCCCCCACAATCTTTTCGGGCATGGCGCGCGCTTCAAACGGCGCGACCCTTTTCCATGCGGGGATCCACCTCTCCAAAAGCTCCCTCAGTTTGGGCGTCTCTATCGGTTTGGACAGATAGTCGTCGAATTCTGTGTTGAGAAAATAGTCCTTCATCCCAGCGACGGCGTTTGCCGTTAGGACGGCTATGGGCAGTTTTTCATAGCTGCCGCCGAGGGCGCGTATGGCGGCGGCGGCCTCGACCCCGTCCATTTCTGGCATCAAGTGGTCCATCAGCACCAGGTCGTATTCTTTCTCTTGGACGAGCTGTATGGCCTCGACCCCGCTCAGGCATGTGTCGGTCCTGATGTGATACGGCGCTAGGAAGCCCTCGGCCACCTTCAGGTTCGTGGCTATGTCGTCGACTATCAGCACGCGGAAGTCGGGCGCGGCGAAGTCGGCGGTCCAGGCCCCTTCGCCGAACGGCGCCCTGTCCTCGACGAAGCCCCCCATTGGCGCGGGGTCGGCTATGCCCTGCCTGACGGTGGCGGTGAAGATGCTGCCCACGCCGTACTGGCTCTTGGCCACCACGTCGCCGCCCATCTCGCGGCAGATGGCGCGGCTGATGGAAAGCCCCAGGCCGGTGCCCTGGATGCCCGTGGTGTACCTGTCCTCCACCCTTGAGAAGTCGGCGAAGAGCGTGCCCATGTCCTCTGGCTTGATGCCTATGCCGCTGTCGGACACTTCGAACGTCAGAAGGACCCTGTCGCCCTCGCGCTGAGAGTGCGCCGCGAACCTTATGAATCCGTGCTGCGTGTACTTCGCCGCGTTGGACAGCAGGTTCAGCAGTAATTCCTTCACCAGTGTCTCGTCGCCCACCAGGGCGGACGGTATGTCGGGGGCGATGTCCAAAAACAGCCCCACGCCTATCTTGTCCTTGAGCCTCGTCCTCGTCATGGAAAGAACGTCGTTGAATACCGGCGCGACTTTGTAGGAGTCCTCCCTGACGTGCAGCTTTCCGGACTCCAGGGCGGAGAAGTCGAGTATCCCGTTGATCAGTTCCAATAGGTGGTCGCCGGCCCGCTTGATGCTGGCTATGTGCTTTATGCCTTCGGGCTTCCCGTAGTCCATGATGGCCAGCTCGCTCATCCCCAGCACCGCGTTCATCGGGGTGCGTATCTCGTGGCTCATGCGGGAAAGGAACCGGCTCTTCGCTATGTTCGCGCTCTGCGCTGACTTGACCTCGCGGCGGAACTTTATGAAGCCATACGCGCCGCTGAATGCCACCATGGCGATGCACAGCAGTTCAAAGAACAGCACGTACTGGCCTTTCCTGCGCATGGTCGGGATGTTTTCATCGTCCACGTCCACGCCGCAGATGGCCACTATTTTCCCGTCGCGGCCAAATACCGGGGCGTACGCCGAGCAAAGTTCCTTTAGCTCACCGGTGTTTTCGCCGGGCTCGGTGACGCCGACGCGCCCCTCCAGCGCGGACGACACGCCGGGGGAGTCGCTGAGCGGAGCCAGCAATTTGTCCGGGATGGCCATGCTCTTCGGATTCGTGTCGCTGTCAACTATGCACCGCACATTGTTGTCCACGACCCGCAGATAGAACGCGTACGCCACTTCTGCTTCTTCGGCGAACACTATCAGCTTCTGGCGCAGGGCCCTGTAGCCTGGCAGGTCCATGTCCGCGGGCCTGCGGTAGGCTTCCAGCTCCTCGGCCGTTGCCATGGTGGTCAGCCTCAGCGCCGACTCCCTTGCTCTGCCCTTGACGTTCTCCACACTGGTTTTGATGAAAAAGTTGACCGTGTTGCGGCTGTAAATGCACACGGCGAGCATGGTGAGGGTGGCGACGGCAAACAGCAGCGACAGCGAATGGAGCGAGATGGATTTTATGGCTGTCCGAAGCAGCGCTTTTGTTTTCAAAGGGCCGCCCATGTTGATCAATGTCCTGTCGAGGCGGCGAGCGCGAACCAGTCCGCCACGTGTTCGAAAGCGTCGACCATCGCGGGGTCGAAGTGCCGCCCCCTTTCCCCTTGGATGACGCTGACCGCCTCGGCGTGCGGGAGGGCCTCTTTGTATGGGCGGCTGGACGTGAGCGCGTCGTAAACGTCCGCAAGGGCCAGTATCCTCCCCGGAAGCGGGATGTCGCAGCCGGCAAGCCCGCATGGGTAGCCGCTTCCGTCCCACTTTTCATGGTGGGTCTTGGCAAAGATTTTGGCGTATTTCAGAAAGTCGGAGCCAGGCACCTCCGACTCTATGCGCTCTATGATGCTGACGCCGTATTCCACGTGCTTTTTCATCTCCTCGTATTCCTGCGGCGAAAGGGCCCCGGGTTTTCTTAGGATGCTGTCCGGGACTGCGATTTTGCCAAGGTCGTGTAGCTGGGACGACTCAAGCAACAGGTTGGTGTCCCACTCCCGCATTTCGTCCCGGTACAGGTCCATCGCCTCCAGGCCGTTGATCAACTCCCAGATGAAGCGCTGTGTGCGCGATATGCGCCCGCCTGCCACCCCGTCGCGGGCCTCCACCATGTCCGCCATGCCGCGCAGGATTGCGTTCTGTAGTTTCAGCACGTCCCGCGTCTTGTTTTCGACCAGCCGCTGCAGGTTCTCGTTAAGGCTCTGTATCTCCTTGGCGTTGGCGTTGAGTGCTGCGGTTTGCTCCTCCAGGCGGCGCCTCTGGGACTCGACCGTGAGGTGCAGTTCCACCCTTTTGAGCAGCAGTTGGGGCACGATGGGCTTAGGGATGTAGTCTATGGCCCCCAGCGCCAGCCCCTCCAGCTCGTTTTCGGGGTCGGCCGTCGCCGTCAGGAAGATTACGGGGACGTCCTTTGTGGCTGGGCCTGACTTCAGTGCCCTCATGGCGTCCAGGCCGTCCATGTCGGGCATGGCTATGTCGAGCAGTATCAGCTGGGGCCTTATCCGCCCGAGGACTTCGAACATCTTGGCGGCCGACGGCACCGTGAAGACATCGTACGCCCGCATCAGCGCGAGTTTCGCGACCTTCAGGTTAGCCAGGTTGTCATCAACGACCATTACTGTCGTGCGCCCTTCATCCACCGCCGCGCCTCCGACCGCCCATGCCAAGTAGTTTACTGGAATGGGCGCGAGTGGTCAAACCACAACGGTGGTCAGAAGTGCAGCTAATTTAGAGACGCGGCGCTGGCATCAGCCCTGGTTGTTGTTTCCGCGGTTTGTATTGATCGGCCAATTGCCGAACGCGAGGATGCACACAACGATGATTGAGCCTACGATCGGCACAAGGTTGAGAAGCGACAAAGCCCCGCTGTAGCCCGCCTTTGCGCAAATTTTCCAGTAGCACCATATGAAAAAGATGAATATGGCGATGCCAAGGATTGAGCCGCAGCCAATGGTGAGAAGAGGCACTATTGCCAACCCAAGGGCTTCGGGATCGTAGGAATTGTACAGAAGCATGTACATGATGAGACCTCCTTGCCTCCATTGTGGCACAATCTGGGGCGGAACCCGAAATTTGGGCGCTTACTCCAGTACAGCCGCTATGCCCCCTGTGCCCGCTGTCTTTGGTGTTGTTTCTTGTGACGGCTCACGGTAGGCCACGCGCATCCTCTGGGAAAAATGCACCTGGAAGACGCCGGCGTTGGGGCCCATCTCAACATCGCCCAAGTCTGGGCCCATCACATCGGCGGGGCAGTAGATGAAGTAGCGGTGTGTCCCGACGGGGAGCCCGGTCACGGTGAGTGTCCTGGCCTTTTTCTTCTTCTGGGCCACGGGCACGCGCTCGCCGTTTATGGTCAGCTCCAGCGGCCCCCTGATCTTTTTGGTGAACCGCAGTTGGAATGTGCCGGAGGGCAGGGGGCGCTTGGGCAGGATGGGCTTGGTGCCTTTGCAGCCGACCGCCGCCAAGGCAATCGCCGCCGCCAGCGCGGCCGTTGCCATTGTCCTGAAACATCTGCGGTGCATGGAGCCCTCCTGGAAACCTACACAATACAATGTTATAATGGTTCAGGCGGTTCAGCTTTCCAAAACCCGAACTGCACTGAATGGAGTAACAAATGCCACAGGTACGGCTGACCACCAGCAAGGGCGACATCAACCTCGACCTATTCCCCGATGAGGCCCCCGGCACAGTCGCCAATTTTGTGAAGCTGGTGGAGGACGGGTTCTACGACGGTCTGGCCTTCCACCGCGTGATACCCAACTTTGTCATCCAGGGCGGGTGCCCCAACACCAGGGAGGGCGCGACGGGTGCCCCCGGCACGGGCGGCCCCGGCTGGACAATCAAGTGCGAGACGGCTAACAACCCGCACAAGCACGGCCTTGGGGCCCTGTCCATGGCCCACGCCGGCAAGAACACGGGCGGCAGCCAGTTCTTCATAGTGAACGGTCCAAAGGAGAGCGTGGCCCACTTGGACGGCGTACACACTGTCTTCGGCAAGTGCAGTTCAAACGGCGACATAGACGTCGTCCTGGCCATCCAGCCCATGGACCGCATCGAAAAGGCGGTTGTTGTGCAGTAGGCTATTTCAATTTGAAAAGCCTGATGTTGTGACTTTGTAAGGGGGGTGCATGTTCCATAAACCTATCGTCTCGGCACAGGATGCCGCCGCCAGGGTGAGGGGCGGCGACACGGTTCTTGTGGGCGGCTTTTTGGGCTGCGGCTCGCCGCACACCATAATCCAGGCGCTCAAGGAGGCCGGAACTTCGGGCATGACGCTGGTGTGCAACGACACGGCCATGCACGACCTGAAGACAGGCAACATCAAGGGCGTGGCGCATCTGGTGGCCGGCAGGCAGTTCGACAGGATAATCACCAGCCACATCGGGCTTAACCAGGAGACGCAGAGCCAGATGAACGAGGGCGAGACCGTCGTCGAGCTGGTGCCGCAGGGCACTCTGGCGGAGCGCATCCGCGCAGGCGGCGCGGGGTTGGGTGGCGTCCTGACGCCCACGGGCGTCGGCACGGAGGTGGAGACCGAGGCGGGTAGACCCTGGATTATAGACGGCCGCCCCTACTTGCTGGAAATGCCCCTGCGCGGCCACGTGGCACTGATCAAGGCCAAGGTGGCCGACAAAGCCGGCAACTTGGTCTATTCCGGCACGGCTAGGAACTTCAACCCCATCATGGCCATGGCCGCGGACTTGGTGATTGCGGAGGCCGAGGAGATAGTCGAGATAGGCGCGCTGGACCCCGACCTTGTTCACACGCCTTCGATCTTCGTGGATTTGATAGTCAAAGCGGAACGTCTGGAAGCGTGAGGGACACATGGAAACCATATCCAGCAAAGAGATCATTGCAAAGCGCGTGGCGGGGTTCTTCAAGGACGGCGATGTGGTGAACCTTGGCATCGGCCTGCCCACTCTGGTTGGCAACTTTGTCCCCAAGGGCGTCACCATACTGTTGCAGAGCGAAAACGGCATGATGGGCCTCGGCCCCGCGCCAAGCCCGGGGGCCGAGAACCGCGACATCGTGAACGCCGGCGGCGTGCCGGCTTCAATCCTGCCCGGCGGCTGCTACTTCGACAGCGCGATCAGCTTCTGCATCATACGAGGCGGCCACGTCAACTACACTGTCCTGGGTGTGCTGGAGGTTGACCAGGAGGGCAACCTGGCCAACTACAAGATACCCGGCAAGATGGTGCCCGGCATGGGCGGCGCGATGGACCTGACCACGGGCGCCCACACGGTGATAGCCGCGACGCAGCACTTCGACCCCAAGGGCGTCAGCCGCCTTAAGAGGCGATGCACCCTGCCACTCACGGCGAAAGGCGAGGTCAACTTCGTGATAACGGAGCTAGGTTTGTTCGAGGTTGTAGGCGGTCGGTTCGTGCTTAAGGAGGTATTCGCCCCCTACACGGCCGAGAGGATAGTGCAGGAAACGGACGCGGACATACATGTGGCCGCAGATTGCAAAACTGTGGAGGTCCTATGAGCAAGGCAAGCATAGTCGGTGCATACAACACGAAGTTCGGCAACTTCGTTAAGCGCAACAAGGAGACGGGCGAGGTCACTGACTCCATGTCGCTCTACGACCTTTTGCTGGAGGCGGGCCGCGGCGCGCTGAAGGACGCAGGCATGGGGGCCAAGGACATAGATGGCGTGTGGGTAGGCTCCTGCGCCCCTGGCCTGTTCGCCAACCAGGAGCACATAGCGGCCTGTGCCACAGAAATTGACCCCGACGGTCTGCGGCTAAAGCCCATGACGCGCTGCGAGGACGCATGCGCCTCTGGCTCCGTCGCCATCTACAGCGCCATCCACGCGCTGGAGGCCGGGCGCGTCAAGGCGGCCCTGGTCATAGGCGTGGAGAAAATGAACCTGCTGGACACAAAGGGCGTCACACACGCGCTGGCCACATGCTCCTATTGGCCGCTGGAGGGGGCCATGGGCATGACGTTCCCCGCCCTCTTCGCCGAATACGCCAAGGGCTACAAGGCAAGGCACGGCATAGCCGACGGCGACATGGACAGGTTCCTGGCCTCCGTGGCCGCGCTCTGCTACGCCAACGGCTTGGACAACCCGCTGGCCCACTTCGGCAAGGGCGGCCCTTCGGACAAACTGGGTCTGACGACTGCCGACGCCATCCTGGGCCTGCCGCCCGAAAAGAACCCCATGATAGCGGAGCCGCTGAAACTGCATGACTGCTCCCTGGTGACTGACGGTGCCGCCGCGCTGGTGCTGATGCGGACGGAAGACACCGGGACCATGCCCAAGAGGGTCCAAGTGGCCGGCATAGGCCACGCCAACGAGCGCATAGCCATTTCTGCCCGCCCCAACATGTTCGAGCTGCTGGCCGGCAAAGAGGCAGTCCGCAGGGCCTTCCAGGAGGCCGGCGTGGGTACACAGGACATAGACCTGGCCGAAGTGCATGACTGCTTCACCATCAACCAACTGCTGACCACCGAGGCACTTGGCCTCTCCAAGGACGGCCGCGCAGGCCACGACTATGCCGAGGGCCGCTTCACCAGAAGCGACAAGTGCCCCGTGAACCTCAGCGGCGGCCTGAAGGCCAAGGGCCACCCCGTCGGCGCCACAGGCGTCTCCATGCACGCGCTGGCCTACAAACAATTGGTCGGCGAGCCCATAGGCGCCGCCCCCGCCAAACAGCCCGTCACCGCCGTTACGTTCAACGTGGGCGGAAGCTCCGTCACCAACTGCGTCACCGTGCTGAGGAGGGGGTAGGGGGCAAGACTTGGGACTTAGCTGTGATGACTTCCGCTGTACGACTGCCATGAACTGATATTGGCACATCAAATATCACCAATAAGGCTGAACGCACTGGAGGTGCCATGAATCAAAAAACGTGGTTGTTGGTCGGTTCCGCTGGCGTAGTTGGTCTGGTGGCAGGGATTGGGATTGCCTATCTTGCACTGGTTGTTTTTGCGAGGGAAAATTCTGTAACTTCACAAAATGATGCCCAAACCGTTGTTGAGAAAACAGACACCGCTACGGATTTTGGCGGATGGCAATACACAATAGATAAAGACCCATTGACTGATGAAGTTCACCACGTCAGGTGCATACTACACGACAGAAGGTATGCAGACAGTCTTGCATACCTTTTTGTTGGTATGTCTGGCAGTCATTTTGGCATAAATATCAATTCAGGGAGTTGGAGTAATAGCCAACGTAAAGAAGGCACTGTGACGTGTAAAATTAGATTTGACGATAAACCGCACACTATCATGGTGTTCACGACCCCCGTAAACAGAAGCGGTGTAATTTTTCAAGACCCGCGTGAAGCACTGGCACAGCTATTGACCAGCAATTTGTTTGCTATTGAGATGCCGGACGACAATGGAATAACGTCCACCACGGCGGTCTTCGAGCTTCGCGGTCTAGCGAACTGCATCCGAAGGATGGAGGCGGACACTGGCATCAAAATCATTGACGCGCCGAGCTGGAATAGCACTGTTGTGAAGTAGTCCCGCCCCCTGCACGCGCCCGCCTGGAGTAGGTAACCAGCGGGGATGTGACGCGGTGCTTGCGGTGGAACCGGGACGGGGGCATAATTCTTCCATGGAACGGGGGACGGCATGGCACAGCAGACGGCGGGCGCAGGTCTGATGGAGGGCACCGGCGGGGCGATGGGCGCCAATCTTGACATCGAAGGCATCCCCGGGGTGGCTAAGCCCGCAAACCCGCAGACCTATGGTGCCAGCCTCGCCGCCTTCGCGGCCGCCCTGACCCAGGAGGACCGCGACTCGTTCGCCGCGTTCTTCCAAGGTTGCGGGGACCGGTAGATGGTCCAGGCTCTACTCGCGGACACCAATGTAATCACGATGGTCATAGATGCCGCCCACGGCAGGATAAAGGAGCCGGGGCGGAGGGACATAGCGGACTGGTACGCCGCAAAGATAGGCGGTGCTCCGTCCGTGCTTAGCTTCGCTACCGTTGCGGAGCTCATGCGCTGGGTCATCTCAAGGAGGGACCCCGTGGACCGCGAGAGGGCGGGGCGCGCGGTTGGCGACCTGCTCGGCAGGAGCTACGTCGTCCACAGCAACGCTGGAATTCTGGAGGCGTGGGCTACGATAAGGCACGAGGCCACCGTCAGGGGGCTGTCCCAAGTCAAAGACGTGAACGATTCGCAGATAAACGACCTCTGGATAGCGGCGACCGCCCTCGCCTGCGGGCTGACGCTCGTTACCCACGATGCGGGGTTCGGTTGGATGGCCGCGCTAGGCCTAGACATACTGACGTGCAGGAAGCCCGCCGCCGACTGACCGACATACGCCTCCTGTACCGCGTCCACTCGGAGTAGGGAACTGGCGTGGGGATGGGGGCACGTAGAACATGGCGGGTGCTACCTATAGCAAGTGTCACAAACGCCCCGCTTGACCCCGCGCTGGCGGAACAGTGCAAGCGCAAATTCAGTTACCTGTTTTAGCCCTGGCGCCGGGCGGCAATCCGTATTAGACTTTACCGCATGGAGTTGCGGGGTTCCCATGAAGCGCTTGGCGAGCGTTCTGTCATTGTCCTTTGTCTTGGCGTGGCTGCTGCCGGCGATGCCCGCCTGTGTCAAGGAAGTCCCCGAGAAGAGGAAAGACGCGGAGCTGGGCTACAGGGTGACTTTCCCTGGCAGGTCCATTGGGACGCGCCAGACGGAGCAGACGCCCTTTGGCGAGATAGAATGGTTTGGCCGCACGTACACATCGGTAGCGAGGTTTGACCAGACCCTTTCTGTGAGTGTTGGCTCTCTGCCCGCCGGCGGTCCTGGCGGGGATTCGGAGGAGGAAATCCTGAAGACCGCAAAGGCCTGGATATCGGGGCGTTTCCCGGGGCAGATATTCGACCTTGACTCAGAGCATGGCCCAGGCTTCGATTACGCCAGCAAGACGTCCAGCCGCGTCATTCATGGCGAGATAGTGCTACGCCGTGGCTGGCTGTACCACGCGCAGGGGAGTGCCCTGAATGCCGACGACCCGCAACTGAAGAAGTTCCTGCAGAGCTTCCAGGTGGATAAAGAGACCCAGCCCTAGCCCCAGCCCCAGTCTTTGGCGCCTGTGGCCCTGCCCCCCGAACAATGTGCATCCAACTGACAATCGAATCCAAGGAGCCGCGCCTCGACAGGCTGCTGGTCCGCCTTAGGCCCGACATTCCAAGGAGCCGCTGGGAGGCTTGGATTGGGGCTGGCAAAGTGTTGGTGAACGGCGAGCCGGCGACCAAGAACGGCCTAGCGCTCAAGCCGGGCGACGTGCTGGAGTGCGGTCTCCCCGACTTGGTCCCGCCAGCGGCCCACATGGAGCCTGAGGACATCGCCCTGCCCACGCTCTTCGAGGACGACAGGCTGTGGATCATCAACAAGCCCGCCGGCATGGTGGTTCATCCTGGGCCTGGGCACAGGTCTGGGACCGTGCTGAACGCGCTGCTGGCCAGGCTGGGGCGGTCGGCGCCGGTGGCGGAGTGCAACGAAGACGATGAAGAAGTGGATGGGGACGGGGATGCAGAAACGGCCAAGGGCTGGCCTGGTCTGGTTCACCGCCTGGACAGGTACACGTCCGGATGCCTGGCGATGGCCAAGGACGAAGAGGCAAAGTCATTCCTACAGGCCCAGTTCAAGGCGCGCACGGTCGAGAAGACATACATTGCCTTGGCAAGGCACTCGCGCAGGTTGCCGGAATTGGGCAGCCTACTTGTGGACGCCCCAATAGCCAGACACCGCCACGACCGCACAAAGATGGCGATAAACTCATCGGGCAGGTCCGCCGTCACCATCGTGAAGGTGCTTCACGTCTCGAATGGCCTCGCGCTTGTCTCTTGCGGGCTGAAGACCGGCAGGACGCACCAGATCCGCGTTCATCTAGCCAGCCTTGGCGCCCCGCTGCTGGGCGACCCGCTGTACGGCGGGCCCAGCGCCTGGAAGGGGCTCGACGGCGCACAGGTTGAGTGCCCGCACCCCGCGCTACACGCCTGGAGACTGGAGTTGGACCACCCCGACGGCCGCCGCGTCGCCGTCGTGGCCGAGCCGCCCGATGATTTTCAGGAACGCCTGACTGTATTCGGCCTTGCCGAAGCGATGGGACGATTGGCGACCTAACCGCTAATCAAGCTGCCTTGTCGCGTCCGCGGGCGGGAACATCTCCGGCGCCTCCTGGCTCAGGAACCTCTTGGTGCGGGCGGCCAGCGCGTCCATGTCCTGGAGGAAGCGGACCCTTTCCAGCTTCAGGTTCCGCATGTGGGCCTCCAGCCTTGCAACGTGCTCCTGCGCCTCCCTGGCAATCTCCTCGCCTTGGAAGCGCGCCTCCTTGATTATCAGCTCGCGCTCCTTCTGCGCCACGTCCATCATTTCTTCCCGCGTCTTCTGCGCCTGCATCAGCGTCTCTTTGAAAATGCGGTCCTGTTCCGCGTACTGGTCGACGCGCTCTCGCGAGTCCAGCAGGTCGTTTTTGAGCCGCTGGTTCTCCGACAGCAGCTCCTCCCACTCGGCGGCGACCTCCCGCAGGAACTCGCGCACCTCGTCCACGTTGAACCCTCGGAAGGCGGTCTCGAACTCCCGCCTCTGTATGTCCCTAGGTGTGTATTTCATCATGGCGCAAACCTGTGTCAGCTATAAAGAAGCCGCTGGAGAAAACTTAGGAGGAGAATGGCGAGCATGGGGCTGAAGTCCAGCCCGCCGAGGTTAGGGACCAGGGCGCGGAACGGGTGCAGCAGCGGGGTGGTCACAGTCCGCACCAGACCTGCAATGGCACTGAGCCGCAACCCAGGGAACCAGCTCAGGATACAGTCCGCCAGCAGCAGCCAGATGAGGGCCGTCAGCAGCCAGTCGGCAAAAAGGAAAATCAGAGGCATGGCAAGTTCCCTCTATGAATAATAATAAGGGATACTCGCAAGGGTTTGGCCGCCAGTTTTCGGAAAATGGTTCAGCCGACCCAAGTCACCGCTTGGAGGCGGACCATGAGGATAGGTATTTCTTGCTATTCGACCTTCGGCGGCTCCGGCGTGGTGGCAACGGAGGTGGGGAAGTCACTGGCGCTGCGTGGCCACGAGGTGCATATCCTAAGCCCCTCGCTCCCGCCCAGGCTAATCGGCTTCGAGGACCACGTGACATTCCACGAGGTCTCGGCCAGCCCCTACCCGCTGTTTGAGGTTGACCCATTCCCCATAGCGCTCGCCTCCAAAATGGCCGATGTGGCAGACCGCCACAGGCTGGAGGTGATACACGCGCATTACGCCATACCCCACGCCAGTTCCGCGCTGCTGGCAAGGATGGCCGTTGACAACAGGATAAAGGTGGTCACCACGCTGCACGGCACAGACATCACCGTGGTGGGCAGCGACCACTCGTATCTGCCGATGGTGAAGCTGGCCATAAGGGAGAGCGACGAGGTCACAGTTGTTTCGGACTACCTGCGACGCGAGACCATCAAGACATTCGGCATCGAGCGCCGCATAGACGTGGTCCACAACTTCGTGTGCATCCCGCAGGTCGATGAACACGCGCTGGGGTGCAGGGCGTGGCTGTCGCCCGACAGGGTGCCGGTGCTGACGCACATATCCAACTTCCGGCCGGTCAAGAGGGTGATGGACGTAATGCGCGTCTTCGAGGCCGTCCGCCGCGAGCGGCCGTGCAGGCTCGTCATGGTGGGCGATGGACCGGATCGCTTCGAGGTCGAGGAATTCGCCCGCCAGAGGCTGCTGGAAGAAGATGTGCGATTCACGGGGAAGCAGTTGGACATAGCGTCCATCCTATCGGCCACCGATGTGTTCATCCTGCCCAGCTCACAGGAGAGCTTCGGCCTAGCCGCGCTGGAGGCCATGTCGTACGGCGTGCCTGTGGTGGCCGCCCGCGTTGGTGGGATTCCCGAGGTGGTCAGGGACGGCGTCGACGGCCTGCTGGCCGACCCGGGCGACACGGACGGCATGGCCAGACACGTCCTGCGGCTGGTAGCGGACGACTGCGCGAGACGCGCAATGGGCGAGAGCGGCAGGAAGAGGGCGCTGACCGACTTCGCCGAGGACGGGATAGTTGACCAGTACTTGGAAATCTACCAGAGGGGGAAATAGCTTGGGACTGGGTTTTTCAAAAATTCCCAACGCCACTCTGGTTGAGTTGCCGGAGGCGCTGGAGAAGTACCGCCGCGATGAGTCGCACGTGGTGGGCCCCCTGCCGTTGGCCGCGGTGAAACCGCACGGGCCGGACGCGCTGCGGGAACTGGTGAAAGTGGCGAAGGGGGATGGTCTGACGCTTGTCCCGAGGGGCGCCGGCACGGGCAAGGCCGGCGGTGCGGTGCCCACGGACGACTCGCTGGTGGTTGACCTCTCCGAGTACCATGGCGAGATGTCGGTGAGGAGGGGCGAACTTGCCCTCCACGCGCCTGCGGGGACACCGCTCAGGGACATCAAGGCAGCCGCGACCGCCGCAGGCCTTTACTATCCGCCCGACCCCAACTCGTGGGACGTATGCTCTTTCGGGGGCAGCCTGGCCACAAATGCCGGCGGGCCCTGTGCCTGCAAGTACGGCATGACGCGGCACTGGGTGCTGTCCGTTGACGCGCTGATGGAGGACGGCGAGGTCCACCGCTTCGGAATAGACACCGTCAAAAACAACGCGGGCCCCAACTTGGCCCAGTTGATGGTGGGCAGCGAGGGCATCTTCGGCATCATCGTGGGCGCCTCCGCCCGCCTTGCGCCCGCCCCGCACGAGCTGGTGACGCTGCTCCTGCCGGCAAAGGAGTGGGGCGGTCTCTTGGATTTGCCCGACAGGCTCGTCCAAAGTGGCTACCTTCCGAGTGCCTTCGAGTTCTGGGACCCCGCCGTCTTGGACGTTTTGCGGCGCCACGGTCCGCCTGAGGCCCGCAGACTGCCAGGCGAGGCACTGGCCATAATCGAATTCGACGACGCTGGCTGCCGGAGCGACGCATTTCTGGGCGGCGTGGCGGACGCGCTCGGCCGAATGTCCGAGTATGTCCAGGTGGCCGCGGACGAGGCCCAGCGGAGCCACATCTGGGACATCAGGAGGCAGACCAGCACAGTGCTTAAGGAACTGTACCCCAACAAGATTAGCGAGGACGTGGCCGTGCCCAGGTCCAGGATAGGCGACTTCTTTGAGGGGGCAAAAAGGCTGGGTCTGCCGATTGTCACATATGGCCACCTTGGCGACGGGAACCTGCACGTCAACTTTCTGCTGGAGGGCGGCGGCGGGGCCGAAAAGGACATAGAGGCCCTGTTCCGCCTCGCGCTGGGTCTGGACGGCACAATCACCGGCGAACACGGCCTGGGCCTAGCCAAGCGGGAAGCCTTCCTGAAACTGGCCGACCCTTGGCAGGTGGGGGCAATCCGTGCCCTAAAGAGGGCGCTTGACCCTTGCGGTATATTCAACAGGGGGAAGGCCGCAGGGTAGGGTATAATAAGAACGGAGTCGAAGATGGGAAGACGGGAAGTGCCGAGGGAAGTGAAGGAACTGGTTGACCAGCTTGGGCAGATGTTTGTGCAGGCCCTTGTGATGGACGAGAGCAGCAAGGATGTCCTGAAGCAGATTCAGGAGCATGGCTTCGAGGTGGGCATCCTCGTGGAGGCCACGGTGGCACTGCACTCCAAGTCCCACGACGACGATGACATTGGATTCACCCCAGACGATGCCCCCGAACTGGCCGAAATCCTCCACAATCTCCTAGAAAGGACAGAGAAAAAAGATCTCGAGTGGTCCGAAGAGGACAAGGCACTGCTCTGTAATTTCCGTATTTCTCTAGATTGAAGTGACAGTGCCTGGCGGCACATTTTCCTGGGACCGTCCGGCGCCCGAGCCAACAGTGGGGCGCGACGCGCTGGGCATGGGCTTGGAGGATCTGCGGGCGTTTTTTCTTGGCATCGGCGAGGCGCCGTACCGCGCCGACCAGGCGTTCGAGGGCATACACAGGCACGGCTGGCGCAGTTGGGGCCAGTCGTCCAATCTGCCCAAGGTCCTTAGGGCCAGGCTGGACGAGGAGCTCCCCATCCGCCGACCTGAATCGGTGCTGTCGTTGGCCTCCGGCGATGGCTCAACCAAGCACGTTTTGAAGCTGGTGGATGGCCTACAGATAGAGTGCGTGCATCTGCCGCTTGAAGACCGCGTCACGCTGTGCCTTTCAAGCCAGGTAGGCTGCGCCTTTCGGTGCGCGTTCTGCGCCACGGGGAAGATGGGGCTCAAGAGGAACCTCGCGGCGGCCGAGATGGTGGGTCAGGTGGAGGAACTCCTTTTTCTCCACCCGCGCCCCAATGGGCAGCCCATAAATATAGTGTTCATGGGCATGGGCGAGCCGTTGCACAACCTTGAGCAGGTCATGGCGGCGTTTCAAATACTGACCCATCCCAAGGGGCTTGCCATTCCCCTTAGGCGCGTCACGCTCTCCACAGTTGGTTTGGTCCCAGGCATTGAGGCCCTTGGGCGGCACAGTTCCAGGCCAAGACTGGCTGTCAGCCTGAACGCCACCACGGACGAGGCCAGGACGGCGATCATGCCCGTCAACGCCGCATGGAACCTAGAAAAACTGCTGGACGCGCTCCGTACTTTCCCCTTGGACAGGGACGAGAGGATCACGCTGGAATACGTGGTGGTGAAGGGGGTCTCCGACTCGACGGCGGACACCGCCAGGCTGTCGGCCTTTGCAGCAGGATTCCCGTCCAAGATAAACCTGATACCCCACAACCCATGCCCCGGCTCGGACTACGTCCCGCCTGACGAGGCGAGGCTCAACGAGATGGGGCGCTTTCTGGCCGCAAAGGGTCACATAGTCGCGGTCAGGCGGAGCCGAGGGGCCGACGTTGGCGGCGCGTGTGGTCAACTATCTCTGGGCAATTTCGGGGGAATGGTGTAGAATTCTACGGGTCTGTCCCTTGCTAGGGGCCGGCCGTGCGAAACGCGCTTTTGTCTGCTTCAGCCGACCGTTGGCGCGGGTCGCCGTCCCACTTGTGCCTTTTCAACTTTTTTCTTTTCAAGGAGTTCCTACCGTGGCTTCGCAATCCCTCGCCTCGTACGACCAAGTGCCATACATGGCAAACCCCCTGCCCCAGACGCACCCCTCTAGGGTGGCCGCCGTAGCCAGCATGTTCGGGCTTTCCTTCGTGCCCCCCAAAAAGGCCAGGGTGCTGGAGCTGGGCTGCGCCTCCGGCGTGAACCTGCTCGGCATGGCCCACTTCATGCCCGAAGCCAAGTTCGTTGGCGTCGACCTCTCAATCGTCCAGATAAACGAGGCGCAGCGGCGGGCCAAGGAGCTCGGCGCGGACAACGTCACATACCACCACATGAGCATCACAGACATAGAGCCCGAGTTCGGTCAGTTCGACTACATCATCTGCCACGGCGTGTTCAGTTGGGTCCCACCCGAAGTGCAGAAGGCGATAATGCGGATATGCAACGCCAACATGAGCGAGGAGGGCATTGCCTTCGTCTCCTACAACGTCCAGCCAGGCTGGCGCCTGAAGCAGATAGCCAGGGATGCGTTCATGGGTCTTACCCCCAACGAGATGCCCGCTATCAAGCGGCACGAATACGGCGTGGCCTGGATGAAGGACGCGCTGGAGCTGACCGCGAAAGAGGAGCGCAGGCCGCTGCTGCACCAGGCGCTGGCCCATGAGCTGGAGCAGATCATCACGCAGAAGGACTTCCGATACCTCGCCCACGAGTATCTGGAGGTCAACAACGAGCCAATGCTTTTCAGGGAGTTCCTGGCCCAGGCCAACGGCGCGGGTCTGGCCTACCTCGGCGACGCGGAGCCGGCATCCATGATTCGCCATCTTTCCAACCCGGCGCTGAGGGAGTTCTTCAAAAACCACCCTGCGTCCAGCATGGCCGAGACCGAGCAGTCCATAGACATAATAATGGGCCGCACATTCCGCCAGTCGCTGCTGGTGAAGGGTGTCCGCCACCGCCAGATCAATAGGGCCCTCACAGTGGGGCTTTTCAAGGACCTGTACATACAGGCGCGCATCGCCAAAAAGACCGAGCAGACTGAGCAGGGCGAGCAGGTCACGTACACGCACGCCAGGGCTGGCAAGATAAACGCGCAGCCCCCCTACGGCTCGGCCGCAGTGGAGGTAGTGGCCGGTGCCAACGTGCCGACGGAGTACAAGAGGCTGGCCGTGAAGTTCGCAGAGCTGTCGAAGGGGAACGAAGAGATGTTCTCCGAGGCGCTCTTCTCCATGCTCGGCGCCGGTGTCATAGAAATCTTTGCGGATCCGTATCTCCCCGAGCTGCCCAAGGGCGCCAACCCACTGGCGCTGTTGGACGTGGCGTCCGGCAGGAACCTTACGGTCAATTACTTCGGCGAGGTCATAGCATTCGACCCCATCCAGATGATGGTGCTGCCGCTCCTGAAGGGCGACTGGGTCCGCGACGAGGCGATAGCCAAGCTCGAAGCCTTGTACGCCCAAGGCACTTTCAACGTAAACCCGGCGCCCCCCAACACAGAGCAGCTCCGCACTGTACTGGGGACCATGATCGACCAGGCCGTCGTTGTGCTGAAGGCCATCGGCATCGTTGGGTAGGCACAAGGACATCAAGCGAACAGTTGACGAAGGCGCGGTTTCTGGCCGCGCCTTCGTCGTTTCCAAAACAAAAAAGCGAAAAAACCACTTGACGCGATTCGTCTTTTTTTCCACAATCATTGTATGGAACAGGCAGACCTCACGAAAAGCCAACTGAAAGTGCTCGACTACGTGGAGCGCTTCGCGGAGACGGAGCATAGAAGCCCTACACTGAAGGAGATAGCGGATGGCGTGGGCAGCGCGGCGGTCAGCACCGTCCACAAGCACGTCACGCACCTCATAGATAAGGGTTTTCTGGAAAGGCGGCGCGGACAAGGCAACAACTTGGTCCGCAGGGCGGACAGTCCACGCGGCTCCGAAGCGAAGTCTATGCGGGCTTCCGCAGAGACGGGGCAGGAGGCCAAGGTCCTCCCTTGCTACGGCGACGTGGCCGCCGGGGCGCCCCTGCCCGCCGAATCATTTGCTGTGCCCATGGAAGTCCCCCATGCAATACACAGGGACAAAGAGAACCTCTTTGTGCTGCGCGTCAAGGGCGACTCCATGGTCGACGCTTCCATTCTGGACGGCGACCTGGTGGTGCTGCAGCGCAGAGGGGAGTACCGCAACGGTGACCGCGTGGTGGCCCTGATAGACCGCGAGGAGGCCACGCTCAAGGAACTCCGCCACGACAACGACGGCGTCTGGCTGATCCCCCACAACCCCGACTTCTCGCCCCGGCATTACCCGTTGGACCGCATCGAAGTGCAGGGCGTGCTGGTGGGCGTCATGCGAAGCTGCTAGGCGGTTTCCCGTGCTGCCTTTGTTTCCGCTTCTGCTGACCCCGCAATTCCATGCGCCTGCCGCCGTGCCGCCGGCGCTCCAGGAGCAGACCATGCCCCTGTGGTGGGGGCGCTGGAGGCAGGTTCCGGCGTTCAAGGCTGGCTTCACGCAGGAAGGCGAAAGTTCCGCCTTCGGCAAACTGACCAAGACGGGCACGATACTGGCCGCAAAGGGCGGAAGACTGCGCCTGGAGTACGACAAAGGGACGCTGCTGCTGTCGGACGGCAGGCTGCTGACGCAGCACGACCCCAGCACGCGCACCGCCCAGAGGTTCGAGATCGAAGGAGTCATGGACGAGTGGCCCCTGCTGCGCCTGTTGCTGGACCCGCTGGACGTGGGCGGCGCGTTCCACGTCAAGTCCCTTGGCGGCGGCGCGGTGGCCCTAACGCCAAAGAAGCCGGGCCTGCCCGAAGTCACACTGCGCGGCGGCGGCGACTTCCCCAGCAAAATCGAGTGGAAGGACGCCACCGGCGCCACGCAGGTCCTCACACTGACCAACCCGAAGGCGGTGCCCGGTCCCAAAGCCGCCTCATTCGACTTTGTTCCCCCAAAGGGGACAAAGTGGGTGAAGTGAGGTCGAAGTTGATACTCCTACGCCCTGTGCAGGCTAGGCTGGGCGGTTATTTCACGAAGACGGAATAGGCTTCCGCAAAGTTTCCAACAGTTCCGATCGTTTTGGTAATACCGTTTTTGCAGACGCAGACCCTTTGACCATTATATTTTCCGATGGATGTACTTCCGACCACGTACACATCGCCGCTTGACACAAAAACGGAAATTTTCCAACCAGCACCATTCATGTCGTTCAAGTGCTGTGCCACGCCATTTTTCCATAGTGTTGCCACCCACTTCCCTTGCACATCTTCATTCCCTGCCACGTAAACGTCTTCCCCCGACACAAAGACGGAAGTTGCTTCGCCTTCGCCCAAGCGTTGCGCTTCACCGTTCTTCCATAGCGTGGCAAAGGTCCCCTCTGCGCTTTCTTCACGCCCCGCCACGTACACGTCTTTTCCTGACACAAAGACGGAAAATGCAACGCCATAACAGTTTTCGCTCAGGGTCTGGGGGCTACCGTTCTTCCACAGCGTGGCCTCCAACACCCAGTTTCCTTGGGCATTGGGGTGGCTTTCGTACACCCCCGCCACGTACACGTTCTCGCCCGCCACAAATACTGACATTGCATAGGAATCACTGGCCCCATCGGTTAGCCGCTGGGCAACACCGTTCTTCCACAGCGTTGCCACCTCGCACTCATCTCCAGGGCTACTTTTGATGTACTGGACAGTGCTGGCTGACAGGGGACCGATTAGTGTTGGCGTGTATTCGGCGTATTTCCTAGAATTTCCGACCACGTACACATCCCCGCCAGACACAAAAATGGAACTTGCCTCCGCAAAACTACCACAACTGATCTGCTGGGCAATACCATTCTTCCACAGTGTTGCAACTCCGTCTTCCGTCCCTGCCACGTACACGTCTGCGTCGGAAACAAAAACGGACCATGCCTCAGAGCAGTAAGACACGCGAAGGTCCTTGGGTGCTACGCCCAAATAATGCGTCTCACCGTTTTTCCACAGAGTGGCAACTTTTCTGCCGTGTGCATTTTTTTCATACCCCGCCACGTACACATCAGGACCGCCGTGTGTCTGTTCCGCTGTCGCCATGGTGGACGCCTCCTTGTACTTCGTGTGCCAATCCTAGCAGTTGAAGCCGCTGCCTAATCCGAAGTTGTCTTGGGTCAGTGGCTTTTTCGGGCATAGTTCCAAATGGCCGATGGGGGATGTATCTTACTTTCTTGAGGGACGCAACACCAAGGAAATCCACTGGAAAGGTTCTACCATGAACAAACACATCCGCCGCATGGCCGCAGTATTTGTGGTCGCTTTTGCCTCCATGTTTTCCGTTCCATCCCACGGTGGGGACGGCGGCGCCGCCGGCGCGACAATCGCCGTCGGCGGGTTCCACGCGTTGGCCATCAAAGCTGACGGCAGCCTGTGGGCTTGGGGAGGCAACAAATCAGGCCAACTGGGAGTCGGCGATACTGCCGAGCGGGAAACCCCGGTCCGTGTTGGAGATGCCAGCAACTGGAAATCTGTGTCGGCCGGTGGCGGCCACTCGCTGGCCATCAGGGCGGACGGCAGCCTTTGGGCGTGGGGAAAGAACACATACGGCCAGCTTGGTGTCCGCGTCGGCGACACAATAGACAAAAACACGCCTACAAGGGTGGGCGCGGACAGCGACTGGAAGGCTGTGTCGGCCGGCGGCGACCACTCGCTGGCCATCAAGTCGGACGGCAGTCTCTGGGGTTGGGGACATAGCGAATACGGTCAGATAGGCAATGGCAGCTACATGTTTGCTTGGACCATCCCCAAGCGCGTCGGCACTGGAAACAACTGGAAAGCCGTGTCGGCAGGTCGAGTCCACTCGTTTGCCATACAGGCCGACGGCAGCCTCTGGGCCTGGGGGCAAAACCTTTTAGGCTCTGCGCCCAAGGACGGCAGTGGTGTCCCCGTCCGCGTCGGCGGGGCCAATGGCTGGGCGGCGGTGTCGGCGTCTATCGGCGGCGGCCACGCGCTCGCCATCAAAAACGACGGCAGCCTCTGGGCTTGGGGAGCGAACAAATACGGCCAACTCGGTGCTGGTGATACTACTGATCGGGAAGCCCCGGTCCGCGTTGGGGCAGCCAGCGACTGGAAAATGGTCTCGGCCGGAGGTCGGCACTCGCTGGCCATCAAAAAAGACGGCAGTATCTGGGCGTGGGGAAGCAACAAGTCCGGCCAACTTGGCACTGGCGACACAACCGACAAAAACACGCCCACAAGGGCGGGCGCGGACAACGGCTGGAAGGCAGTGTCCGCTTGCGGCGACATCACACTCGCAATCAAGGCGGACGGCGGCCTCTGGGCCTGGGGGGCCGGCCCCGACGGCCAGCCCGCCAACGGCAAAAAAGGCGATAGTGCCTCCCGTGTACAAGTGGGCACGGGGTTCAGGGTCCCGAAAGGCTGATTGTAGCTATTCCCGCAGGGAACTTCATCGAGTGCCTGTGTGTTCCACTCGGCAGCCGTGCCTGCTTGCTCGTCTGCTCTCTTCACGCGGCTACCTCCCCAAGGCAAGTGTAGCACATACGGTCAATGCGCCGCTGGCCATCTGTTCTCTCAATGTCTGCCCCTACGAACTACTGTCTTGGGCGGTCTCGCTTTTTTCTTGTCTCTTCCAGCAGTGCCGCGTCTGTCGGGCTTTTGTCTTTGGCGGGGTTCCCTGGTCTTTGGTCCCTGCGCGGCTGTCCTTGCGCGGCGTGGGGCGGGGGCGACGAAGTCGGCCTCGCGCAGGGAGACGGGGCCCAGCAGTGTGGGCGTGAATGTGATCATCTTGCCGTGCGGGTCGAGGGCCTTTGCCTCCAGCAGCCACGCCGATACGCGGTGCAGGTCGTCGTCAACCGACGTGATTTCCACTAGGACTTTCGCGCCGATGGACAACTCTATCTGCCCCCTCATGCCCGTTGCCTTTGAGCGGTGCTCGTCCACTGAAAAGTGGCCGCCGAGTGAACTAAGAGGTACGCCAACTTCCACGAATGGGCTGTCCAGGCGCACAAAGGCGGCCTTCGGCGAAAAGCCTTGGATGGTGCCCTGGAACTTTTCGCCTATCTTGGGCTTCATCAGGATGCAGGTCTTCCAGCGGTCGCACTCCCTTTCCGCCTCTGTGGCCAGTTGCTCGCAGTCGGACGCCTTTTTGGCGAGTATGGCCAGATGTGCCCTGAGGGAAGGCGGTGGCTCTTCGCGTCTCAACAGACGTTTCAGCAGTCTATGCACTATCAGGTCGGGGTAGCGGCGGATGGGGCTGGTGAAGTGCAGGTAGTCCGCCAGCGCCAGACCCGAATG
>Ga0268262_10002397_pt1 | contig 21717 bp, 22 predicted proteins | sample TergutNc150P3_FD_190354 | JGI IMG/M metagenome (GOLD analysis project Ga0268262, IMG submission 190354) | Nasutitermes corniger P3 segment gut microbial community from laboratory colony in Florida, USA - Nc150 P3 (SPAdes) (version 2) | ecosystem: Host-associated > Arthropoda: Insects >... | reverse complement strand
ACCTTAACCGCAGAACAAGCCATGAGCGGATTTTGTCCGAGTTGCAGGAAGAAGTAAACTTAATATTGAGATCAATCAACGAGATCACGGTAAGGGATATAACGCTTATTGAAGATCGGGAAAAGGAATTAAAAAGCCTTTTAGCGGAAATCGAGAAGCGCCTGAAAACTTATGTCAAAGAAGTGGATCAGGCCAAGAACGCTGAAGAAGTATACCGGGAACTTGGGAAAAGCCGTTACAAGATAAACAAACAGATGGTTTCGCGGACCGCGGAAAGCGAAAAGGCAGCGGAGAGGGAGAAAGTCCCCGAAACCGGCTCTTCTTTTCCGCTTCCTGATTTCGATTTAAAAGCGGAGCCTGAGCCTTCCCCTAAAGAGCAGACAATAAGAGAGCAAATTCACTCTCTTTTGCGTTCGGGCCTTTCCGAAGCGGCTATTGCCTCTCGCCTTGGGATAAGCATTGCCGAAGTCGAATTTGCCGCCGCTCTTTTGGAGCGCCGGGGCTCTGTCACGGGCTCTGTAAAGTAAAATTGTCGTTATTTTATGAATTTTTGTATAAAATTTATTTTTTAAACACAAATTTAACACATGAAAACAGATAAATAAAAATAAAGGCGGTATAATGATTATTAAACCGCTGTAACATACCGATAATGAATGGATATGAATTTCCGAGTCGGTATTTTTGGTTTTTTGTTTGCGGCGGCAGTTTCCGCTTTTTCCCCCCCGGTGCTTTGCGCGCAGGAAAGGGTACATACAGTCCAAAAGGGTGAAACCCTCTATTCCATAGCCCGGACTTTGGGAATCAAAGCTGAAGATCTGATAAAGTACAACGGAATTACCGATCCGTCCCGTATTTTTGCGGGCCAGACCCTGAAAATTCCCTCTGCCGGGTCAGCTAGCGCGCCCGCGGCTGGCAGTGTGACTTATCGCGCTGTCAGAGGGGATACATTATACAGCATTGCCAGGGAATTTTCGGTAACTGTAACGGCGATACAGGAGCTAAACGGCCTTCAGGCGAGTTATGTGCTGCGCGAGGGGGATGTTTTAAAAATTCCGGCTAACGCCGCGGCTCCCGCAAAAACAGCGGCAGCCCAGCCTCAACAGGGGGCAGCAGCCTCCAAGGGGACAGAGCAGTCCGCGGTTAATCAGGTAAAATGGCCGATTGTCGCGAAAGAGCTCAGTTACATGACCGGCAAGTTAAGCGGGGTAGTATTGACCGGGACGAGGGCTGAATCTGTATCCAGTCTTACCCGCGGAACTGTAATGGCCGCGGGTCCCTACAGAGGTTTTGGAAAAGTTGTAATTATTCAGGTTGAAGGGGGTTATTATTATGTTTACGGCGGCCTGGAAAGTTTATCGCTAAAGGAGGGCGACAGGGTAGGTCCGGGTTCTGAAATTGGAAAACTGGGCATTGACGCTATGTCAAACAAGCCGCAGTTGTTCTTCATGGTCTACTTGAGCAATTCTCCTGTGGATCCGGCTAAAGCCCCCAGGGCTTAAACATAATAATTGAGAGGGAAGAGTCCTGAAAACGTTTGTTTTAGTTAAAAAACATTTAGAGGTAGAGTGATGGCTAAAAATTTTGACGGTATGCTCGCTGGGGGGGATGAGAAGGGCGAAGAACTATTGGTGTATTCTTCAAGAGAAGCGCCATGGCCTGTAAAAAAAGGCCAAAAACGGGGGCCAAAGGATCCTCATAAAACAAAAAATATCAAAGAGGCCGATCCTTTAGGGCTTTATTTCAAGCAGATATCGAAATACCCTCTTTTAACTGTTCAGGAAGAACAGGCAATAGGAGAGGGAATAGTAAAGCTCAGGCAGAAAATCGCGGATCTGGAAGCCGATTACGAAAAAAAGCGCCGTGGCGCGGTTTTTCAAACCAAGCTTAAAGCTCTGCAAGATTCGCTTCTAGAACATAAAAACAGGATGATTAAATCCAACCTCCGCCTGGTGGTTTCGATAGCGAAAAATTACCAGCATCGGGGACTTTCCCTTTTGGATCTGATAGACGAGGGCAATATCGGCCTTATTGAGGCTGTAGAGCGCTTTGACTATACCCGCGGCTGCAGGTTCTCCACTTATGGCACTTGGTGGATACGCCAGGCCATTATCAAGAGCATAGCGGACAAGGGCAGGGTGATACGGATTCCAATCCATATGCTCAACACGATTAAAAAAAGCTATTTCGCTGCCAAACAGCTCACCCAGGATCTTGGCAGGGATCCAAGCAACGAGGAGCTGTCGGAGCAACTTGGGCTTCCCGTTTCCAAGGTTAAGGAAATCGTAAAGTTATCCCAGGAAACCACCAGCCTTGATACAATAGTTGACAAGGGAAACCTTACCCGCCTTGCCGATCTTATTAAAGACGAAACCCTGACAGAGCCTTTTGAGGCTGTTTTTTCAATGACCATACAGGAGACCATCGGAGATATTCTTTCCAACCTTTCCGAAAGGGAAATGAAAATTATCCAACTGCGCTTTGGCCTGACAGGTGAGAACCCCCTGACCCTGGAGGAAACAGGCAAGCTCCTTGGCATAACACGGGAGCGCGTCCGGCAGATCCAGGAAAAGGCCACCTTCAAGCTAAGGGGCCTAAGGGAACTGCGTGAGCTTAAGGACGCATAGGGAACCAATAGTTTTAGCTTCCGCCTCTCCCAGGCGGATAGATTATTTCAAACTTCTTGGCCTGCCTTTTTCCAGCGTAACTCCGGACGTGGATGAGATCGTTCGCGAAAATGCCGAGCCAAAAGCTGCCGCTGAAGAATTGGCGCTTAAAAAAGTCAGAAAAGTCGTTGAAACCCTAAAAGACATGAATCCGCCCTGGGTATGCGGGGCGGATACGCTGATTGCCCTGGACGGAAAAATCTACGGAAAGCCCAAAGATCGAAATGACGCGGGCAATATGCTCCGCGTTTTCAGCGGGAGTACCCACGAGGTAATCAGCGCCGTGGCGCTCTACAGCGGAAAAACCCAAAAAACAGATTGCCGCTCGGTGGTTAGCGCTATTAGCTTTGCGCCCCTCTCAGACGGGGAGATTGAATGGTACCTTGACTCAGGCGAATGGCAAGACGCGGCTGGTTCGTATAAAATCCAGGGTTTGGCTTCCTGTTTTGTCTCAAAAATCTCAGGCTCTTACTCTTCCATTGTGGGCTTGCCGTTAAGGGAGTTTTATGTCATGCTAAGGGATAACGGCTACCCATACGGTAGTTGAATAAAAACCCTGCGGGTTTTTATTTTGGAGTTTTGGCGTAGCCAAAACTCCTAAGCTAAAAGCCCTATGGGCTTTTAGCCATTTTCCATTACCTCCGGGTAATGAGATATAGGGATGGATGATGAAAACCGGCGGTTTTCATCGAGGAGGAGCTTTGGCGGTAGTTACCATGAAGAGCCTGTTGGAATCAGGCGTGCACTTTGGGCATCAGGTAAAACGCTGGGATCCGCGGATGAAAAAATTCATTTTCGCGGAACGAAATGGGATTCACATTATTGATCTGCAAAAGACCATCCAGGCGATTAAAGACGCTTACGATGTGGTACGCAAGGTTACATCTTCGGGCAAGTCGGTTCTCTTTGTAGGGACCAAAAAGCAAGCCCAACAGGCTATCCAAAAAGAAGCCGAGCGCTGCGGAATGTTCTATGTAAACAACCGCTGGCTTGGTGGAATGCTCACCAACTTTGTTACAATTAAAAAATCACTACTCCGTCTTAAGAAACTTGAAAAGATGGAAATTGACGGAACGTTTGAAAACCTGACCAAGAAAGAAATCGCGGCCTTGGGCAAAGAGCGGGCCAAGCTCCAGAAAAACCTTGGGGGCATCAAGGAAATGAAAGAGCCTCCCGGAATCCTTTTCATTATAGATACCAGGGTGGAAGCCATAGCCGTGGCGGAAGCCAAGCGCATGGGCATTCCCATAGTCGCTGTTGTAGACACGAACTGTAACCCCGACGGTATTGATTATCCTATTCCCGGCAATGACGACGCAATACGGGCCATCACCCTTTTTACGCAGATAATCGCCAACGCGGTGGTTGAAGCGGACAACGAAGTGGGGCTCAAGATCATCGAAAACCTTGAACAGGACGACGAAGACATCGAAGAAATGATGACCGACGCTTCCATAAGGGAAGAGGACAGGGAAATCGACATTGCCTCGTATACGGAAACGCCTTCCGCGCCCAAAGAGGAGCAGGAAACAGAGGAAGACGATCTTCCGGTGGACATAGACAAAGCCTACGGCGAAGAATAATTTTTTTTGATTTATTAAGGAGCAGACACAATGGCAGATATAAGCGCGTCAGATGTAAAAGCCCTCCGGGAAAAAACCGGAGCGGGCATAATGGATTGTAAAAACGCCCTGGTTGAAACAGGCGGCGATTTCGCGAAAGCGGAAAAACTTCTAAAAGAAAAGGGCCTTGCGGCGGTTGAAAAACGATCCGGAAGGGCCACCAAAGAAGGAAAGATCTTTGTCAAGATAAAAGACTCGGGGGCTCAAGGCTCTCAGGCAGCGCTGGTCGAACTGGTTTCCGAGACGGACTTTGTGGCAAAGAACGAGGAATTCATCGCCCTTGGCGGCAAAATAGCGGATATAGTTCTTGAGAAAGGCTATTCCGAGCCTAACGACGAGTTAAACGGCCTTGTTATGGATTTAGCGGCCAAAATAAGGGAGAACATGAGCCTTAGGCGCATTAAAACCGTTACGGCAAAAGCGGGCGAGTACCTGACAAGCTATATTCACGACGGGGTCATAGGCGTTGTGGTTAAATTCAGCGCGGACAAAGACGGAGCGTTTAACAGCGAAGAAGTAAAAGCTTTCGCCTTTACCTTTGCCCTTCATGTGGCGGCTTATAACCCCTATGCCCTGGATCAATCAAAAATTGATCAGGCGTGGCTCAAGGAACAGGAAGATATTTTCCGCAAACAAACCGAGCAGGATGAAAAGATGAAGGGCAAACCCGCCAATGTTATAGACAATATTGTAAAAGGCAAGGTGAGCAAATTCCTCAAAGAAATCTGCCTTATGGATCAGGTATACATAAAGGACGACGATAAAACCGTTGCCCAGGCCCTGGCTGATGGGGGAAAGAAGTTTGGTTTCAAGATAAACATCGAGGATTATGTCTACTTCAAGGTAGGCAACTAAAATGAGCGAAACCCAGGCCGCCGCCGAAGAACGGATGAAAAAAACTCTGGCCAACCTGAAAGAGGGCTTTTCCGCCCTTAGGACCGGCAGAGCTTCCGCCGCTTTATTTGACAAGATACGGGTAGACGCTTACGGGGAAAAATCCCCGATAAACCAGGTGGCGAATATTTCGATACCCGAGGCGCGGCTCATTGTCATTCAGCCCTGGGACAAAGCGCTTATAGGCGAAATTGAAAAAGCCATCCGATCATCGGAGCTGTCTTTAAACCCGTCAAACGACGGCAAGGTAATCCGCATATCCATTCCTCCTTTAACCGGCGAGCGCAGAAAGGAACTTGTAAAACTGGCCAAGAACAACGCGGAGCAGAGCAGGGTAGCGGTCAGGAACATCCGCAGGGACGGCAACGAGGAGCTTAAAAAACTTTTAAAAGACAGCAAGATCACCGAGGACGAGGAAAGTAAGACCACGGAGGAGCTTCAAAAACTAACCGATTTGTACATTGGAAAGATAAACCAGGTTCTTGAGGAAAAAGAAAAGGAGATAATGGAGGTTTGACGGAAAAAACCGCAAGCCCTTCAGGGCAGCCGTCCCACATAGGTATTATAATGGACGGGAACGGCCGCTGGGCCAGGAAACGCGGGCAGACGCGCACCCAGGGACACCTGGAAGGGCTAAAGGCGGCCAAGCGCGTTGTAAAAGCCGCCAGAGATTTGGGCGTTTCATACCTGACCCTTTACACGTTTTCCACTGAAAACTGGAAGCGCGCCGCCGAAGAGGTTGGGTTTATCATGGGCCTGGTAAAGCAATACTTAAAGGGAGAAATGGATTTTTACCGCGAAAACAACATCAGAATTCGCCACGCCGGAAACCGGGAAGGACTGCCCGCCGATATTTTGCAAGACCTGGACGAAGCCTGCGCCGCCACCTGCGGCTTTAGCGGCCTCCAGGTAATTCTGGCGCTCAACTACGGCGGCAGAGACGAAATTGTCAGAGCGGTAAAAAAGCTGATTGACGCGGGAGATTCGGCGACGGCCGAGAAATTATGCCAATACATGGATAACCCCGACATTCCGGATCCGGACCTTATAATCAGAACAGCGGGGGAATTCAGAACAAGCAATTTTCTTTTATGGGAAGGAGCTTACGCTGAATACTATATTTCTGATAAACTGTGGCCTGACTGGACAGATGACGATCTTGAAAGGGCAATCCTTGCCTACAATAGCAGGGATCGCCGCTTCGGAGCCGCGCAATGAAAAAAATAGTTCAACGGTTAATTGTCTTTTTTGTAGGTTTTCCCGCCCTGCTCGCGGTGGTGATATTTTTTCCCCAATGCAACCATCTGCTTTTAAACCTGCTTTGTATTGTTTTTACGGTTTTGGGAGCGGTTGAATTCAGGAATATTCTGACGCATAAAAATATTGTCATTTCATTGCCGGAAGCGGTCATTCTGGGCGCCATAAGCCCGGCGGCCTGGACAGTGGTCGTGAGCCTGGGCGTCGCCGGCAACATAGTGCCGGGCGCTTTTATCCTGGGCGCTTGCTGGCTTTTGGTTTCCAGCATATTCGCCGACGGCGAAAAGCTTGATCTATACATTGGGCGAACCACCGCCGGTTTTGCGGTAATGATCTACCCCGGGCTTTTTATGGCCTGGATCGTTCAAATGGCCGTGTTCCCAAATGCAAGTTTGGTTATTCTGGTTTTCTTTCTTATAGGTTTACTCAATGACGCGATAGCCTGGCTGGTGGGAATGCTTTTCGGCGAAGGCAACCGCGGTGTTGTGTTGGTAAGCCCAAAAAAAAGCGTCGCCGGCTTTATCGGCGGGCTGGCCGCTTCGGTGGGTACCGGGCTTTTCGCGGCGGCGTTTTTCCCAGCCGCCTTTACTTCGCTGGTGATGCCTTCGTATGCGGCGGGGGCGCTTTTGGGCTTCGGCGCGGGCGCCGCCGCTATCCTGGGCGACCTTTGCGAGTCCGCGTTAAAACGCAGCGCCGGAGTAAAAGATTCAGGCACCCTTATCCTTGGCCGCGGCGGTGCCCTTGATTCAATTGACTCCCTGGCCCTGGCCGCGCCGGTCTACTACATAATCTACCAGGTTCTGTTTCAATGAAAAAAAGCGTGGCTGTCCTTGGCGCTACCGGTTCAATAGGCAAAAGCGCAATGGACGTGCTGCGAGACCAAAAAGATCGCTTCCAGCCGGTTCTAATTACAGCCCGTTCTGACTTCAAAGGGCTTTTGGAACTGAAAGAAGAATTCCCGTCAGCCTTAACCGCCCTGGCAGATGCCGCGGCGGCGGAAGGAACGCGATTTGATTTTTCAGGCGGGGACGGGCTTTTAAGCGCCATTGCCGCTGCAAAGGCGGACATTGCCGTAAACGGCATTTCAGGGGCGGCTGGGCTTAAACCTTCAGTCGCGGCCATAAACGCCGGATCGGATTTGGCCCTGGCAAACAAAGAAACAGTAGTCATGGCGGGCAGGATCATTTTTGCCCTGGCCAAAGAAAAGAATGTCCGCGTTATTCCCGTAGATTCGGAACACTCGGCCCTTTTTAAGCTTATCGAAGCTCACGGAAAGGACAATGTTTCCGAAATTATCCTTACCGCTTCAGGAGGGCCTTTCAGGGAATACTCGCGGGAAACGCTCTCCCGTGTAACGGTCGAAGAAGCGCTGGCTCATCCTACCTGGGACATGGGGCCCAAAATCACTGTGGATTCTGCTACGCTGGCCAACAAGGGCCTTGAGGTAATTGAGGCGGCGCTCTTGTTCGGCCTTCCTCCGGAAAAAATAAAAGTAACGGTTCATCCCCAAAGCGTTGTTCATTCTATGGTGCGCCTGAAAGACGGGGCGGTTTATGCCCAAATGTCAAAGCCGGATATGAGGCTGCCCATTCACGAAGCTTTGACCTGGCCGGAGACTGTATGCTCGCCCTTCGGCGTTCTGGATCTTACTTCGCTATCCCTGACTTTTGAAAAGCCTGATTTGGAAAAGTTCCCTATGCTTGCCCTTGCATACCGCTCTCTTTCTGGTGGCGAGAATCTTTCTATCGCTTACAATGCCGCCAACGAAATTGCCGTGGAGGCGTTTTTAAAAGAGAAAATTCAATTCCTTGAAATCCCCCGCATAGTCGAGTATGTTTTAGAAAGTGTGGATTCAAAAGCAAGCCTTGAACCGCTTGAATCAATCGAAGCCATACTTGCGGCGGACAGGGAGGCTCGAAAAATGGCCGAAGATTTTGTTTGGAGTAAAAAATGATCGCCAATATTTATAAAATTCTTTTGGGCCTTATCGGGATGGGAGTAGTGGTATTTGTCCACGAGCTGGGGCATTTTATCGCCGCGCGCCTAATGGGGATCGATGTTGAGGCTTTTTCCATTGGCTGGGGCAAACCGTTTTTTAAGAAGAAAATCGGAAGCGTTGAATACAGGCTTGGCGTTTTCCCCCTTGGGGGCTACTGCAAAATGAAGGGCGAAAATGATTTTGAGCTGGCTTACAGCAATAACAGTGAAGGGCTAAACGCCGAAAAAGGCAGTTACTTCGCCGTTCATCCTTTCCGCCGCGCCGTTACCTGCTTCGCCGGCCCCTTTTTCAATCTGCTCTTCGCGATTCTTGTGCTTTCGGTGATATGGGGTTTTGGCTTTGAGGTAAACACGCTTGGCAACCGTATAATTCTGGCTTCGGAAATTATGCCGGGAACTGTAAATCCTGCTGACGAGGGGGGGCTTAAAACCGGAGACCGGATCTTGCGGATAAAAGGAAAAGAGACCAGCACATACAACGAAATTCAGGAGATTATTGCCACGCATCCGGGTGAAGAGCTGCCGATTCTGGTAGATCGAAACGGTCAGGTTCTTTCCCTTTCGGTAAAGCCTGTAATGGAAAAAAGCAGCGGAGCCGGAAAAATCGGCGTTTACTTCTGGACGGATCCAGTGATTGAGCAAGTCGCGGCAGGAAGCCCGGCGGAAATAGCCGGCCTTAAAAGCGGCGACAGAATACTCAGAGTAAACGGCATAGAATTACAGCACACCATGGGACTCTTTCAGATTCTTGATGAAAAACCCGCTGTTCTGACTGTGGAATTTCTAAGGGAAGGCAAAACCATGACGGCTTCGATCATCCCCATCCATACATCAACCGGAACACAGGATCTTGGCGTCTCATGGACAGCCGTAAGGTATCGTAACCCAACTTTGCCGCCGCATCTGGCGTTGGTAAAAGGAACGGTCGAAACCTGGAAGACATTCGCGCTGTCAGTAAAAAGCCTTTCCCTGCTTTTTAAGGGCGTCGATCTGACACAGGCGGTATCCGGGCCCATTCGCATTACCTACATGGTTGGCGACATAGCGACAGAGGGCTTTAATCAGGGATTCGGCGCGGGTATCAGCTCCGTGGCCGGTTTTTTGTCTCTTATTTCCATTGCCCTTTGCATCATGAATCTGCTTCCCTTGCCCATATTGGATGGGGGCATGATCCTGCTTTTTTTTGTTGAGGGTATACGCGGAAAACCCCTTAACCCGAAATTCATCTCTGCTTTTCAGACCTTTGGAGTGATTATTATTGCCGGCTTGATGTTATTCGCGGTTTTCGGGGATGTCATGTTTCTTGCCAAACGATGAGCTACTATAAAATCTGCATTTTCGTAGTCTAAAGACGAGAAAATGCAATGTCCGTCCGCAAAGTAACCCGTCAACAAAGTTGACGCGCTTTGCTGGGCGGACACAAGGAGACGTTATGAAAAGAAAAATCCCCTGTCTTTGCGACAGGGTTTTCGAAGTCGAAGTTCCGGAAGAAATAAATCTGGACACAAACCTCGCTTATCTGGATGAAATCAAGGACGGCAGTTTTTTTAATTTTTCCTGCCCGGCCTGCGGCAAAAAACACAAGCCGGAATTTCCCCTTTCGATTCTGTGGCCTTCAAAGAATCTGCGTTTCGAGGTTCTTCCCGAGCTGGAAAGGGGCGAGTTTTATAAGCAAAAGAAAAACTCCGAAAAAAAAGGCTCCGACCCTGCCGAGACAATCATAGGCTACCCTGAAATGGCCGACAGGCTGGCGGTGATTCACGACGGTTTTGAGCCCGCCCCCATTGAAGCGATAAAATACTTTTTATTGCTAAAGGCGGAGGAACAATACCCGGATGAAGAAATTGAGATATGGTATTTCGGCTTTTCAAAGGGAGGAAACTCCCAGGGAGGAGACTCCCAAGGAATCGAAAGCTTCCTGGAATTCCACATCCACGGGATAAGGGAGAACGAAGTCGCGGTTATGAAGGTTCCGGTTTCCCTATACGAAAAAACCCTGCACGATTACAAGAGCAATCCCAAGAAAGAGATTTTCAGCGTTTTAAGGGTTAAGACTTATCTTTCCGTTAAAAACACAATGCGCCACGAAGCGTTATTGTAACGCTATTTAGCGTGCGGCTCATGGCTTGGATTATTGTGTACTTTTTTTATCGCGTTTGATACCGCTTCCCTTATTTTTTTGGCATAGCTTTTTTCTTCCATCGCGTTTGCGGTGTAAAGAGTTCCCAAAAGCGATACCCTGTATAGAGCCTTTACATTGTTAAGAGCGATTGCGGCCATATCCACAATGCAGTCGTTGCATCGGCAGATAGTGTCTTTGTACTCTTCCAGTTGAAGGCCAAGTTCCTTTATAACAAGGTTTTCCGCTTCGTTCTTTAAATGCTCAAAATCGTATTCGTCTTTAAATGCCATAGCTCCTCCCTTACTAAGTATACTTCCAAATCCACTGGTTCGCAAGTGCTTTTTCCTTATTGTATCTTTGTGGCAAAACCTGTATTCTGTAAAATATGGAAATTGGGACGGCTGGAGATAACGGCACAGAACTAATTACCCGGGATGAAAAAAAATTAGAGGAACCCAAGGAATACGCGGTAGTTTTATTGAACGATAATTATACTACCAGAGATTTTGTTGTTGATATTTTAATGATTGTTTTCCATAAAAATCCGGTTGAAGCCAAGGCCATAATGCTCAATGTCCACCACCAGGGACGGGGAGTGGTGGGAAACTATACCTGGGATATTGCCCAAACCAAGGTAAGTCAGGTTCATTCCATCGCGAAACAGTACGATTTTCCTTTAAAGTGCGTGGTAGAAGAGGCTTGACCAAAGAAAAATTCACCATTTGTTAAAAAAACATATATATTGTATACTATAAGATGTACATCCGTGATTATATTCTTTTAAGAGGGGAAGAATGAAGATTTCTGTTTCCAGTTCTGTGCGTACAATAATTACTCAGGCGTACAACATAGCCAAAGCTCGCAACCACGAGTATCTTACTCCGGAGCATATCCTTTACGCCGCGCTGGATTCAAAAGAAATTCAGATAATACTTGAAGCCTGCGGCGCCAGAATAGATCAGTTAAAGCAGGATTTGGAAATTTACTTCAAGCAGAAAATCCCCGTAATCGCGGGGGTAGAGCCTATCCAGACCGTGCATTTTCAAAGCGTCATTGAGCGGGCTGTAATAAACACCCAGGCGGCCCAGAAAGAAACCCTGGACGCGTCCGACATACTGGTATCCCTTTATGAAGAAGAAAAAAACTACTGCGCTTATTACCTGCAACAGGCCGGGGTAAAACGCTACGATCTTTTAAGCATTATTTCCTATGGGCAGGAAACGGCAAGTATAGATTTGGGGAAAAACAACCGGCGGCACGCGGTTGAAGGCGAAGACCTGAAAGATATTCTTGCTGATGAGGAGACAGCCGACCCGGCGTCAAAAACCAAAGGGAACAAGAAAAACGCCCTGGAAAAGTACGCCGTCGAGCTTACGTCCATGGCGCGGGAAAACCGCCTGGAACCTGTCATAGGCAGGGAAGCGGAACTTGACCGCACCATTCAAGTTCTCTGCCGCAGGCTTAAAAACAACCCCGTCCATGTGGGCGACTCAGGGGTTGGAAAAACGGCAATTACAGAAGGGCTTGCCCAGCGCATAGTAGCGGGTAATGTTCCCCCCACGCTTAAGGATTTTTCGATTTACTCGCTGGACATGGGCGCTCTGGTAGCCGGTACCAAGTACAGGGGAGATTTTGAAGAGCGTATTAAGAAGGTAGTGGAGGAAATTCTTAAAAAAGAAAAGGCCATTCTTTTCATCGACGAGATCCACACTCTGGTCGGCGCTGGTTCTGTGTCGGGCAGCGCCCTGGACGCTTCTAACCTCCTAAAGCCGGCTTTGACCAGCGGCAGGCTCCGCTGTATAGGCTCCACAACCCACGAGGATTACGGCAAGTTTTTTGAAAAAGACAGGGCGCTTTCACGGCGCTTTCAGAAGATTGACATAAACGAGCCAAGCCAGGAAGACGCGGTGAAAATCATCTCCGGGCTTAAAACCAAGTACGAGGATTACCATAAAGTCCACTATTCCGATGACGCGGTAGAAGGAGCGGTAAGGCTTTCCGCCCAGTACATCACCGAGCGCCGCTTGCCCGACAAGGCCATCGACGTTATTGACGAGGCCGGATCCTACGCCCGAATCGAAGCCTACATGAAAGAGGAAAAAGAATTCACCGAGCTTTTCGGCAAAAAGAACGGAGAACTCTCCTCCGAGCCAGTAGGGCGGGGTTCTCCTCAGTCGAGGGCGCATACCGTGCAGGAAGGCTCAGTTGAAAAAATCGAGATAGGCCTTCCCCTGATAGAAACCGTGGTTTCCAAAATCGCCCGCATTCCCGAACGATCGGTAGGCGGAAGCGAAAAGAATCGCCTGCGCTTTTTGGAAGACCGGATAAAGGAGAGGATATTCGGTCAGGACCAGGCGGTTAACGCCGTGGTTAAGGCGGTCAAGCGATCCAGGGCCGGGTTCCGGGACGATAACAAGCCGGTGGCAAATTTCCTTTTCGTTGGCCCCACAGGAGTCGGCAAAACAGAACTGGCCCGGAGCCTTGCGGACACAATGGGCATAACCATGCACCGCTTTGACATGAGCGAGTACCAGGAGAAGCACACCGTTTCCCGCCTGGTAGGCGCTCCTCCGGGCTATGTGGGCTATGAGGAAGGCGGCCTTCTTACCGACGCCATCCGCAAACAGCCCTACGCGGTGGTTCTTCTGGATGAAATTGAAAAAGCCCACTCGGATATTTACAACATACTCTTGCAGATCATGGATTACGCGACTCTTACCGACAACAATGGCCGCAAGGCGGATTTCAGAAACGTGATACTTATAATGACCAGCAACGCCGGCGCGAGGGACATAGGAAAAAGCCTTATCGGCTTCGGGGAGAGGATTGAAAATGAGACCGTAATTGACGACGCTGTAGAAAAAATATTCACCCCTGAATTCAGAAACCGTCTGGACGCCATAGTCCGTTTTGGGCATCTTTCAAGGGAGATAATGGCTTCCATCGTAAATAAGGAGCTTAAAACTTTCAGGGCGCAGTTGGCCGAGAAGAAGGTAACTCTTGAAGTTACTGAAGCTTGCGTTAACCAGCTCGCTATCGAAGGATACTCAAGGGAATCCGGCGCCAGAAACGTGGGACGCCTTATTGAGGAGAAAATTAAATCCTTCTTTGTGGACGAAGTTCTCTTTGGCCGGCTTGAGTCCGGCGGTCATGCCAGCGCGGATTATGTGAACGGGGAATACATAATTGAAATTGACGATCCTGCCGGTAAAGAAGACGAAACCGAACTGGTAACCGAAGCGGCAAAATAATGGGTCCCGACCCTGATTTTCCTTTCCTCTCACCAAACCAGCGCTTCCAGTTTCCGCCTCCCGAAAAAGCAGAGCACCACAGCATTGTTGCCTGGGGAGGAAACCTTTCTCCCGGTATGCTCCTTTCCGCCTATGAACAGGGCCTTTTCCCGTGGTACGGCGAAGACGACCCTGTAATTTGGCATTGCCCGGATCCCAGGTTTGTTATCTTCCCCGAAAAACTCCATGTATCACGCACAATGCAAAAAATACTCAGGCAGAAGACCTTTACAATCACCTTAAACCGGGATTTCTCCGGCGTTATCGCTTCCTGCTCTAGGGCAAAAAGGCCGGGCCAACAAGGCACATGGATTACTCCTGATATAATAGAAGCCTACACAGAACTTCACCGCCTGGGCTGGGCTCATTCGGCGGAGGCGTATCTTGATGGGGAGTTGGCGGGCGGCTGTTATGGCATTCTGATGGGGAAAATTTTTTTTGGCGAATCCATGTTCGCTTTGAAGCCCAACGCAAGCAAGGCCGCTTTCATTACGCTTGCGCGTATGCTTTTTGAAAAGGGCGTCCGCCTTATCGATTGCCAGCAGCACACGGCTCACCTGGGAAGTTTGGGAGCGGAAGATATTGGCAGGACGGAATTTCTGGCCCTGCTTAGAGAAGCGGTAAATAATTAAGGCGCTTGTGTTTTTTTGATTTTTTGGTCATGGTTTAATTATGCCTATCAAAATCTCAAGGGATCTGCCCGCCTACAACGCCTTAACGGAAGAGCGGGTATTCGTAATGACCGACGATCGGGCGGAGCGTCAGGATATACGCCCGCTTAAGATCGCGATTGTAAACCTGATGCCGACCACTGTGGACACGGAGATACAACTGCTCCGCCTTTTGGGGAACACCCCTCTGCAAGTTGATATAAGCTTTCTGCGCATGGGAACTCACGAATCCAAAAACGCCCCGCCGGGACACCTTGATAAGTTTTATACCAACGCCGTTGACATAATGAAGCAGGGCTCCTGTTATGACGGCTTTATCATCACCGGGGCGCCTGTAGAAACAATGCTTTTTGAAGAAGTGGATTATTGGAACGAGCTTGTTTCTGTTATTGATTTTACAGATACAAACGTTTGGTCAACGCTCCACATTTGCTGGGGCGCGCAGGCGGGGCTTTACAGGCGCTACGGCATTCCTAAAAACCAGCTTGACCAAAAACTTTTCGGAATTTTTCCGCATGTCGTAAACGAGCGTTTTTCCCCGCTTTTCCGCGGTTTTGACGACGAATTTCTCGCGCCCCAGTCTCGCCACACCGCAAGCGACAGGGACGCCATTGCCGCCGAGAAAGCGCTGACCATTCAATCCGAAACTCCCGAAACCGGCGTCTTTATCGCCACTGCCAAAGAGGGACGCGAAATTTACGTTACCGGTCATCTGGAGTACGATCCCCTTACGCTTGACAAGGAATACCGCAGGGATTTGGGAAAAGGGCTTGCTATCGCGGTTCCGAAAAATTACTACCCCGGCGATGATCCTTCACGGCAGCCGGTGGTGCGCTGGCGGGCCCACGCGCACCTGTTTTTTTCCAACTGGCTAAACTATGTGTACCAGGAAACTCCGTACGATCTTGGAGAACTATAAAAGCGCAATTATTTAAGAACTGCTTTTGGATCGGCGGTTACACCCGCTTCGGCCTTGAGGGTGATTTTTCCGTTCTTTCCAGAGGCTGTGAAAACCGTGCCGGGAGGATAATCGCCTTCCAGGATTTTTAACGACAGGGTATCTTCCAGCTCCTTTTGAATGGCGCGGCGCAAAGGCCTGCCGCCGAATTTAGGATCCCAGCCTTTTTCAATCAGGATTTTTTTTGCCGCATGCATTACATGGATCGAATAGCCTTGCTCATACAGGCGCGCGGAAAGCTCTTCGATTTGCAGATCAAGAATGGCTTCGACCTGCTTGATGTCCAGAGGATGAAACACCACAACATCGTCAACCCTGTTTAGGAATTCCGGGTTAAAAAGCCTTCTTAGTTCGGACATGGCCGAGGATTCGATTTCCTCAAAACTCATCATCCCGGAGCCGCTTCCGAAGCCGAGGCGGGAATCCCTGGAAATTTCCCGAACCCCCGCGTTGCTGGTCATTATGATGACGGTATTCCTGAAACTTACCGTATGGCCCAGGCTGTCTTTTAGTTCCCCTTCCTCAAGCACCTGTAAAAGAAGGTTAAACACGTCCAGGTGGGCTTTTTCCATTTCGTCAAAAAGAATAACCCTGTAAGGGTTGCGCCTGATACGCTCGGTAAGAAAGCCGCCTTCGTCGTAACCGATATAACCGGGCGGCGCGCCTACTAGCCTTGAGGCGTTGTGCTTTTCCATGTAGTCGGACATATCAATGCGCACAAGGGAATCAGGAGTTTCAAAAAGGTATTCTGAAAGCCGCTTCGCGAGCAGGGTTTTGCCTACTCCGGTTGGGCCAAGGAAAATGAAAGAACCAAGGGGACGCTTGGGCGAAGACACTCCGACACGCGAGCGCCGTATAGCGGAAGCGACTCTCCTTACCGCGTCATCCTGGCCTACCACCCCACGGTGAAGCTCTTCTTCGATATTCAAAAGGCGTTTGGATTCTTTTTCTTCAAGGTGCGTAAGGGGAATGCCTGTGATCTCCGCTACAACGCGGCGAACGTGGCTTTCGTCTACCCTTAGCCTTTCGCCAAGGGAATTCTCCTCCCAGGCGGACAGCATGGCGTCAAGGCGGCTCCTGAGTTCCCTGACCTTGTCGCGCACTTCCGCGGCCCGCTCGTAATCCTGCATGGACACCATGGCGTTTTTTTCTTCCGCAAGCTGACGTATCTCGTCTTCAATTCCCGCGATCTCAGGGGGAACAAAAGGAGGCGCGAGTTTCCGCATGGCCCCCGCTTCGTCCATAACGTCTATGGCTTTATCGGGCATTTGCCTGCCGGTTATATAGCGCTGGGCAAACTTCGCCGCGGCTTCTACTGCTTCCGGGGTATAGTTTACCTGGTGGTGATCTTCGTATTTTTTCTGGACGCCCTTCAGTATGCTTAGAGTTTCATCGTAGCCCGGTTCCTCAACAAGGATGGATTGAAAACGCCTTTCCAGGGCCGCGTCTTTTTCAAAGTGCTTCCTGTATTCCGCCAGGGTAGTCGCGCCTATGCACTGCAGATCTCCCCGCGAAAGGCCCGGCTTAAGCATATTGGAAGCGTCAACGGTGCCTTCCGCCCCTCCGGCCCCGATAATCGTGTGAATCTCGTCAATAAAGAGAATAATGTTCTTTGATTGGGTTATCTCCTTCATTATTTTCTTTAGGCGTTCCTCAAACTCCCCCCGGTACTTTGTTCCCGCCACAATTGAGCCCATGTCAAGTGAAAGGATGCGCTTGCCGGTCAGGGCTGTGGGAACGGCGTCGCTCGCGAAGAGCTGGGCAAGGCCTTCCACTATGGCGGTCTTACCGACCCCCGGCTCGCCGACCAAAACCGGATTGTTCTTTGTGCGCCGGGCAAGTATGCGAAGAGCGCGCTCAATTTCTTTTTTCCGGCCTACTACCGGGTCCAGCTTTCCGGCCCTTGCAAGCGCCGTCAGATCTCTGGAGAACTCATTCAGGGCAGGGGTCAGCACCGGATACGAAGCCGGCTTGATTCTTGGCCCAAGGTTTATTCCAAAGCTCTGGCCCGGCGAGAACTTTAAGCCGACCGAAAATCCAGCTTCCGTTTGGCCCTTGCGGTTAAAAGAGCTCTTTACCAATGCCCGGAACATTTCTAGGTTTACTTCCGCGTGGTTAAGAAAAATCTGAGCCGCCGAATTCTCTTCCCTGAATGCCGCTGATAAGAGATGCTCCGTGCCCAGATATTCGTTTCCCAAGGTTCTTGCTTCTTCCATGGCGTTCTCAAGCATTCTTTTCGTCCGCTCGGACATGGGCGCGTCTCCTTTTAAAAGAAGAGACGATATGCGGGGAAGGCTGTTTTCCAGGTTGCGACGGAATTCGCCCAGATCGATGCGGAGGTACATCAGCGCCTTGCACGCCGTTCCCCCCCAGTCTTTAAGCATGGCAATAAGTATGTGTTCAGGCAAAAGCTGATCAGAATTAAAGCGCCGCGCTTCTTCCTGGGCGTCGTGGGTAAGTATACGCTGGGTCAGTTGAGTAAAACCTTTTACCATAAAATCACCTTCAATTTAAATTAAAAAAATTCTGCATACAAGAGGGTTACAGGCCCTGAATCTCCAGTCTGTCGCCAACGCCAAGCCCTGCGCGTCCGAACCAGCCCTGTGGAACTTCCAGGGCGTAACGCACGGAGCGGCTTGACCTTACGGGATCGAGGTTTCCCGGCTGCATATCGTAAATCTCAAGAATTCTGCCGTCATAGGAAATGTAGGCAACGGAAAGCGGAACGAGGGTATTTTTCATCCAGAAAGAAAGAATCTGGTCACTTTGAAAAACAAAAAGCATGCCCTCGCCGTCTTTAAGCGACTTGCGGTACATTAGTCCCTGCTCATGCTGGGCCTGCGTGGTGGCGATTTCCGCTTTTATAGTTACCTTTCTTTCTTTGCCTTCGATTACAAGTTCCCGTTTCTCAAACTTTTCAAGGGCTGTGCATGAAAAAAGAGAGGCAAGGGAAAAAACTAATAAAAGCAAAAGTTTTGTTGGATGTCTAAGAGAGCGGTTAAAAGTCGCCAAGGAAACTCTCCCTGCGTAAAATTTCCTGGCTGTCGCGGGCCTTTGAGTCTTCCAGCAAGCGGTCAAATGCCGTCTTGTCGATGTATTTTACCGTCAGCGGCCTTTCAATGGAAACCCTTGTATTCTCTGATTCCCACACCGCTTCACTCGGGCTAAGTTCGACAGGCTCCCCGTATTTTTTCACAAAGCTGGTAAAAACCGAATAATGGTCTATCTGCCTTGTGTCAAGGGAAAATGACATTATGTAGACTGCCCCTCCGGTAAGCTGGAAAAAGGCGCGTCTGATATATGAAAGCCCGGTAGTTTCCACCATGGTTTCTTCGCGTACAGGCAAAAAGGACACGTCCCGGTCTCCCCGGAAACTAAAAAGGGAATCGGCGATAAGAGCCTTTTTGAGGTCGTCCAAGGCCATTCCCAACGTTAGCCCCCGGAACTGGCGGGGAATTTCTTCGGGGTTTTCAGGGGCAAGGGATCGCCTTTCCGGCTCGGGAATAGTGAATTCCATGGTCTCCTGGGCAAAGACCGGCATAAGCAAAAGAAGGATAAAAAGCGAAAGAAAACCCCTGGATTTCATCACTTAATTATCGGAATTTCGCAAATAACTATTTATGGATCAAGGCCAATACAAATTTTTCAGGAAATATCACGCAGAGGCGCAAAGTACGCAAAGGACGGCGCTTGATTAGATAATTGCGCTTTCTCCTTATACTTTTCTTATTTTTATTAAAAAAAGGGAAAAGGCGCTTTGCATACTAATCACCTAATGCCCTCTGCGCCTTGGCGAGCTCTGCGTGAATTATTCTTGGGTAAATTCTTAGTATGCGCTGGCTCAAATTATTGGTTATACTATCATCAGAAATTGTATGAAAGTATTCATTGTTTATTGCCATCCGTCTAACGATTCCCTGACCAGGGAAGTAAGGGACAGCTTTATCGCGGGTCTGGAAAGCGCTGGGCACGATTACATCCTTTCGGATCTATATGCGATGAATTTCCTTTCCGACATGGGCGAGGGCGAGTATCTAAGAGAAGCCTATTACCGCCGCGAGCTTCCGCTGCCGGAAGACGTTAGGGCGGAGCAGGAGAAGATAAACGCCAGTGACGCGATTGCTTTTATCTACCCCGTGTTTTGGACTGATGCCCCTTCCAAACTCGTCGGCTGGTTTGACCGGGTTTGGACTTTTGGCTTTGCCTACGGAGAAAATCGCGGCATGAAAACGCTGGAAAAAGGCCTTGTGCTTTGCGTTGCCGGAAACACCCTGGAGTATTTTGAAAGGACCGGCCTTGGCGAGGCAATGAAAAAGGTAATGCTTGAAGACCGCCTTTTTGACCGCGTTAAGCGGAAGGAGATGATCATTCTGGACGCGACAAGCCGCGAATTGGTCGAGCGGGAACTATACCGCGCCAGGCACTTGGCGAGGGCTTTTGAGGCGGGGAGGGGGATGTAGGAACATCATTGTTTGGTCTGAAGGTTTTTTATTGCATCCAAATCAAGGCCGGTAATTTTTTGCACAAATTCAATAGATAAGCCTTCTGCCAGGGCATTTCGAGCTATTTCTTCCTGTCTGGTCATACGGCCTTCCTGTCGGCCTCTTTCTTCGGCGGCGTACATAATGGAGTTACGAATATGCCTTTGCTTGTCCCAAAATATCTTGCGCGCCACCTTCTCCCGTTCCCGTTCTATCTTCTTCAAAGCCCTGTCTGCCCTCATAATCCCTTCCTCTTCACGGCGTAACTCATCTATGAGGGGTTCCATCCCCTCTTTCACACGGTATTTGAAGTATATACACCATTTCTGCTCGGCTGGCAAGGTATTGAGCGTTTCCTTCCCCTCAAAGTATTCCCTTACCGCAGTCGCTGTCTTGGGCATCTCGTAGTAAATGACTTCGGCGAGCTCGCTCAGGCGGTCGTGTTCCGTTTCCTCCATAAAAACATAGCGGCGGGGAACCTTGTCGCTCTGGGGAAACAGGACAAAGTCCAGAAAAAAGATAACGTATACCCGTTTTGCCTCCATGAAGCGTTCTCCACTCCCTAGCTGGCTTTCTAGCAGTCTGCTTGCGTAAAGAAGGGAACGGGCTTTTATGTCGTCATCGCTGCGGTTCACCTGCATTTCGATGTCGGCCTGCTCGCCGTCGTTGAAGGTAACATGAACGTCCAGGCGGAACACTTTTCCCAAGAGGAAAGGTGGGAGCATTTCGGTATTCTGGAGCTTGAGATCCCGAACCTGGCGGTGGATGCAGCTGGAGAGGAGGAGCCTGAGCGCTTCCCTGGAATCCTCGTCTTTGCCAGAGAAGAGCGTTTTAAAGACGAAGTCGATTGTGGGGCTAAGGGGCTTGGCCTGCGCGGCATCTTCCCTGGCCAGGCGCTTGATTTCCCCATAGGAGCGGGTGAAAGGAATTAGAAGTTTCATAACCTATTACTGCACGGGGATGGGATTTGCTTTAAAATAAATAGCACAAAACACTTGGACAAGGCTTTTGAGGCGGGGAGGAGGATTTAATGTTTACTGTAGTAAACAACTAGCCAGTCAAGGTAATCCATAACATAATCTTGAAGTGGTTGTTCTAATTTATTGAAATTTCTGATTATACGTTCTAGTCTTGGGTCTTTTCCAAGGTCAAACATCTCTCCCTGTCCTGTTTTTAGCCAAGTTTCACTTACACCATAGGTTAAACATATCATTTTCATCAAGCGTTCATTTACTTTACGATGGTTAGCTTCAATTCCCCCCTGAAATGAGTAGCTTATTTTTAAAGGTTCTGCAAATTTTTTTTGGGTGCAACCCATTTTTTTTCGTATTTTAACAACTCGCTGGTTGATTTCATAGTCATACTCTGCCAAAAAGACCTCACCATATCTACATGACAGATTGTAGCAAATGGGATATTTCCGCGCAAGTAAGTTTTTTCCAGGATTTCGTTGACTTGACAATTCTTTCATAGAATAATACAATATTTGCATAGCAAGTTTGAATTCTTTGCTGGATCCGATTTATGGGAAACGAAAAGACTATTCCAGAAAAAACCCGACGTTTGGCAGACACCTATCTCAGAATAAGTGACGAAGGGCGCAATATTTTGGACATATTCATCCAGGCACTCCAGGAAACACATGGAGATCCAGAAGAAGTTAATAGGATAACAAGTTTTGCTTTTGTAGAGCCACTGAAAGGTATTAATGGCAAAGAACCGAATCAATATAAAGTGTGACAGGTATCATGGCATCAG